>ENA-UOUW01000090-UOUW01000090.1-bioreactor-metagenome-genome-assembly--contig:-NODE-90-length-10783-cov-8.569165_pt1 | contig 10783 bp, 27 predicted proteins | sample MGYA00238153_ERZ761573 | MGnify/ENA primary metagenome ERZ761573 (study PRJEB28894, sample SAMN06264780) | bioreactor metagenome | isolation source: Switchgrass | place: USA:Austin, Texas | collected... | reverse complement strand
TGTCTGATCCTGTCCTGCCCGGTGAGGGCCCCATGACCGACGAGGAACTGGCGGTGGCCCGAGGCTTCGTGGACGGCAACCTCCCGACCGGTCTTGACGGCCGAGCCGTGGTCGATCTGGTCCGCCGCCTCCTCGACGAGGTGAAGCGGCGCCGAGGTGAACTCGCAGCGGCAGCGAACACGATCACCGCACCGGCGGTGCAGCTCGCTGAGATCGGCGCGATGGTCGGCTACCCGGACCCGCCGCTGATCGTCGAGACAGTGCGCGCGGAGCTGGACCGTGCCCGGACGGAGTGCACCGCCCTGACCGCCAAGGCCAAAGCCGCGCGGCAGGGGCTCGCGGACAACCTGGCCGAGTACGAGCAGGTGATTGCCTCGTTCGGTCCGTCGAAGACCATGTGCCGCGAGGAGGAGGAGCACCGGGACCTTGCTCGCGCGGAGACCGCCGAGGCCCGCAACTGCCTCGCGATCTTCGACGCCGCCATGGGCTCGGGGATGCCCCACACGCCCGCCCAGGGCTGCACCTGCCACCCGACCGATCCGTCCACATGGACCCGCTACGGCGACGCGGTCGAACCGGGGTCGATGTGGGAGCCGGACCCGGCCTGCCCGGAGCATGGCGCGCACACCGAGATTCTGCCCGCTCAGGAGGGCCGTGGAGACGCGGAAACTGCTGAGACAGGTTCGGGTAGGGGTACGGGCGTCCGAGAATCGCACGCGCGTCCACAGGCCGTTGTGTGGGGCCAAGGCGCGAACTGCCCGCACCGTCCCGAGTGGCACTGCGAGACCCATGGCGAATGCCGTGGCTGCGAATGCGGCTGCGACACCGTCAACCCCGAGGTCAACGAAGACGACGCGATCCCGTCTCCCGTGCCCGTCGAGGAGGGGGCCTCCGATGCTTGAGCCGTACTTCACCGACGGGACCGTCACCCTCTACCTCGGGGACTGCCGCGAGATCTCGGAGTGGACCGGGGCCGATGTCCTGATCACTGACCCGCCTTACGGGATCGGGTGGCGCACCAACGGCGGCGGCGGGGGAGGCCACACGCGAGGGCGAACGCACGCGGGCATTGTCGGTGATGCCGACACCTCGACTCGCGATGAAGCGCTGGATCTGTGGGGAAATCGCGCCGCCATGGTGTTCGGGTCATTTCGGGTCCCGTCCCCTTCTGGTGTCGTGCAGACCCTGGTCTATCGCAAGCCCGCCGACTCGGGCGTGCTCGGGGCCCGAACCGGGTGGCGCCGAGACGCCGAGCCGGTCTACCTCCTCGGTCCGTGGCCCAAGCGGAACGCTCAGCGCAGCTGCATTATCGAGGCCCGGGGGGGCATCTGCAACACGATCAAGCGCACCGGCCATCCGCACACCAAACCCCTTGATGTGATGGAACAGCTCATCGAAGCGTGTCCTCCGGGCGCGATTGCCGACCCGTTCGCCGGGTCCGGGTCCACTCTCGTAGCGGCCAGGAATCTCGGCCGCCGCGCGATCGGCGTCGAGATTGACGAGGCGTATTGCGAGACGATCGCCCACCGCCTGGAGCAGCAGCCACTGTTTACCGGACTCGCCCCGTCCCTGCCCGTCGAGGAGGGGCCGTGAACACCTACCCGTTCCAAGCCGAGGCGCCGGTCACGGATGCCGCCCGCGAATGGCTGGTGCACATCCAATACGGGGATGTGCCGGCGTCGGACACATTCGACGGCGACACGTTGACCGTGTCGCTGCACTTCGACCACACCGAAATCGATGGCGGGATCGTAGCGATCGACCGACAGACCGGGGACATCACCGTCCACAACCGCGGTACCGGCCGTCGTCTGATCCTCAGACGCAAGTACCAGCGAACCCCCGTAACCACCGCGATGATCGACAACCTCGTCCGTCTGGACCGCAGCGCCAAGGACCACATGCGGATCGTCGAAGGCGCGAACGGCGGAGTACGCCTGTTCGGGTTCGCATTCGGGCTGACCGTTCCACAGTCCGACGCGATCCGCGACAAGGCATGGGTGCACGTTATCGACGGCACGCCCTCGCTCACTGCCGTCGGGGTGTGGGTCGTCGACCACGCCGACGATTTGAGGGACTGTCTTCGCCGCGGCGTCTTCCTGCACGCGCACGACCGCCAGCCGTACCGCGACGGTATCCACTGCTCACGTTGCCGGGCGATTCTGCCCGCACGAGAAGTTCCGGCCAGGAGAACACCAGCACACGTGCCCCTGACCGAGAGGACCCGCACATGACCACCGAGAAAGGCACCACCAATGACCAGTGAACCCACCCAGCCGCTCACCGAGGACGACTTCGAAGATCTGACCGAAGATCTGGCCGAGATCCGCGAACGCGTCGCACTCCGGCGCGGCTTCTCGAAGGACCCCGACACCCAGTGGCAGCGGGACGAAGAAGCTCTGCTCGCCATGGCCGACAAGCTCTTGTCCGAGCGCAGCCGTCTCCGCACCTGGGACGGCCTGATGGAGCTGCTGGACGAGAAGTGGCCCGAGGACATCTTCCCGACCCGCGAGGACGACACCGCCCGCGACCCAGGCCCGCGCATCCTGTCGTTGCTGCGGTGGGTGGTCCGGCTCCGTCGCGAGCTCGCGGAGATGGAGGCCGACCGCGACAAGTACATGAACTGGTACGACCACGCCTGCGACGAGGTTGCCGAGGCGTACCGCTCCCGAAACGAGGAGGACTGACCATGAACGAACAAGCACGGCCGCTGACGGGCTCAGACCTGGAGCATGCCCGTCGCCGTCAGGCCGACCCGCTCGTGCAGGTCTCGCAGACGGAGAGGCTCCTGCTCCAGGAGGTGGACCGGTTGCGGGCTGTGGCCGAGGAGCACCGGCAGACGGCCCGACACGCCTACTACGACGTGCAGGCGCTCCAGTTGGAGCGGGAGCGCCTGGAGGACGAGGTGGACCGGCTCCGGGCCCGTCTGGCGTCGTTCGATTTCGAGGACTGCGTGAGCATCGGCTCGCAGCAGGTCCGGATCGCCGCCCTGGAGGACGAGCTGTCTCGGCTCCGGGCCGAGAACACCACCCAGGGCGTCCTGGGCGAGATCGCCGCCGAGCGTGCCGCCCAGGACGCCAAGTGGGGCGAACAGAACCACCCAGACGGCACCGGCGTCCACTTCGCCGAGATCGTCGACGCCGACGTGGCGAAGATGGCCTGTCAGGACGCCGCTGACGGCGGCTACCTCGATTGGCTGCACATCCTCCGCGAGGAAGTGGCCGAGGCGTTCGCGGAAAGCAACCCTGTGGCCCTGCGCGCCGAACTGATCCAGGTCGCCGCGGTTGCGGTTGCCTGGGTCGAAGCGATCGACCGCCGCGCTCTCGGGCTCGTCCAGGACGGAGGCCGCTAGTGGGTATCGAGTACCGCCTGCCGTCCGAAACATGGCCGCCGCCGCCAGAGGGGGCACCGGCCGATGACGAGCTCGTCGACCTGTGGGCGTCCGAGACGGGATGTGCCGACCCCGCCGCCACCGAAGCCGTCCAGGACAGAGAGGGACAGGCCGATGCGTAAGCGCAAGTTGTACGTCAGCTACGCCCACCAGAACGCGACCGGCGGCGGGTTCGGGTCCATCGAGTTCACGATCACTGGGCCGCTGGACAGTCACCGGGTCCAGGAGATGCGCCGGGAGATCGAGCGGAACAACAACACCTCCTGCATCATCCTGGCGTGGTCCGAGATGGACCTCGATCCGGCCGGGGGTGAGGGCCATGCCTAACGTCGTCTACACCGCGCACTCGAAGCTGACCTTCTACGCCCGGGACATCATCTGCGAGCACGCGATGCAACAGGGCGCAGTCCCTCTGAACCCGTTCCGGATGTTCGGGTACTTCCTGTCAGACCGGGTCGACCGGGACCTGGTGCGGGAAGCGAACAACCGGATCGTGGGCATCGCGGACGAGACGTGGGTGTACGGGGGCGTCTCGAACGGCGTCTGGCACGAGATCGTCCTCGCGCACCGCCTCGGCAAACCCGTCCGGTACTGGACGGTCGCGACATGGGCCGCCGACATCAAGCCGACCACGGCCCTGGACGTCGAGGTCGAAGACCAGCTGTGTGCCGAGCTCGGCACCGACGCTGACGGGGTCCGGGAACGCCTGCTCGGACTTGGAGGCAGCGATGAGTGACGAGAACCTGACCCGCATGGTCGATGGACACCTGTGGGTCCGCGACTCGAAAGGCTGGCGCCGAAGCCCCATCCCGCAAACCGAGTTCTACCGGTCCTGCCAAGGCAGGTACCACATCCCCGGCGAGCGCGGCGAGAAGTGCCGGACCCGCTGCCGCTCGTGGCGTCTGTTCTGGACAGGTCCCGAGCGGTGCACGCATGCGGCCTGCCACGACCCGGGCGGGAAGTGGCATTCCGGCCGCCGCCGCATCTGGTACGTCCGATCATTCTGGCGGGATGACGAAGGCGGTGCGTCATGACGTGGGCCCTGCTGCTGACGATCGCCGCGGTGGTCTGCATCGCCTGGAACATCTTCGCGTTCATCACTCTGCGGACTGGAGCTTCCTGCACGATCGCCTCCTGGACGGTCATCGTGCTCATCATCCTGGAGGTCCGCTCATGACGTGGCCTCCTGTCCCGCCCCCGCCGTGTGACCCGGACTGCTCCTGCTACGAGCCCGACCCGGTCCCGCCGTACACACCCATCCCGCGCGCCACGCCCACGTGCGTGTGCTGCGCGCCCCCGGAGGCCACCGCACGGTGGATCGCCGCCACCGACCCCGCACCAGTCGAGGCACCGCCCCGGCCGGGCTTCATCGACCGCATCCGCAACGCCACAAGGAGAACCACATGAACGAAAGCTTCGACCCGGACCAACTCACAGCCGAGCAGGTTTCCGAGCTGGCAAAAGCCGGGCAGGAAGGTGCCGAAGCGGGGCGCACCATCTCAGAGAACATTCTCCGCGCCGGATGGCTGTGGCCCGAAGCCGCGAAGTTGCAGATCGAATACGACCAGCTGCTCCACCGGTTCAGCCTCGTTGTGCCGGACGAGGCTGACCGCACGGCCTACATCAAGGCGGCAGGCGGTGACTTGGAGCGGGCATTCCAGTTCGCTGCCCACGGGATACCGCCGCAGCTCGCGATCGACCTCGCGCCCACCGGCATGAGCCTCAGCGACATGGCATCCATCGCCCATCCGGTGCGCCCCAAGCGACGTCTCGCTTGGCTCCGTGATCTCGTCTGGACGATCCCCTGCTCCCGGCTTCAGCCTGAGTACGCCGGATGGAGACACCTGATCTGGATGGGCACCGACGACTGGCCGAGCACCACCATCGACCTGCTCGCGGCCACCGACACGTACTGGCGCAGGACCATCGTTCTCCGCATCCCCGGCCGCCAATACCTCATCATCGCCATCCCCATCCGCCGCAAGCACAAGCTCCCGACACGAAAGGCAACGACATGAGCGACAACCCGACTAGCCTCGCCGAACTGTTCTTCGGCGCGAGACAGCAAGACGCCACACCCGAACAGCTCCGGAAAGCGAAGACCGAGATCGGCGCCCTTATGGCCGAAGCCGTCGTCGCGAAAGTCGCGACCGGCCTCATCGCCAAGAGCGCCGAACGCATCAAGGCCAGCACGGAAGGCGACAAGTCCCTGAGCACCCAGCTCGACCTCCTCGCCGCCGACTGCAAATCGAAGCTCCAGCGCATCTGCGAAGGCCGGGACGCGAACCCCGCCGACACGCGCTTCGCCCACTACCGCGGGCAGATCCTCCAGGAACTCGACCAGCTCCACGAGGCCGCGCAGTCGATCGCTGATCTCACCGCATCGCTCTCAAAGGCCCTCAGCCTTCCCGAGGAGGCTCCTGGTGACTGACCCAACCGCACTCCACGAATCTGGAGAACCACACCACCCTGAACGGTGCGAGCGCTGCGCCATTCTCGACGGCCGCGACACCCTGCCCGACACGAAGTGGGGCCACCTCGACCGTCTGCTTGACCGAATGGAAGACCGAGTCCGAACAGCAGCCTGGAAATGGGAGACCGCGTGGGCGGACCTCCAAGCCGCCATGAAGACCCCTGAGCAGCGAGAGCAGATCGAGCGGCAACTCCGCGACCTTCCGAACCGGCTGGAGGACTGACTGGTGACTGACCCTGACACGACCCTCGGGCGCATCGACGACCTCCTGGCCGACGCCGACTGGGAAGGCACCGACGCCATGCGATGGGCACCGCCCGCCAATGACCACACCCAGCTCATCCAAGCGCTCCAGGTGATCCTCCCCCACGGAGCCGACCCAGCCGCCTACCTCGACGCCTGCGACGGCATCCCCAGCCTCGCCGCCGAATTCGCCCTGCTCGGCGTCCCACCCGAGCACGTCCGCGACCTCCGAGAGCGAGGCGTCACCGCCATGCAGTACACGATCACCGCCGATCCCACCGACAGGAGCACGACATGACCGACCAGCCCGACCTGTGCTGCGAGCACGGGGAACCGATCCTCCAGCGCCTCGACCGACTCACCGAGCTGATGGAAGACCTCGCCGAAGTGCGGAAGCCGTGTGGCGCCTGCGAGGAGCGGAAACGCGAAGAAGACGCCGCCACCGAGCAGTGGAAGCAGGAATTCATGGAACGCCACGGCCTCATGGCACTGGCTGACGGCGGGCTCGTGAAAGACCCGAACCGGATGGTCCTCAACTTCGACGGCACCGACCTCCTCGTGCCCAAACGCTGGGAGCAGTACTTCAGGGGCGATGCCGAAGACCAGGCGACAACCCAGGACTAGAAGCCGACGAATCATCCCCTCGCCGCTACACCATCGATCGTCCACAAGGAGGACACCGTGACCACCCGCTGCGTACTCTGCCCCACCACCCACCCGGACGGGACCGAACGCGAACCCAACTGGGCCACGCCAGGCACGCAATCCTGCGAAGGCCACTACGTGCGTACCGAACGCGTCCTCGACGTCATCCCGGCCCAATGGGCGATGCTCTCCGCCGCGCCTGGGTCCGGTAGCGGGCAGGCACGCGTATCGGGGTCGGCCGAGCAGCCGCTCGGGGTCCGCATTCCGGTCCTCGACCTGATCGGGCCCGCGAACACCGGAGCCGTGCATGACCCGTTCGGGGACCAGTCGGGGATGGTGTCGGTCGCGACGGTCCTCGACTCGTGGGCGTCGGAGTGGGCCGAACTGCGAGGCGAGACCCGTCCACTGCCGACCGTGCCCCGTCTCGCGGAGTGGCTGACCGACCGGCTCCCCTGGGCGACCCAGGAAGTCCGATGCAACCGGGACGGTCGGCGGGTCGGCGGCGGCCATCCAGCCCTCCCCGACTTCTCGCAAGACCTCCACAGGACCGCGTGGGCGCTGCGGGCCGCAAACGGCGACCTGCCCGCCGATGACGACCACAAAGACGGCATCGAATGCGCGAAATGCGACCTGATGACCCTGTTCGATGTCGGGGACTTCATCGAGTGCCTGGACGCGAAGCACGGCTGCGGGAAGCTGTACAAGCCCTCGGAGTACCGGCAGTGGGTCGAACTGAAGGGCTTCCATCTGAGGTCGACGATCGCGTGCCCGGACTGCGGTGTGACGGCACTCGCGGGTGCAGCGCAACTCAACAAGGTGGAGTGCGTGGTCGCGAAGGGAGGGTGCGGGCTCAGGTTGACGTGGCGGCAGTACACGAAAGCAGCCATGACCGAGCGTCGCCCGGACCGTGTAGGCCGTGCCGGTTGGGCTGTCGCGTAACACATCACAAGCCACCTGAACAGCAGAAACACAAGCACGAGAGGTAGAATTGAGCATGACCGAACAGCAACCTCGTCCCGTTCTCTTCGCCGATGGACCGCTCGCCGGTCGGTGGCGCAACGTCCCCAGCGATCAACATGGCGGCGAGTTCTCCGAGGAAATTGGCCTCGACGGCTACATCGGGCAAGCCCTGCCTCGGCGCGCGCACTACCGTTTCTACACGGTCCGCGTCGCCATTGGACCTACGCAGCACACCGCCACCGTCGCCTCCTCCGAAACCCTGGAGGACTTGGACGCGTTGTTCATCCGTCAGCTGTTCACTCGCGAGGCCGCGAACGCTCTGCTCGGTCTGAATGTGCTGTCGTGACCTCCACTCGAAAGCATCCGTGCCAACCGCCCATCGAACGACGCCACCTCGGCCGTCAGCTCCTGTTCGCCGCCTCGCCTAAGGGCGCCTTCTGGCAGTGCGAATGCGGCCAGCTCTGGCGGGTCGGCAAGGACATCCAGTTCGGGAACGCCTGGTTCACGGCCGGGTGGCTCACTCGGCGGAAGTACCAGCGTCAACTTGTTGAGGGGCAGTCGTGACCTCGTTCCGTGGCTTCTCGCGGCAGGTACTGCACACCGAAGCACAGGCCGCCTGCGAGCACCGAGACACCGGCACCCGCGAAGCCACCGCCAGCGGCGACCCCGATCGCCGTATCTGGTGGTGCCGTGACTGCGGCCAGTCCTTCGAGTACAGTCAGCGGGCTGTCGAGGCCGCCGCGTGGCAACAGGAGGTCGCCCGCCTGCTTTGTGCTTGCGGTGCGCCAATACCTGCCGCACGCCGCGGGCTGCAGCGCTGCTCGACCGAGTGCGATGAGGCCGCGGCCCGACGCGAGCGAGAAGCCGAATGGCGGGAAGCGTTCGAAGCCAGCGTTGCCCGGTATTCCGGGTGGTACTTGCAGCAGAGACTGAAGGAGCTGTCGTGACTGTCTCTATCGTCGAGTTCCTGGAAGCCCGCTTCAACGAGGACGAGGAAGCCCTCAAACTCGTGCGGCAGCCCTATCGGCTCTACATCGACAGTGAGGGCGTCATCTCGGAACCGCTCACCATCGAGAGTCCCTGGGATGATCGCCAGGGCGAGTACGAGCAGTGGAGTGACGGTGAAGACCGTCTGCCGAACCGCCACACGTACTGGACCCTGTTGTACGACGCTGCCCGCGCCCTCCGCGAGGTCGCCGCCAAGCGGCGTGTCCTTGCCCGGCACTGCGCAGACACGCCACCGTACGTTGAGTACTGCCGGGAATGCGAGAACACCCGGCTTGACCAGTGCCCTGAGCTCTGGGACCTCGCCGCCCCGTACTCCGATCACCCCGACTACCGAGAGGAGTGGCGGCCATGACGGGCGGTCTGTTCTTCGTCCGCGTCAACCCAGAGACACCCTGCCAACCGAACGGCGCACACCACCCGCACCGGTGGACATGCACCGACCCGGACTGCGCACCCGAAGGCTACTGCGACTATGCCCCACTGATCTGCTGCGTCTGCAATCAAGAATGGCCGTGCGAAACCAAACGGAGCCACGACGCAGAGAAGGCAAACGCACAAAGGGAATTGGGGTGACCGACGGGGTTTGAACCCGCGACCTCTCGGACCACAACCGAGTGCTCTACCAACTGAGCTACGGCCACCGCAAGCAATCATAGCCACGACCACGGCTAGACAACTTGTCCAGCGAGTAGACGATTCTCGTCCAACACCGTATATTGAGAATCGATCCACATGCGCACAAAGACCAACCCCGCAAGCACCACGCTCGCGGGGTTCCGTCATACCCGGAGGTGACCGTGGCCGCCTACACCGCACGCCAAGCCGCCGAACGCTACCGGGTCCACCGCACCACCATCCTCTACTGGGCCTCACACGGCTGGCTCGACCAAGACGGGCGACGCCACCAACTCCAACCAGTCGGCACCCACCCCACCACCGGCGCGACCCTCTTCGACGAAGCCGACCTCGTCACCGCCGAACACCAAACCCGCGCGAAACGGCAACGCAGTCACCGCCGCTCACGGAAGCCCGTAGCCGCATGACCGATCAGCCGCAGACCGCCCCCATCGACACCAAGACAGCGATCGACAACGCCGTCCGCATCCTTGCCTTCGCCGAGAACGAACTCTCCAATCCTCAACGCATGCAAGCCCTCACCGAACTCGGGCACACCTGGCTCGACCTCGCCAGCCTCCTTGACGAACGGGAACGGTGACCGCATGGGCTGGGAACGACGCAAGCATGAACACACCTGCCGCCTCCCAGACGCCTGGAAGATCCAGCGACGCCAAGCCAAAGCCGGTGACATCTGGACCTGCTGGCGCTGCAAGACCAGGTGGGAACTCGCCTATCCCGGCATACCGTCCACCAACCTGATCGGCCCCGGTGTCGACCCCCAGTGGATCGAGCACGGGTCGCCTGAAGACATCTGGCGAGACAACACGCCGCCACGCCAGACCGGCACCGACTGGCTGCACACCGTCGAAGAGAGGCCGTGATGGACAACCTTCACCGAGGCGGGATCATCGAAGGACCCTCGCCCTTGCCGGGCATCCTCAACACCGGATGCGACTTCGTCATCCCCAGGGCAGTCGCCGAGCGGTGGCACCTCCACCTCGACGCCATCAACGACACCCCCTGCCCCTACTGCTCCATGCCCCAAGGGTGGGACGCCTGCCCCATCCACAGAGACGGCAACGGATAGCCAGCCGTGCCACGGTCACCACACCGGTCAGGCCACAAATACCGGCAAGCCCGCCTCCAGATGTTCCAGATGTACGGCACCATCTGCCACCTCTGCGGCCACGACGGCGCCGACACCGCCGACCACCTCGAACCCATCAGCCTCAACCCGCAGCAACCCATCGACCCCCACCTCATGCGACCAGCACACGGCGTCGACGGCTGCCCCACATGCGGACTTGCATGCAACTCATCAAGAGGGAACCGCAGACCAGCCGCGAAGGTCCGCTGCTCACGCGACTGGTAGCGAACCAACCCCATTCGAGCCCTCGACCTCGAAATCTGAAACGGACAAAGCGTTTTTTATGGTGGCTAAGCCG
>ENA-UOUW01000089-UOUW01000089.1-bioreactor-metagenome-genome-assembly--contig:-NODE-89-length-10949-cov-11.734625_pt1 | contig 10949 bp, 5 predicted proteins | sample MGYA00238153_ERZ761573 | MGnify/ENA primary metagenome ERZ761573 (study PRJEB28894, sample SAMN06264780) | bioreactor metagenome | isolation source: Switchgrass | place: USA:Austin, Texas | collected... | reverse complement strand
GTCTTATGGAGAAGATAAACTTTTAAGAGTAAATCCTAGATCTAAAAGCGAATTTATAGATGATCTGATAAAAAAACTAGATCTTCCTGGAAATGAGAGAATTGTAGAGCTTTTAAGAACCCCAAGAATCTCTATGAATAATCCTTTATTTTCTGAGAAACTTATGCAATCTTTCTTCTCTAGCTTAACTAAGAAGACTGTTGCTCCTAAACATCCAGGAGGTTCATTTGTACTTCAATCTGAATTTGGATTTGAAGCCAATCAGATTTTGCAAGAAAACTCTATGAGGAAACCAGAGCTTGTAACTGATGAGAATGGTAATATTCTTTATGCTGAGTGTTATCTTCCTGAGATGTACTCTCAACAGATACAAGCAGGTTCATTAATATATTATAATTCGGATGAATATAACAGAATGTTTGGATTTCGTATCCCTTCTTCAGACTTACACTCAAGTGTGCCTCTGAGAGTAATAGGGTATTATCCAACACCAGTAAGAAATGGAGTTGCAAGTAATGATAATGTGGTAGTTATACCATCAGCTGTTACTGCATTACATGGATCTGACTTTGACGTGGATAAACTCTTTGTAGTTAGATATGGTGTATTTGGTCAAGATGATGAGGATATAGATCCAAAAGCAGCTGATCAAAATCCAGATCAACCAAATGTTAGAAAAGAATATAAAACAAGATTTCAAGGAGATAATGTAACAATAGCTCAAAAAGGTATTAAATATGGTTATACAGCTCCTGAAGCTCAGTATAATGAGAAAGGAAATTTAACCTCTTTTGGGCCTAGCGATAAGCACGTACAAGTATTTAATATAGATGGAGTTTTACTTGATGAGAAGGTTAAAACTCAAAATAGAATTATTGAGATTGAGAAAGAAAGAGCAGAACAAGATAAAATTCCATTTACAAATGAAGCTCAAAGAGCTAGAAAAATAATAGCCAGAGGTAAGCTTACAAAAGAACTTGATAGTTTGAATAATCACTTAAAGACTTTAAGAACTATTCAAAAAGGTCTTTATAGTAATCAAATCTTAGATGCTGTTCTTGATAATATCTCTTACTCTGGAGAGAATGCTGAGGATATACTCTTTGGTATTACTTTCGATCCTGTAAAAGGATATGAAGAAACTTCAGAATATTCTGAACTTGCTAGAGTATTTTCAGATATTAACAAAGCAAATGGAGTTGATGATGTTTTAGCAGAAAGACCTAAACTTTATAAAAACTTAGATGAGGCTAAGGAAGGAGATCCTGTGCTTTACACTAGAGTACAACAAAATCTTCAAAAGAATCTAGGTATAAATACAGAAACTAAAGAAGGTCAAACTGACTGGTTAGCTTTAATTAATGATACTTTACAGAATAATTGGGTAGCTGATAGAGATGAATTTATTAGAAGACAATCTGCTACTGTTAATAATATTAACAAAGTAGAGCAACATATGCAGATCCATAAAGATACCTATATGGCTGCTGGCCTAGTAGGTCTTATAGCTAACTTTTCTAAAGGTTTGGCTTATGCATTTCATGGTATTACAGATGGTCAAAATTCCATTGAGTTAGATATACCTGAAGATCAGAATGTTGTAATTGATGGTCAGACATTCAATAAATTGACATTAGCTAATAAGGATGGTATTAAGAATCAGGAACTTAGATCATTAGCACTCAACGCTGCTATTGACCACGTAAAAGAACAGATTCTTAACGTCCTAAACGTGGGGAACAAAACAGCTAAAATATTCTTAGCTGCTATCTCTACTGAGATGAACTTACACCAAGCCACAATGGTACTTCTGCAACCAGTAGCCAAAGAACTTAATAGTTCTAATGCAACTACAGTAGTAGCTACCTTGAATAGAATGGCTGAAATGATAGAAACTAGATTAAATGAACTTCAAAAACCTATATCTCAAGAAGACTTAAATACAACTGATATTACAACTAAAGGTTTGGAAAAGTTCATAAAAATGAGCTTTACTGAGCTATTTAATGATACTGAAAATCCAAATTATAGAAAGAACTTAATTATTCAACGTAAGATAATTCAACAATTAGGTGTTTTAAATGTCATTGGTAATGAGGTCTCAGAAATATCTCAATCTTTAAGTATTATCCAAGGTCTACCATATAATCTGGAACAAGCCTATGATAAACTTAAAGTTATGAATAAGTTTATTAATATAGAGAAATTCTATGATAAACTATCATATACAGAGAGATCTGAATATACACAACCTAAATTCAAAGATGATTTAAGATCTAATAAGAATATACTTAAAAATGTTAACTTAGGTAATAATGAGAATATATTAGGAGCTTTAGAAGCTATTAAAACACAAATAGACATAGTATCTGAGATCTTTACAGAAAACTCAATACAGGCTCAATTTATAGTTAATAATATGCTTAAAGCAGTATCAAATAATTCTGATCCTTCTACTATGTATACAGGAGAGAATGATGTTCCCTTAACTTTTGATACAAATAAGAATTTCTCTACACAAGAAAAATATCTAAAAGGAAAGAATACATTTAATGTATTTAAATTAATATCTAGAAATATATTTAACTATTTAACTTCTGGATTAAATGTATCCTATAATGATGATCAACACTTATGGTCTTTGGCTATAAAAGATCAACCTTTATATACATTTACAACTAAAAAAGGTGAGTCATTCCAATTTGGAGCTGTAAAATCATATATAAATGCATTCTTAATGCAAGAAGGTGAAATATATGATAATACTAAAAACTATAATGGTGATAACTTTGTAGTATCCCAGATCAATCCAGAATGGAGAATAAAACCTCTTTCTTTAATTAAAAGTCAAAATCAGGATAATAAATTCCTAAGAGGACTGGGAATAGATACTAACTTTAGAGATAATGTTAGAGTTATGACTTTTAGTAGTTCTTTAGTAAATTCAGCAGAAAATATGGCTGAAGTAAATCAAGCTGTTAATGAATTAAATAATCTAAAAAACATATATGTAAGACTTGATAAAAAAGGCAGATGGGTAGATGTTCCCTCTTCTTTACATCCTGAAACTACAGAGATGAACGAGGTAACATTTAATATATTAAAGGCTTCTTTATACATTGATAAATTTAAGTTTAGCTCTAGTAAAGCAACCAATGTAATACCTCCAATATATTTTCAAAAGATATTCCTCTCATTAGAGACATTAGTAAAAGATCTTATATATTATAATGTAAATCCAGAAGGAAACAAATACTATAAAGATTTCACTGATCTAACCAATCAGACTAATGAAAGTTCAGCTATCGAGAATATTAAAGAGAATATGTTCATAAATACTATTTTCTCAGTACCTACAGTGCTTCCAAACTTAAAATCGCTTTTACCAAATGTTAATAACAGGTGGAAGATGGTTAATAGACAAGCTGGAGTTCTTGATAATGGGAACATATACGATATGTATTTTGATGCAAATATCTTAGATAAGCAAGCTCAAGAAGAAGTTCAAGGAGAAAAAACTACAGATAGTATAGAAAAAACTGATGAGAATACAAACTTGGAAGTTGATCAGGATGTAGCTGAAACAACAGCTGAAAATGACTTATTTGAAACATTCAGAAAGAATCCTTCTTTCATAACAAATGAGGATCAAGATAGACCTGGTAATTTCGAGATCTATATGAAAGTTGGATCTACAGGTTCTAAGGAAGATAATGATTTAAAGTATTATTATAAGAAGGTTGGAAATGTTAATGGTAAAATGACTAATAATTCATTTGATTTAAACTTACTTTTAAACAAGTATAAAATCAGTGAATATTTTAATCCAAAGAGATTTTCAATACCTGTTAAAGAACAGGACTTCTCTGGAGATAGAGTTACTTTATCAAATATTAAGGTTTCGTCTTTCTTAGTTACTGCAAAAGATGACTTAAGAACTAAGAATCAAAATAAACAACAAGTAAAACAGGCTCAGGATCAATTATTTGAAGAACTCAGACAAAAACCTGAGAATAAAAATAAAACAGATCAACAGTTACGTTCTGAAATTAGAACAAAAGTTAATGTAGGAAATGTATTAAATGAAATAAATGAAGTATCTTTGTATGACTCTAGAAGTTTAGATAGAGTGGGTATGAGACACTTTAGAATTCTTTCAAGAGAGATTTCATCTGATAATTCTACAATAACTTTAGAGTTAGAAGCTCTTCCAAGAGGTGAACAAATAAACTTCTTAAAATTTGATGCTCCTCTCGATATCTTAAAAACAGTTAGGGATAAAAAACCCTTAACTAGAGAAGAGAAGATAGCTTATATTAACTCAATTCCAGGAGCAAGAGTTATTTCAAACTCCTCAGCTTTAGAGCTGACTGATGCTCAGATAAATCAAGAATATGAGAAAGCTCAAGAGTTAGATGAAACTAAGGAAGTAAATGAGATTATTAAAAATAAAAGTTGTAAATAATGGCTGAATGTGTAATATCAAGAGATAAAAATAATGAAATTCAAGAGGTGTATGCTCCAAATAGGAGACCCTCTTTACTTTTTCATGATATTATAGATGCTTTAAATAATAGAACAAAACAAGGTAAAGACCTAGCTCTGAAAATATGGGCTAGAGCTTATACCTCTAATTTTAAGAATATCTTTGGAGATTGGGAATCTATCTCTGAAGCTCTTTCTCATTCTAGTACTATTAAGGGAGATCTAAAAAACAGTTTTGTTAAAGATCCCCAAAGAACCTTATTTGAGATTGCTGTACAATCCAATACCTCTAGGAGTGAAAACGCACAAGCTATAAGTACCTTTGGATCTGATATTGTTAGGATAGCTAAAAGACTCTTTCCTAATGTTAAAGTTGGAGATAAATACACTCCAGTAGTTCCTAAAACTCTTGATGAGAATGGTGAACCTTTAGCTAGATATGTCCTAAATTCTAAGGAGAAAAGACAGTTTCAACGTATACAGCCTGTGGAACCTACAGAATTATCTGCTCAGGATTTAGCTCAAAAAATGAGTGAAAAAATGGGTATTCCTTTTGAGTTTGATACTAATCTTGAAAAGTTAGGTACAATCAAAAATGGTAAAGTTATTATTAATCCAAACACTCTAACAAATGATACTGTTTTCCATGAGTTCTCACATCCATTCGTGGAAGCAATCAGGAAGACTAATCCATCTTTGTTCAATAACCTCTCTCAAAGAGCTGGAAACTTTACATATCAAAATCAAAGTATTTCAGATTTCGTAAAGGAGAACTATCCAGATATGGATGAGAACTCTCAAGAATTTAAAGCTGAAGTTATTACTACAGCAATAGCTCTAGAAGCTGTTCAAACAGGATCTGTTCAAGATAGGCAAAAATTCACTCAATGGTTATCTACTATTGTAAGAAAAATAGCTGAGTTTATAAACTCTTTAATAGAAGATCCTACTCAACATATTATTCCATCTCAGCTTGATGTTAATATGACTATCAAAGATTTAGCTACTTTAATGCAAATAGATAATAAAATTGATCTGTCATCTATTGATAATAGAACTTTCTCAGCAGATCAGGTAGCTAGTATGTCTAATCCAAGTCAACAAACCTGGGGTAGCAATTCTACTATTTCTGAGTTTGAAAGAGCACAACAAAACATTGCTTTGGTTGAAAATGGAGATATTTCATACTATACTAATGGATCTATTGATCCTGTTACTAATACTTTAAGAAAATTTACTCGTTTAACTGAATTTACCTATGCAAATTTCGCAGATACTGTGGATAAAGATCCTTTTGATCCTGAAAAATACTTAGATAAACTTACAACTAGAGAATTTAGAGATGCTGGTGCTAGTTTAACTGATAAAATTTCATATGGACAATCTACTACACCACTTAGTTATGATGAAGTTAAGGCTGTAATTAAGAAAAACTTTGAAGAAGCTAGATATAAAGGAAAAATTATTCATAAAATGATTGAGGGTTACCTTAAACATAGAGATATAAACTATTTTCAAGATGATATAGATAAGCTTAGACAGGAAGGAGGTATATCAGAATATGACTTATTGTGGTTTGATGAGAAGAAAATTCAATCAATGTTACAATTGGTAGGTATAAATTCAGAAGAATTCAATAATACTGATATAGCATTTAGGGATAATATAGCCTCTGAGCTTATGATGGTTAATGAAACTCTTGGTATAGGTACATCAAATGATGGTCTTATTGAACATAGTGATGGTACTGTATCATTTATGGACTATAAAACAGGTGCTAAATTCCTAGCCGATGAGAATACTATTAGAAGAATGCAGTATACTGACGGTCTTGTGTCTCCAATATTCGACTCTAAACTCTCTAGAGCTAAGATAGAACTTGTTATGCGTATGGTTATTGCTAAGATGAATAAACCTGATCTTAAGGTTAGAGATCTTAAAATTGCTTATATTTCAAAAGCATTTGGTACTCAAGTAAGATATGTAGATGTACAGCAATATCTAGACTATATTAATAATAATTATAGGATTAGTATAAATGAGCTTAAAAAACAGGTTAAGAAACAACCTGAATTACAAGCTACTCTAACTCAGAAGATTAGAGAATATAATGCTATGAAACAAGCAAAAGTATTTGACTTCTTTAATTATCAGGGAGAGAATAAAATCTTTGAACAAGATAGTGATTTACAAACAATTACAGATCCTGATAAGAAAATTGATTGGTTAAAATCTAAGGTAGCTAATAGAGCTAGACAATCCTTGCTTAAAGATGGAGAAGCTGGAGTAGGTAGAGAAGCTCTTAGAAATGTTAAGAATGCTGTAATAGCTGTTCTTAACTCAGTTAAGGCTACTAATATAACAAGTGTACAATCTGCTGGTACTGAGGATATTACATGGTTTGCAGCTAAAACTTTAGGTCTTAGAGATCAAAAGAATGCATACTTGCAATCATTCTCTCAGCTTTATGAAGAGTCAGTAGATAAGTCCGTTAAGAAAATGGAGCAATTGTTAGGAGAACAATCAGCATTTAGAAAAGCTGATAGAGCTTTATATCAAGAATATTTTCAAAGAACTGGAAGAACTATAAAAGCTGCTAAGACTTTCTCATACTCAAAAGGTAATGCTCAAGTTCCTTTATCAGAACAAGGAATATTCGATTTCATGTATACGTGGAAAGATGTTGCAGGAGAAAGTAAAAGAATAGGTGCTACATATACAGAGCAAGATTATCTTGATGGTAAGATAACTAAAGCTCAGTGGGATTATTATCAAGAATCTAAAAAGATCCTAAAAGAGCTTTATGAGGGTGTTAGAACTAAGGTAGCATACGTAAATAAGTATCAAAAAGCTGTTACTTATGGTGAGGAATACATTAAAAATGATGGATTTAACTATAAAGCTTGGGATGATAGCTTCTTACCTACAATACCTTTCCAAAATATCGAGGAAATAGTAGAGAAAAATATTGCTACAAGACAATTAAGTCCAGTTAAGATTACTAAAGAGTATTTACTGAACTATAAAGATAGATATGACATGGCTATTCAGAATGAAGATAGGTTTAATATTGGCATACCACTCAAATACATGTCTTCAGAATTTATGGAAAATGATGATCATAGCTATAATGTAACTCAAGCAATTGATATTTTCTCTAGACATATGATACAAAAGCTGGAATTAGATGATACCTATAATATAGGTATGACAACAATAGCTGCAATGTCAGATATTTCTGATCCAAATGTTAAAGATAGAAAGAATAATCTCTTATTAGAGAACTCAATATTTGCATTACAGTCATTTTTGAATCAACACATTCTTGGTAGACGTAGAGTTACCTTAAATTATACCAAAAATGAGGTAGCAAATAAAAGAATTGATCTGTTTCTAGATAATGTAGGTGGATTTATATCGAAAAATGCATTCTGGTTTGCTCCTGTAACAGCTACTTTTAATGGATTATATGGTGTATTCACTAATACAAAAGAGGGATTAATAGGATCTTTATCTGCTAGATTATTTGGAGAAGAGGATGCTATTACTCTTAGTCATATAGCCAGTGCTACTAAAGAAGTAGGTATACACCAGGTTCAGAACTTAACAACAAAAGGTAATATTACTAGAACTTTCAATGAAGATTGGGAAGGATCTTATTATAAAGATAAGGTTAATTTCTTTTCTAAGGTATTTAGATTATCTAATAAAAACTACACATATACAGATTCATCTTTAATGTTAGGAGTTCATAATAGAATATTTACTGGTGATAATGCTTATGCTTTCCAAGGATTAGGTGAAGATCTATCAAATGAAACCTTAGTAGTTGCTGCTCTAAAAGCTATGAAAGTTTATCAGACTTTTGTTGATGAAAATGGTAAAGCTGTTAAGACTTACTTAAAAAGAGATGGAACCTACACAAGAGATTATAGAGATAGTAATATCAAATCTATGTGGGAAGCCTATGAATATAATCCAGAAAATGGACAATATGAATATAAGGGACCAACTAGATTTATTGATAAAAATGGACAAGAGGTAAAAGGAATTACAACTCTTGAAACTCTTAAAGTTAAAACTTATCTTGAGAGAATGTATGGTGCTTATTCTCCAGAACAGAAAACTCACTTAGAGAGGTATGCTCTAGGTAGAATGTTAATGAAATTCAGAAAGTTCTGGATTATGAACATTAAAGAGAATTTTACTCTTAATAGTCATCAAAAATATGTAGGAGAATATGTCCAATTATTCAATCCAGACGGTTCTCCAAAACTAAAAGACGGACAACCAATGTATGATTGGCAATCTCAAGCCATGAGATCACGCGTACTTGTGTTTGCAAGTTTATTTGGATCTTTATGGAATGCCAAAGGATCTAAATCTTGGTCAGAAATGAATGTAGAAGAGAAAAAACAATTTGTAAGATTCGGAACCCAACTAGTATTTTATGGTATAACAATTGCTCTAGGTATGGGTGCTTTTGTACCTCCTGAAGATAAAGATAAGTTATATGTTAAAAGAATCACAAGACTAGCTGAGGATTTGTCAGCAGTATCCTTAGTAGATATCCTCAGAGGAACAACTACTATTGATTCATATCCAACTCAACTTTATAAAGCCGTAAATGCTACATTTACTTTTGTTAACTCAATATTAACAGATGATATTGTTCAAAGAGGTCCATATGCAGGGGATTATAAAGGTTGGAATACCCTGGAAGATTTCCTTCCAATTTATCACTCTTATAATCAAGCTGTTAAATTAATATCTGGTGAATAAGCTATATTAAGGGGCTAAAAACCCCTTATTTTCTCTTAAAATCTATATAATTTAAATAGGAATGTTATTTTTGTGACAAACTACTACTCTCATGTTTTTAGTGAAAATATTTAAATACTTAGAACCAGCTTGGACTGGAAATGATGGTAAATTTTCTGTAAGATCTGCATTAGCCATAGTATTCTCTATTAATCTCATTCGCAACTTAAATTATGCAATTAGAAAATGGGAAGCGGGTCAATCTTATGAAGGTTTAGCTCTTCTTTTAAGTATTGAAGCAGGACTAATAGCTGGACTTTTAGTACTAAAAACATATCAAAATTCAATTATAGGGGGATCTAGTAGTTTACCAACTGCACCTCCAGAAGAGAAAAAAGTTGAAGAAGTAGTAGATTAATCCGAACTGTTTAATTAAAAGTTTAAAGATGAAGTCTAACTTTTTTAACTTCTTAAGTGATATTGGTATAGCATGGAAGTATTTAATAAATGGTCTTATAGGGGGTTTTATATGGTCTCTGTATAAGAAATCAAAATTTGGTGAAGCCCTTCGACAGATCATAATAGGTGGGATCGTTTCAGGATATTTTACACCAGTCGTAGTAGTTAAATTTGGTATGGATCTATCGTTAATTGGATTCACCTCTTTTATAATAGGTATGCTAGGAATGGTGATAATAGATTCAGCTTATAAGTATGCTATAGGTAATTATAAAAAATGGGCATTAATACTTAAAATTATCTTTAGTAAAACTGATGAGAAAAAAGCAAAAGAAGAATTAGAATCTTCGTCAGAATAAATCAATAAAATTTAAAATTATGAACTTTATTAAAAAATATTGGAAAGCATTGTTATTTGTTCTATTTGAAGTAGCTTGTCTGGTTTTAGCCATCGGTGGCATAGGTTGGACAGACTATGCAGAAACTAAATTTTGGCAAGCAGCTTGGATTGTTTTAGCTATCCTTGGTGTATTTGGTTTCATTGGTGGTATGTGGTGGATGAATAAACAAAAAAATCAAAAATTCTAATAATGATAATAGCAGAAATATTTCTTATTATCTGCATACTATTTTTAGCTGGAAAAGATGCTTCTTCATATCTCTTAAAAGATAAATTAAGATCAGATAATACGATAGACCTAAATAGAATTAAAAGATGGCATAGAGATGGAGTAGCACTTAATATATTATTTATATTACCTTTACTTTTCATAGTACAGTGGTACATTATAATATATGCTCTTCTAATTAGATTGTCATTTTTTGATATAGCCTTTAATAAATGGGCTGGATTAAATCCAACATTTCTAGGATCTACCTCAGAGGTAGATAAAATATTTATAAAAATATTTGGTAAGAAAGGAGCCATTAAAAAGTCTCTATTTTTCTTCGCAATATTGATAATATTTAATATATTACAGCAGATATTTTTAAAATAAAAATCATGAAAACTTTAGTGACTCAAATAGGAGTTAAAGAAATCCATGAAATTTCTTTACTTCATAGAATGACTTCCTACCAGTAAACCTGGTAGGTTTTGTTATTTTTAAAAATCAATATATGAAAGAATTCATAACTAAGAATTTTACTACCATTTTGATACTCATTCTTGTAATTGTGATACTTTTACAAAGATGTGGTGAAGATAAAAGTTCTACAGAACCAGTAATAAGAAGAGATACAGT
>ENA-UOUW01000088-UOUW01000088.1-bioreactor-metagenome-genome-assembly--contig:-NODE-88-length-11034-cov-6.477366_pt1 | contig 11034 bp, 10 predicted proteins | sample MGYA00238153_ERZ761573 | MGnify/ENA primary metagenome ERZ761573 (study PRJEB28894, sample SAMN06264780) | bioreactor metagenome | isolation source: Switchgrass | place: USA:Austin, Texas | collected... | reverse complement strand
AGTGGATGAACTCCGCTCGGGGAAGTTCAAAGTCAGCTTCAACCAAGGCATCAATATCCGGTTCATCACCGACGAAGCAGCAGCAGCACTCGCGACCTTGGAGTACCGGGATGACAGCTTCACAACCAAGCGGATCTACACGGCCTGGGATAACCGCAAGGATGAAGCACGGCTCTTCCGCGGCCTCGAGGCGCTCAAGGCGCACGGCATCAAGCCGGATCACGTGATGGTCTACATGCTCATCGGCTTCTGGCCAGGTGAGACCGAGGAGGATTGGCTCTATCGCGCATCTAAGCTGCGTGAGTGGGGAGCCAGGCCCTATCCGATGCCCTACGTGCGAACGAAGGCAACGGTGGGGTTTCAGCGCTGGATCGTGGGCGCCTACGACAAGCGCATCCCGTGGGCTGACTTTGTCCGCGCAGACTATGCACCGAGGCGCTTGGGTAGTTCGGCTCAGACCCACTTCGACTTGGAGGAGGTCGATGGTCTTCGCGCTTGATCCCAAAGGGGTGCAGGAAGCGCTGTCGCTCAAGACGGTGGCCGCTGCCAAGGCCTTGTGGAACGACCCAACCTTTCCTGGGATCGAGGACCAAGGGCTCCAGCTTGTCGACGTGGACGATCTTCGCGAGTGGTGGAAAGCTCGCGTTAAATCATTGAGAGAGCAAAGATACAATGCCAGAAATGCCGACGAGCCAGAAGAGGAAGGATCAGATCCGCGAGGCGAGGGCCAAGCTGAAGGAGATCAAGCGAACGGTCACCGTCGACGGGAGGACTTTTCGCAAGAGCTTCTATGGGGAGACCTTAGAACTGGCACAACAGGCTTACCTGCTGTTCGTAAATCCACCCCTGCAGCCGGCAGAAAGCGAACCACCGCCCGGATCATTCGGCTGGATCTTAAAAAACAAGTGGGCGCCACTGAAATCGCACCGAAGGAAGAACACCAGGCTTAACCTCCAACACGCGTCGCGCCACATCCTCGGCGAACTCGCCTACGAATGGATCGAGGACATTGATGCGACCCGGCTGGTGATCGCCCTGGATGCGATCGCGACTAAGGAAACCTGCCGCAATCCGAGGGCCAAGTCTAAGCTCAAGCGCGTGAACGGCGAGCTAGTCGAGATTCCGCCGACCTACATCTACAAGCCCCTGAGCGCCAGCCTGGTCAACCGTTGCCGCCTCGTCGCCCTCGATGTGAATGAACTGGCCAGCGAGCTCTATCCGGATAAGGTGCGGCGGATCAACCCGAAGCGGGTGCCGAAGCGCGAAGAGGAGACGAAGGTTGTCGAAGTCTACAGCCCACAGGAAATGCGCCGACTCCTGAATGCGGCCCGCGGCACGATCGCTCACCTCCCCGTTCTGCTCTACGGTTTCCTCGGCGAAGCCCTAAACGAGGCCCTTGGCCACAACTGCGGGGACCTATCGGCGGACGGCGTGCTTCACCTAACACACCAAGCCGAGCGCGACGGGGATCGCACCGTCAAACTCAAGAGTCGGTATCGTCGCCGAAGCTTTCCTCTTCCAGAAGGCCTGTTGGAGGAGTTGCGGCCATTCGCGTTCAGCGGCGGTCGCCTGGTCAAGAACGGCGAGGGCAACCCGATGAAGATGGATGCGGTCGACCGGGCTCTGTTCGCGGCCCAGGCGCGTGCGGGACTTCGCCGGCTGACGTGCCACGAGCTTCGACACTCCTTCAGCTCGTGGTTAGACGAAAACGGGTGCCCCGAGTCCGTCCGTCTCCGGCTCATGGGCCAGAGCGCCAAGAAGGTCAAGGACCGATACAACCACCCGACAGATGAGGCTTTGAAGCGGTGGCTCACGCGCTATTGGAAGGCGAGTTTCAGGCCAGAGCCGAAACGACCGTCTACCGAACCTGTCGTAAACGTTTACGACAGCGACACCCTTTCAGAGGCCATCTAAACCCCAGGATTTGAACCTAAATCGGGTGGTTTCGTCGGCAATTGGCCCCACTGCTTAGAAGGCAGTTGGCTGTCTGGCAATTTGAACCGAGTTCCTAGGTAGACGAGAACCTAATTTACGACGCCTGCTTCACCTGGAGCCGATGATTACGACACCTTGATTACGACAGGAGGGAGGAGGGTGGCCCGCCCGCCGGGACTCGAACCCGGGGCCCACAGCTTAGAAGGCTGTTGCTCTATCCACTGAGCTACGGACGGAAAGCAACGTCAGGATACCGCCGAATTGGAGGGAGGGCCGTACCAGCCACAGTCCCCAATGAGATCGTGGCATAGGGGTCAACGATCTATCATGGGTGCATGGAAGACTTCCGGCTCGCATCCGGTCTCATCACCGAGGCCTCTCTGATCAACCGCGCCGACTTTGGCGACATCTGCGCGATCGACATCGCCCAACAGTTCAACCAGCCATTCGCGGAAGGATCGTTTCAGATCGCCGAACTTGAGCGACTCGTCAGCGGCGAGATCGGGGAGATTCCCCCGGCGACCGTCCCGCCATATCCAGGCAAGCCAAACAGAGAACTCCCGGCAATTGGCTTCAAGCGGGCTGATGAGCGGATCTATCTCACATTCCCTGAAGGCTCCGGACGCTACGACATCGAGGTAGATGCAGATCGAGTGAAGGCGATGGCAGTGGAGTTGCGCTCGAATTTCGAACAGGCGCCGCGCGAGACCGGGTTCTAGAAAAACCGTATACAATCGTCTGCATGACCGACCCCGACGAAGTCGTGACCGTCCCGATGGACGACGACACCCGCCGCATCCTTGAAGCCCTCCCCTGGACCGCCGGAGACGCCATCGCGGATCAGGATGCGGCTAACGGTTGACGGCCGCGCGATCGAGCGGCACGGCAACACTCTCCGGCTCCTCGTGCCAGGCGACCGGTACATCACCCCGCCGCTGGAGGTCACCAAGGCCGAGCTGGCCCTCACCCTCTCCGACCACCCGCTGTGGCTGCCCGAGGTCCGGATCGACTGCCGGTTTGATCACGTCACCATCTACCTGAGGGCGCAGCCGTGGCTGGTGGTGCCCAAGGACAAATGGGTGGAACTCTGCCGGTGAACTACACACGTCTGCAAGCGATCACACAATGACCACTAATCGGCCGTTTGTGCCCCCCGAGGGCCCTTTGTCTCAACCTGTCTCTAGTTCGTCTCAATCCGGCTCTGCTAATGATCAAATAACGATCAAATAACGATCAAATAGAGTCCCGCGCGTCGTGCGTTTCTGTCTCAAAGTTTCACCCTGTGGAAACATGCAGGCACAAAAAAAGATGCCCTCTCGCCTCGATTGAGGGAGAGGGCATCAGGCTACAGACGCTCTATCTTTATCACCATGGATGCTCGGTGAGTTCGAATATCCGGCGATAGGTCTCGGTCACTTTCTCCCAATTCCCACGGACGGGATCCCACTCAAAGAGCCCGACCCGCTTATCCGCGTTGCCGTTCGGCCCGTCGTAGTAGCACCACGGCCGGTTGCCGAACAGCTTCTTTGCCGCGATGAACGCATCGGCCGGATGGAGCTTAACCGGGTAGTTCGGACCCTCGCCGAATCCCACCTCGGTGTTGATCGATTGCTTGCCGAACCGCTTCGACACGTCGCCGTAGACCCGCGAGATAGCGGCCAGGTCGCGCCCATAGCCATGCCAACTGATGAAGTCCGCCTTCATCCCCGCCCGGATTGCGTTCGCGTTGAAATCCGGCAGATAGACGCCCGTCGCTGGGCCATACAGCCGCGCCCGCCCGCTTACCGACTTCCGAATCGCGGCGAACCACTTCCCGTAGCGGGCGCCCGTCCAGGCGGTGCCATCCGGAGAGAACTCCGGCCGCTCAGGCTCGTTTCCAAGCTCAAGATCAGTGACGCCCCATCGGATCAGGTCAAGGGCCACCTTTGGAGCGTCGGGGGTTTTCTGCTGGATGATCCAGAGAACCGGCATCCCGCGGTAGTGCTTGAGGAAGCGCTTGACACTCTCCTCGGTGACCTGGTCGGGTGCGGCATCGCCACGAACCCACCGGATCCCGATCGCTTTGATCTTGTCGACGGGGAGAAGCTGGCCATGCGTGTTGAGCCCCGGCCCAGAGAAGGGCATCGCCTTGGCTTTGTCGAGGCCGGTGGGATGGGCCGGGAGAGGGCGGGGTTCGCCAGAGCTGATGAACTCGGCTACCACGAGGCAGCACAGAGCGAGGACTTGGGTGAGTTTTTTCATGAGGGGATGCTCCGGGAGAGGTTCACCGCGTCGGGAACCTATAATCTCAGGGGATGGTGGAGTCGTTTCGACCGACCGACGTAGCGCCGGCGAGTGATCGCGCGGCCCAAAACCGATACGGCTTCATTGATGCGATTCGAGGGATTGCCGCGATTGCAGTCGTAATCGAGCATGCGATCGAGTCGTACTATGGGCAGGGTGTCGCTGAAACCCAGATGTTCAGCTTTGGCCAGTTCGGGGTTGCAGCATTTCTATTCGTGAGCGGTTTTGTTGTGCCGGTCAGTCTTGAGAGAAGTGCCTCGGCGGTGAAGTTCTGGATTGGTCGATTCTTTCGGCTGTACCCGCTCTACTGGTTCACCCTGATCGTCGTCGCGCCACTGGCCCTGGCCACCTACGTGCAAGGGCAGGAAGGCTTTAATCCACATGAGCCCGTCCACTGGCTAGGAAACGTCACGATGCTCCAACAGTTCATCGGGATTCCGCACGCAGTCGGCGCGTTCTGGACGCTCACAATCGAGATGGCCCTCTATGTGAGCTTCACGATCCTGTTCTGGACCGGAAGACTCTCGAAGTCTTGGCAGAACGCTTGGTGGATCATTTCACTCTCCACGCTGCTGGCGATCGTGATCCCTTTCGTGATCCACAGACGACTTCCCGGAGGCAGCTCCGGGGCCTACATCTTCTACTTCATGACGGCGTTCGTCGGAACGGTCGGATACCGATGGCACACGGGCAAAATCGGCACCAAGCGATTTGCGATCCTAATGGCCACGGCCGCCGCGGTCGGAGCGGGCATCGCCTACGCTTTGTATGAGCGATTCAGATCGGACAAGGTGCCGATGAGCTTTACCTGCGCTGTTGTGACCTGGATGGTTGCTTACGCTTTCTTGGTCGTGATGTTGTGGCACAGGAACAGGTCGACGCCCAAGCCGCTCCTCTGGGCTGGCAAGGTCTCCTATTCGATCTATCTCCTACACTTCCTGCCGATCTACTTGATGCCCAAGTCTCTACCGTTCTGGGCGTACACAACAGGCATAGTCGCTAGTGTTTTAGCTCTCTCTTCCGTGACCTATTTGGCAATCGAGGCACCAAGCGATAAGCTAGGGAAGCGGCTGCAGGCCAGGACCTAATGATGGACCCAGAGACAAAGGAGAATCCGGCTGGTGGACCCGAACATACGTTGCGGGAGAAGCTGCTCTTGCTCCTCTGGCTTTCCTACTTTCCCCTGTCGTGGCTGATCTTCGCGACATGGTTCCCAACCAGGATGGAGACTTGGAGCATCTCGGTCGGAAGCTACACACTCATCAGTCTTGCGGGTCTCATGTGGAGTCGGCGCGATCAGTTCTTCTAGCGAACGCCGTGAGTTAGAACGCCAAACATCATCCGCGCCCGGGCTGCGTTGCCAGTCGCGCTGAGATGCGTCCCGTCGTTGTACCAGCCCCGATCCTGAAGAGATCCCCCGACCGAAGCGTCCCCGCCGTGAGGAGCGTATTCGGGGTAGCCGGTGTAGGTCAGATCCTTCCAGAAGTCGATCACGAAAACCGTGGTCGGGTTCGCGTCGGCCAAGTCATAGCAGGCCTGCCGATATTGGGCATATCGGGCGAGAGCTGCCGCATTGGCGACTTGGGCATCGCTAGTGTTGTAGCCCCATGGTTGATTCACGATTAGCCCGATGCACGGCTTCGACGTCCGCGCAATCGCGTACGCGATGATGGCCGCAAGGTTGGCCTTGTATTGGGCCGCGGTGAGGTTCGCTGACGCTCCCGACCCGCAGTCGTTTAGCATCGAGTTGATCAGGATTAGCTTAGCGTTTCTAGACCCGCCATTTGCTCCCGTGGTGAACTGTCCGATATTGGAAAAGAGGATATCGGAGCTTCCGTTCCAGAAGTCCGTTGCCGATCCGACCGACGACAGGTTATGAAGCCTGATCCCCTCGTTGTAGTCGTTCCCATAGGTGATGACGCCGGATGCCCAGAGCTTGTCGGTTAGCGTCGAGGCGACCTGAAGCGTGTAAGCGGTCGTGATCGTAAGGCCGGACTGCAACGTCCAGTGCGTGCCGTATTCGCCCGCACTGTTGCTGACCGAATTGCTTCTGGCGAATGCCCCGTTTCCAGCGTTTGAATCACAGTACGCGCTGCTGTAGTTGGGAGCGCCAAAACCGCCCGCGCCCGTGACCAATTGCCAGTCGGTGACTCCCTGCCGCTTCCAGACCCCCCCTGCTTGCGTGGGATCAAAATAGCGCCATTGCTTGTTGACACCGTCCGAAACTGCAGCCTCGATCTTGACACCGCCAACACCAATGTTGCCGGTGTCGTGATAAAACGGGCCTGACCACCCGGCTCCAACTTGCGTCCAATCGTTCGCGCTGGAGCCCTCAGTCTTGAAGGGCATGAAGCCGAATCCACCCTGAACGCCGGAGCGGTTAAACGCGTCCTGAAGCATCACCTTCAGGTGGTGCGGCCAACATTCGTAGATGGTGCCGAACGTGCCCGTCGAGTCGCCAAACGTCAACACGTCAACGCCGTACTGCGTGGTCGATCCCGCGGGCTTGGCATCGATGATTCGGCCCAGTGCATCGCGCCACCGGCGAGCCCCTTCCCAAAGATTGTAAACGTAAGGAAATGGGCCGAAGAGAGTCCGGGCACCGCATCCAACCATTCCGCTTCTCGAAATTCTCATTAGGCGTTCACCCTCCCGAGAAACACGTTGCCGTCAGCCGCCGTGTACTGCGGGTAGTTGGCATAGTTGGCTTTGAAGTCGTCGCTGCTTTCCGGCATAAGATCGACATAAGTCGTGCCAGAAAACCGCACGATGGCGCCGGAGGCATCGGCGGGAATGTTTGTGCTGAGCGCGACGGCCACGTTGGTCCCGTTCGCCTCATTGATCGAAAGGCTAAACGACGGGCCGACCCGCTTGCCATTCGAATCGACAAAGATGCCCTTGATCGTCTGCCCTGCGGCAGCGCCAAGGAACACGTAGCCTGAAACGGGAGGGACCTTAGCGGTCACGTCAACGAGTTCTGATGGTTGTACTACTGCCATGTGGATTGATCTCCTATGAAGGTGCCGAAATAAGAAAGGCCCCGGACGATTGCCTGGGGCCGAACGGTTTATGCAAATTTCTTTATAATCGAACGCGATGAGAGTATTGAGATGGCTGCTTACAGTTCCCGGCGCATTCCTGGGCGGCGTGCTCGTGCTCTTTCCCCTTCACTGGCTGATTACTTTGAACTGCCGTAGCGAGAGCGTCGACCTCGGTGCTGCGGGGGCTAACAGCATAGAGCGTCTCCTGACTCCCCTCGCCTTCTCGATGGGATTCATCTGGATCGGAACGATCATCGCACCAACCCATAAGAAGCAAGCGGCATTGTGCCTGACCGCACTTATGCTCGCCTTCTCGATCGGGTTTCGCTTTTGGGCAGTGTCTCAGTTGCCCGACCTTGTTGCGTGGGAGCCTTTGCCCCTCGTCTCAAACCTAGTCGGCATTGTTTCCGGAGCGATTTGTGCATTCAAGTACGTCGAAGAGGAAACGCCGAAACCGCCAGGACCAACTCCTATTTGGAATCGTCGGGATGAGGAGCCGGATCAGCCTGCGCCTTAGACAGCATCGTCTCGGTAACGCTATCCAGATCTTGCACTTCCCGAGACAGACTAAGTAGCTTCGGTTTTAGGGCGGGTGCCGTCTGGTTTGCCTCACGGCTCAATTCGTACAGCTTGTCGTGAACGTCTTTGACTTCGGCTTCGAGCCAACGAATGTCCGTCCTTTCGGCAACATCGGAGTGAGGGCTTGAGCAACCGACCGCCAGAAGCGCAACTCCGACCCAGAAAAGCCTCACCACTGATTTGCAGTGTACGACTATTCTTCTTCGGCACTAGGCAGTCCTGCAGTCTTCCTCGCCTTTGCTCGCTCATTCTCTCTCAGACGTTCAACGAAGCGGCCATACCAAATTGGATCAATGCGCTTGATAACGACGCCTCCGAGCATTCGCCAAAGCGCATCTTGAGTGTTCTTGGGAACGGGCACGGTAACCGCCTTTTTGGGGCTACCTCCCGCTCCACGCTCATCGCGTTCATTTAGATATGCCTCATAGATGCTCGCCGCTTTCTCTCCAAGATTCGCGCGGATGCTGGCAAGGAGCCCTTCTCGATCGTCCACGTCTGCGAGCGCGGCCTCTTCCCTAGTCATCGGAACATCGATCGTTTGCTCCGGTCCAGCCAGACGCTCCCGCAGTTTCTCATCCGTCGTCGGCACGTACTGCCCAAAGACCTGGAGCGGATTCCTGGGCAGTTCCCGCTTCTTCGGATCGAGCACCTCGGCCATGTCCTTCATCACGCGGCCAAGGGGCACGAACGACGCCGCCGTCTCAGCATTTACGGTCGCCCGGTCCTTATAGGTGTCGAATTCTCCCCGCATACCGAAGACGTTATTGGCCGTGAACTTGCCAAGCGGGCCCAGGGTGCCAAGCTGATCGGTCACCATGTCGGCCACCCCCTTGGTATCGCCGTGGACCAAAGCGTCGAAGGCATCGAATACGTTCAGGAACGGATACTTGGCCGTTCGGACGAAGACCTCATTGCCATCGCCGTCACGGCCCATAAACAGGCGACCACGCGGGTTCACCGCAGATTTCAGCTTGGTCTCATCGAAGGTCTGGGCGGGATCCGGAGACACCTTGCCAACCGTTTGCCGCTCTTCTTGGGATCGCTTGAAAATGCCGTATGCCGTGAAGATGGTCGCCAAAGCCATGATCTTCGCCGCCCGCTCTTTGGCCGGCAGGTTCTTATCGAACGCGCCCCCCACCATGCTCGTCAGCATCTTCACCATCTTGTAGGGGTATGTGGCAAATGGCTTCACCATGCCGCCGGCCGGGTTTTTTCGCCACCCATCGAGCCAGTTCGGCACGTTGGCGTAATCGTATGCCCAAAGGTCGATCACATCGTTCACATGCTTGATGAACTCGGGGTCCTTGAGTGGATCGCTCGCCGAGCTGGTGCGCTTCTCCTGATTGATGATGATCTTCTTGAATAGCCGCTCGATCCCCTGGTATCCGGCCAGAGCCTTGTCGATCACCTTGTCCGCGGCGTTGTCGAAGCCAGGCGCTTGCTTGCTCATGAACTGGCCATAGAAGTTGGTCTTCTCGCCACCGTACACCCAGTCTGGTGCCCCCTTCCAGCCTTCCGGAGTAAGGGTCTCCATCATCCCCGCCACGTTGGCGATGGTGCGGTCCATCCGGCCGCCGGTCGGAGCGTCGAAGAGATCGAGATAGAAGTCGGTGAGCATCTTGCCACCGAGCTGGATGCCGCCCGAGACGAGGTTCGTCATCGCCGTTCCCGGATGCACGAGAATGTTGCCCTGCCAGTAGCGGTTGAGCGAGTTCACAATCACCTGAGCCGTTTTCACCTCTTCGGTAAAGAGTCGCTCCTTCACGTACCTCTCGTAAAGCTCGATCTGGATCTGGTACCGCTTCCCGATCTTCACCGACCCGCCTTCCTCCAGCATCAGTCGCCGGCGTCCCGGTAGATCGAACCCATGCCTGGTATTGCCACTGATCTCCACCCAACCAGGCTTCGGCGACTCGCCTTCCACAAGTGGCTCGGCGACTAGCGCGAGCTGCTTATGGATGAATTCGTTGTACGCATCCGCGATCCGGAGTTCCGTGATCGCCTTCTGGGTCGCCGTCTTGAAGTCCTTGGAATACCCTTCCGCCTCGCCTCGCTTCTTGGTCGCCGCTGCTTTGCGATCGCGCAGGAACGGACTTCGCCAAGTGCCAACCTGCTTGTCCTCAAAATAATGGTGGACCCAGCCTTCAAGGTCGCTCTCGATCTTGAAGTGCGACTTAAGAAATTCGCGGTTGAAGAGATCCTTCGCTTCGGCCAGGTCCGCCGTGTATTCGCGGATTAGCGCCTTGCCCGGCTCGCTCAGCGACTCATAAGCCATCTGGGCTTCCTTCGGGGTCTTTCGCCAATTCTCAAAGAGGATGTTTCCTTCGGCGGAAACCCCCATGTACTGGTAGCCTGCCGCGTGATAGGCACCCACTTCGTCGGCTGCCTTCTGAGCCCGCCGCACCTCTTTCGGGTTCGCATTAAGCGGGGTCTCACCGTTTTGGATCGCTTGGAAAAGCTCGAGGTCGACCCCCGACATATCCACCTCAGTCCTCACCTTCGTGCCGAATTGGGGCACCCCATCCACCGTCCGCAAGATTCCCTCGGCTGCGTCGAAGAGGGTCTCCTGCCGATCCTTCACGCCTGCGAACTTGTCCTTGATGAGTTGGTCGGTTTCGGCAATCGCCTGAGCCCGGCGAGCCCGGTAAAGAACCTCTTCGCCGTACGCGCGGGTGCCCAGATAGTGATCCAGCCGCTTGATGTACCCTTGCCGGGCATCCGGGATGAAGAAGAAGGCTTGCGGGTGGTCGACCATGGCTCCCCGGGCGATCTGCAGGTAGTCGTAAAGCTGGGGATGCTGCTCAGCCATTTTGACCAGGTGCTCGAACGCCGTCGGGGCAAACTCCTCGATGAGTCCTGGATGGAAGATCGCGGACTGCATGAGGCGCGCATAGAGCTCCTTATCGTTCAGGAAGTAGCCCGGCATCTCCTCGACTGCCCGTTTGCCAACAAGCGCCGTGGTGACTTCGATCATCTCTTGCCTGATCTTGGTCGCGAGATCCTTGTCCGTGACGCCGAAAAGAGTCTCGATCTTGCCAGTCGCCGGCGACACTCCCTGGAACTCTGGATCGAGCAGCTTCTTTGCCGCCGTCGAGATGATCGAGTCCATCTGGTGGGCCGCTTCATGGGCGAGCGTGTCGGCGAACTGATCGAGTGAGAGATCAGAAATGCGAACGCGCCCGAACCTGAACTTCCC
>ENA-UOUW01000087-UOUW01000087.1-bioreactor-metagenome-genome-assembly--contig:-NODE-87-length-11075-cov-9.079038_pt1 | contig 11075 bp, 10 predicted proteins | sample MGYA00238153_ERZ761573 | MGnify/ENA primary metagenome ERZ761573 (study PRJEB28894, sample SAMN06264780) | bioreactor metagenome | isolation source: Switchgrass | place: USA:Austin, Texas | collected... | reverse complement strand
CTCCAGCGCCGCGCCGAGCCCGGCGATGAACGAGTCCACGAGCACGAGCCGCTGGCCCTGAGCGGCCGACGCCAGCCACGCCCGCGCCGCGGCGTCACCCGCGCCGAGCCCCGGCATCGGTACGGGCGGAGCGCGGAACCGCAACAGCGCGTCCGGCGCCAGCCCCAGGTCGCGGTACCGCCGCGCCGTGAGCTCGATACCCTGCTCGTAGTCGATGTGGGTCACTGGCCCGGGTCGAGCCACGTCGAGGACCCCCAACACCTGAGGGCCCCGCCCCCCACCTTCAGGAAGGGGCCTGGCTGCCACGCAGACGGCGAGATGCTGCGCCAGCGTGGTCTTGCCCGACCCCCCATAGCCCGTGAGCAACACGGGTGCGCCAGGCGCCAGCGCGAGGCCTTCCACGAGCCAGTCGACGGGCGGGGGCTCCCACGCGGCGATGGCGGCCGCCGTCACCCACCCCTCATGGTTCACTTCGGGACCGTCTGAGGGGGTGAGCGGGTCGACGATGGCTGCTTCGAACACGGCTGAGGGCTCGGCCTGGAACGGCACGCCTAGTTCCGTTTCGAGCGTGGGCAACCCCGGCACCGTTCCGCCCGCCCGGCGGGTGCGGGCGGCCCGGAGCGCGTCGTCGACGTGTTTGGCGACCTTCGGGTCGGCCCGTCCGACGAGGCTTCGAATCCAGGCATCGATTTCCGAATCGGACCACCCCCACGCCGCCAACACCGAGCCGGTCGCGCCGGCGAGCCGGTTCGTGCCGTCGGGGTTGGCGAGCCACCGCGCGACCAGCGCGTGCGTTGACGCCGTCGTGGGCCGGCGGAGGCCGCGGGTCAGCGCGTCGTACGTGAGCGCCGGGCGATCGTCGGGCGCGGCGGGGCGCGCGCCCCACCGGCTGAGCGTGAGCGGGGCGCCGTGCGCGGAGATCCATTCCATCTCGCTGGCGCGCGTCGGCACGAACGCGGGTTGCGACGCGGCGCGGAGGTACACGCCATCGATCGGGCACTGCGCGCGGCCCACCTCGTCGGCGGTGTACTCGCGGTCGAGCTCGACCCACACGCGCCATCGCGGGTCGTCGGCGGTGTGCGAGTCCGTGGTGTGCGCGAAGTACCGGAGCCCACGCAGCGCCGGATGGTCCGGCTCGGGCGGGGACTCGTGGTCGTCCCAGTCGAGCGCGACGACGCGCGTGGGTTGGGTGTTCGCGTTCGACCGGAGCCCGAACACCGGCGCGGCGACCCAGTAGCCGGAAGCGCCTTTCTCGTTGCGGTCCGTGGCGGTTTCGATGATGTGTTCGCCCAGGTCGGCGAGCGAATCGAACGCGATGACGGCGCCCGCCGCGCGAGCGCGGACCGGCACGTCTGGGTAGTGTGTGATGCGTAGCTGGTGGCCGGCTGAGCCGGCAGGTGAGTCGTTCATGCTCCCAAGCGTAGCCACTTGCGCGACGCCGCGCCATGACGCATGATGGGGTGACCGGCGCGACGCGTACATAGGCAAGACAGAATTATGCTTGCCCGCGCCGGGTTTTAAACCGAAAAGGAGCTGGAAACCGCCATGTCCTCGAACCCCGCAAAAGACCGTCTGCACGCCGACTTGATCGCCTCGATCGAAGCAGAAGACCGATACTTCAACATGGCGTACTGGGTGACCGACCACGCTGCAGACCCTTTCTGCCACGACCTAAACGAGCCCCCGGCCACGTGTGACACCGCGTCGTGTCTCGCGGGTCATATCGAAGCCGTTCGACCCGAGCTCGCGGCCGAGCTGGCCCCGCGGTTTCGCGCCCGGTGGGGGCTGGATCACCAGCGTCTGGCCCAGACTATCTACGAGCTGGAGACCGGCGAGCCGTGCCCGCTCGACTTCCTCGGGCGGAACCGTCTCGACGACGTCGAGCTGGATCAGATTTCGCGCGAGGACGCGGTGCTCCACGTCCGCGGCGAGCACGACGAGTGGCCGCTGCTCGGCGGGCGCGCGGAGGGCGACGGCGATGACGATTGAGCAGTTGACGGAGGAGGAGCAGGACGAATTGTACGAGGGCAATTATGAGGTTCCCAGAAAGCCCTCCGCATCATCGACGCCCACGCCGCCGAGCTAGCCACCCGCGACCAGCGGGTGGCGGAGTTGGAGGAGCTGGCAACGGAGCGTGAGGTGCAACTGAAGACCGCGTGGGGCGAGCATGCGGCTTGGAAAGCCCGTGCCAACGACATGTCAAAGCACTATCAGGACCAGGCAGCGCGCGCCGAATTGGCCGAATCCGAAGTCGCCCGCCTGCGTGAGGCGCTGGCTGCGGCGGATGAAGAGAACGGACGGCTACAGCGCAAGGTGATGAAGTCTGACAAGGTCGCCGAAGCCGCCGAGGCCCGGGTGCGGGAGTTAGCGACCAAACTCACCGCCGCGCAAGCCGCTCTGTCCGTGTCCCAGGAAGCAGGCGCGCAGCTGCTCGCCGAGCGAGATGCGGCGGAGCGACGCGCCGTGATAGCCGAGGAGTCGGGTATCGAGGCTCAGCGCGAGCGAGACGCCGCGAACGCGCTGCTGCGGATGCACGTAAGCACCATCGCCTTTCACTCCTCAGGTGACGCTGAGCGCATCCGCGCCCACCTATCCGCCCAGCCCGCTACGTGTGAACCTGATTTGGCGTACCCGCGTCCCAACAGCTACTATACCGCCGCGTACCTATGCGAAGGTCCGATCCGATGACGGCGCCGCGGCGACTCTTCGTCTCGCCGTCTCAGCTGAATTCCGTCGCGGCGTGTGAGCGGCGCTGGTACCTGGAATCCCAGGCCGGCGCCCGCCGCGACGGCGAGGCGGGGGGCCAATACCTCGTGTTTGGGCGCCTGCTCGACGAGGCGGTGGAGCTGTTCGTCGCGAATCCGCGCGTGGTGCTGCTCCCTGCCGGCCTCGTTGAGGCCGTGAAGCGCGCACGCCGCCCCGGCGAGCTCACCGACGTGCCGGACGAGAAATGGCTGGAGCTCGCCGACCGCGCGATCCGGCAGCTGCGGCGCCTCGCCGGCGCGGGGTTGCTGCCGCCGACGGGCACGCCGTCGCAATTCCGGTACCGCGTCGCCGTGCCGTGGGCGCCGGTGACGCTGGTGGGGCGCGCGGATTACCGCGTACCCGGCCGGATCTGGGATCTCAAGTCGACGTCCGACCGCGGACCTGGTCGCGGGCCCGGCAAAGACTCGGCCGGGCGTGAGCGCCCGCCGAACGCCAAGACGGCGGAATCGTTGCATGCCGATTTCCAAGCCCGCGTGTACGCGGCCGCGGAATTCTTCGCCGACCCGTCGCGGCTGAGCGTCGAGCTCACGTGGATCTACGCCTCATCGCAGACCACGGCGGTGTGGTCGGTACGCGCGGTGTTCACGCGAGCCGAGACCCTCGCGTGGTTCGATGCCAACGTGCGCGTGCGATTCCCGCGGATGCTGGAGCTCGCCGCGACGGAAGGGCTTGCGCCTGAGGAAGCGCGTGCTAATCATGATGCATGCAGCCGTTGCTTCGTGCGCGGCTCGTGCGCCCCGTTCACGGGGGCCCAACAAGAAAAGGAGTATCACGTGGACCTAGAGAAACTGAGGGCGCGTCGTCAGACCGCCGTGAACCGTCCGCCAGCCGAGGGCGTGAAAGCCCCCGCCGAAATCGCGGCCGACGCACTCGAAGCCGCGTTGCGCGCGTCGCAAGCCGCCGCGCTCGCTGAGGCCGATGCGCTCGCCGCTGCGGTGTCCGAGTCCGTCGGGGCGCAGCTGATGGCGGAAGCCGCCGCCGTCGCCGGTGGCACCCAGGACGACCGCCGCGCGGACGTGGTAGGACACGCCCACGTAGGGCCGGCTGGCATGCCCGGGTTGCTGCTGCCGCACGGCCCGGCGTACGTGGCACGCCCGATGGCCGTGCACGATGGCGTCGTGTCCGTGGTAGGCGTCGACCTGGGCCTGACGCCCGGGATGCAGGTCGTCATCTCGTCGACCGTACCGGCCGATCCGGTCGTGATCGACACCGTCGGCGTCGACGCGTCGGAGGCGCCCGCGGTCGCGCTGCGTGAAGCGATGGCTGAGGACGCGGCGGCCGCCGTCGAGCCCCCGCCACGCGCGGCGGAAACCGTGCTCGCGCTGCTGACAGAAACAGAGCGCGCAGCGTATGCTTCCGGCGCTGCCGAGATGTCGCCGCTGGCCGCTGCAGCGCCACGCCGCGGTCGAGGCCGACCGCGGAAGACCGCGCCCGTCACACCCGCCGAGCCCACCACGCGCCCGCCGACGGCCGCGGAACTGGAGTACCTCGGAATGCTGGAGGAAGCGGCTGGCGTGCTGTCGCGGGCGCGTCAAGCTGCTCACGATGCAGCCATAGCCGCGGTGGATGCGGCGTCCGCCGCGCGCAACGCGCTCCGGGCCGCCGGCGTGCGCTTCGAAGGGGATCCGTCATGATCATCCCGATCTTCGCGAACGTCGCGTTCGCGGCTGGGTTCGCCTACGCCTTCGGCGCGACCGACCAACCCTTGATGGCGGCGACGGCGCACGCCACCGTCGCCGGCCTCATGGTGTGGGCGTGGAGGCAGCTATGATCCGGCGTGCGTGGGCGCGGGCAGCGACGTACGCGTTCTTCAACGCGGGCGCGATCGGCTGGGTCTATTCAGCCGTGACGATGGCGCACGTCGCGCCGGTTGGCGCCGTGGCGTGCGCAGGGATGGCATTGCTTTCCGCGGCCTCGCCGTGGCTGATTGAGGAGTACACATGACGACGAAACGAGTCAAACCACTGACACCCGAACAGCGCCGTCGCCGGCGGAACAGGCTGCAGCGCGCCCGACGCAGCCAACCCGGCGCGGCCGCACGCGAGGCGCTCGCGTCGCGACGGTCGTACTGGCGCCGTCGTGAGGGGTGGGGACACGAGGGCTTTAACGGGCTGAAGGGCTGTGGAAGCCCGTGCCTCGAGTGTCGTGCCATAGCTAAGGAGCACGCTCTCTGTGGCTGAGCCGTTCACGCCACACCAGTGGCAGCTCGACGCCGTCCAAGCCTTCGATGACTTGGACGGCGTTTTTATCGGACTCGACCCGGGCGTCGGCAAGACGTACGCGCTCGCCCTTATAGCCCGGCGTGATCCCGAAGGGACGTTGCTGCTCACGCCGGCGCCGCGCCAGGCCGTCGCCCAATTCCGATCGTACGGCGTGCCCGCGTACGAGCTCGCCCGCGGCCCCGGCGAAGGCGTCGCCGTCGCTACGTACGCGTGGCTGACTCGCCGCGAGCGTGCGGGGTTTTTCGCCCAACACCGCCCGCGCGTGGTACTGCTCGACGAGTATCACATGGTCCGCGGGCTTGGCCATTCGGCGCGGCGGCGGTTGGAGCGGTACCTCGTCGAGCGCCCTGAGGTGCGCGTGGCGGTCGCGACGGGCTCGCCGATGTCGGGGCGACTCCACGATTTCGCGTACGGGCTGACGTGGGCGCTGCGATCGCGCGTGCGGGGGCTGGTTCCGCCGTTGCGCGCCGGCCTCGACGCGCTCGACGAACACCTCGCCGCGTCGACGTCAGCGCGTGAGGATTTCCGCCGCCGGTTGGCCGCGACGCCGGGCGTGTTCCTTGACGTCCAGGCCGGTCAGTACGAAGGCCGCATCGACTTTCGAGTGCTGAGGATGGCGCCGGTGGCGCGGCTGCCGGCGACGTGGGAGACACCTTCCGGCGTGCTGATTGGCTCCGCCGCGCACGCGGCTGAGGTGGACCGCCAGCTTTCGTGGGGTTTTTACCTCGACGTGCGCCCGCGGCCGTCGGAGCGCTACCTCGAAGCGCGCCGCGTGTGGGGCGCGACCGTCCGACGCGCGGTCGAGCAAGGCCTGGCCGACACCGAAGTCCAGGTCCGCGAGCTGGAGCCCGCGCGGTACCAAGTCTGGCTCGAAGCTCAGCGCCGCGAGGGCGACGTCGCCGACCCGTCCGTGGTGTGGCTGCCTGAGGCTGAGCGCGCGTTGCGCCAGGTCGACCAGTGGGTGGCCGAGTACTCGTCGCCGCCGCTCGTGTGGGCTGAGCACCGAGCGTTGCAGGACGCGGTCGCGCGTGGGCTCGACGTGCCGCTGCACCGTGAGGGATGCCGCGCGTGGGATGGCGGAATGCCGACCGATCACACGCAAACCGCCGTACTGAGCATCGACGCGTGCTACCAGTCATACAACCTCCAGGCCAACCGGTCGACGAACCTGGTGCTGGAGCCGCAGCCCGATCCTGAGGTGATGAAACAACTCATCGGCCGTACGGCGCGTCAAGGCCAGCCCGAGCCCGTCGTGCGCGTCGACCTGGTGGCCAACGGTCCGCGCGGGCTCACGGCCTTGCGCGAGGCGCATGCACGCGCTAGCTTGGTCCTGGAGACGACGGGCAAAAACAACCCGTTGCTCAAGCTCAACCCTGACCTATTCGAGGAGTGAATCATCATGCCCGCACCGTCCAACCCATCCCGCCCCGCCAGCCCCGCAGTGACCGAAGCGTCGCTGGCCATTGCCCAGCAAACCATCGATCGCGAGGCCGCCGCCATCATCGGCTCCACCGACTCGGGGGACTCCCGCGCGCTCATCTCTGAGGCGCGAGGGGATCTGCTCCCGTACAACGTCCCGTTCGTCGTCGAGGCGGACCTGATCGAGGTGAAGGCCGAGAAGAACTACGATTCACGCGGCATCCGCGTGAAGCTCCAAGTCGTCGCGTCGAATTCCGACGCGGTGAAGGTGAACCGCTCGTACACGCTGTGGTTCTTCGATCGCAACCCGCAGCTGAAGGAATTCGTCCTGGCCGAGATGGCCGAGCAGCGCGTCCGCTTCGCGGCGGTGCTGGACGAGTACCAGGGCGATCCGCTGGAGCTCAACCCCGACGGCTCGCCGAAGTTCAAGGCCGCGCCGGTGCTGCTGGATCTACACCGCAAGGTCGAACCGCTCGGGATCCGCATGCGGTTCAGCAACGTGTACCAGCGCACCACGCGCAACGGCGCGCAGCTGCACAAGCTGTTCTTCGAGCTGGTCTGAGAGACGTGGCGACGGACGTCGCCCGCCCCCATGACCCGGCAGGAGGGGCGTTAAACTATCCGAGCAAGGGAGGGATGCCACGACCCTGACGTGGCGCGCGGCCGGCCGAGGCCGGGCTCTTGACGAGCCCGGTACAGCCGGCAGCATTTTTTCGGCCAAACGCTGATGCCTCGCCGCTACGTTCCATTCGACTCCGAGACGGTGCCGTTCTCCCCGGGGGACATGGCGCCCGAGCTGGTGTGTATCCAGTACCAGCCCGCCGGACTCGTCGGCCTAGCCGAGGCGACGTCGGGCGTGCTCGTGACGCGGCGGGCGGGCGCGATCGAACGTGCCCGTGAGTTGCTCGTCGATCCGGACGTGGTGCTGGTTGGTCACAACATCGCGTTCGATATGGCCGTGCTCGCCCGCGAGGGGCTGGTCGAGGAGGTGTTCGCCGCGTACCGCGAGGGGCGGGTGTTGTGCACGTGGGTGTACGAACGCCTCGGTGAGATCGCGGGCCTGACCCAGCGGAAATTCCTAAGCGTCGACGTCGCGCTCGAAGCGCACGGGATCCCCGTGCCCGACGTGATGAACGCTAAGACGCCCGACGGGCAGATGTGCCCGAAAAAGAACGGCAAGGGCGTCGAGCCGTGCCCGTTGGCGGTCGACTTCGCGCAGTTCCTCGACGCCGAGGATATCCCCGACGGGCCCGGCGGGCACCGTGCGTACGCGCTGACGGACCTGCTCGTGGGGAAGCTGTTCCAGCGCCAGTACGTGCGTTTCACGCAGCGCGGTGACGTGCCGCTGACCGCGCTGGCCCAGGTGTCGCGCACGATGTTCTGGCTTCAGCTGATGTCGGTGTGGGGCCTCAACACGAACGCGGACCTGGTGGCGGCCTTCCAGGCCGACACGGAGGCGCAACTCGCTGAACTGCGCGAGCGCTTCGTCCAGCCGCCGGACGCGGCGTGCGATTGCGGCCGCGGCACCGAGCACGAAGACGGCCACGACGAAGGGTGCGTGTTGTCGGGGTACTTCCTGCGACCAGACGGCTCGACGATGGTGAAGGCGCGCCTGACGCCCGCCATCGTACGCGCGTACGGCGGGCGGCCTCCGCTCACACCCCCCTCGAAGAAGTTCCCCGAGGGCCAGCCGCAGCGCTCGGCGCTGGTGTTGGAGGCCTCGGGCGACGAAGAGCTCCAAGCCTTCGCGCACCACTCCGAGCTCGTGAAGGCCGAGTCGAACGATATCCCGATGCTGCAGCGAGGGTGGCTGCACTCGCGGTATCAGCTCGCGGAAACGGGCCGCACCACCAGCTCGCGCCCGGCGCTGCAGAACCTGCCCGGGGGTGGGCTGGTGCGCCAGTGCATCCAGGCCGCGCCGGGGTACGCGTTTCTGGAGCGGGATTACTCCGGCATCGAGCTGTGCACGTTCGCCGCGATCGGCGTCCGCGAGCTGGGTGACTGGACGATGGCAGACCAGATCAACCAGTCCGGCGACCCGTCGTACATGCACGCCGTGCTCGGGGCGCACCTCCTCGGCATCACGCCGGAGGAGCTACTCCGGCGCCGCAAGGCTGGCGACGAGCTAGCCGAGAACGCGCGCACGCGGGCTAAAAACGCCAATTTCGGCTTCATGGGCGGCATGGGCGCGAAGGCGTACGTGAAGTGGGTCCGCCAGCTTTCGAAGGGAAAAATCGTACTCACGTTGGAGGAAGCGCAGCAACTCCGCGAGGCGTGGATGACGGCCGTCCCACTCGGTCGGCGGTACCTGGAGTGGATCTCGCAGACCGAACGCGCGGACGGTACGTACGAGGCGTATATCCCCGGCATCGGCCTGACACGCCGGGGGCTGTGGTACGCCGCCGCGGCGAACACGCGTTTCCAAGGCCTGGCCGCCGCCATCATGCACGAGGCTGGCTGGCGCCTGGCTGAGGCGTGTTATCTGCCCACGGGCGAGCTATACGCGTACGGCGTGCGCCCGGTGCTGTTCGTGCATGACGCGTTCGTGCTGGAAGTCCCCGACGACCCGGATACGTTGACCGCAGTCGACGCGATCTTCGCGAGGTTGTTGCACGAGGCTGCCCAGCACGTGATGCCAGAGGTTGTAACGAAGTCAGAGGGCCATGCGGCCTATTCGCTTGCGAAGAGAGTGAACGGCCAGAAGGTTGGACGCGTTGTAGACGAGAGAGGACGATTGCTCGTATGGCAGCCAAAATGACGCCTGAAAAGGCTGAAAATAGCCTTCGACGGAGGTTCTGGCACTACGTCGGCATGCAGCCGAGAAATCAGTGCTGGCCGTGGCGGGGCGCGAGGCATCCTAAAGGCTACGGCTGGTTACGAGGCCGCGGTCTGCTTCTGAAAGCGCATCGTGTAGCCTACGAATTGCACTATGGCCCGATTGCGCCGGGCCTCGTGGTGATGCATAGTTGTGATCAGCCGTCATGCGTGAATCCAGCGCATCTACGGCTTGGCACTGTAGCCGATAACAATACGGACTCGGCCGGTAAAGGCCGACACTTCGCGGCAAGAGCGAAGCGAGACGAGAAAGGACGATTACTGGTATGGACCCCCTGAACCCGAAAGATCTGGCCGGCCAGTCCAAGCCGGATTTGTCGTTGGTGACGCGAGCCATGATGGAGGCAATCGCCGCCGCGTTGAAAAACGGCGTCGAGAAGTATGGCCGCAACAACTGGCGATCGACTCCGGTCAACGCGCTGGTGTACACGGCCGCCGCCATGCGGCACATCAAGGCCTGGGAGGACGGCGAAGACTTCGCGGCCGATTCCGGCGTACACCATATCGACCACGCGATCGCGTCGCTGGCGATCATGCGCGACGCGGAGGCGTTTGGTACGCTGGTCGACAACCGCGTGCTCGGCCGTGGCCGGCGCCGTACCGCGCCGGCGGCTGAACCGCGGTACGGCGTGTTCTATGCCTCTGACGGCGAGCGCAGCTCGTTCTTCACCGGAGAGTACCCTTCACGAGAGGCTGCGGTCCAGGCAATCAAGGACCACCATATAGCGAGTGCCCTCGGTCTTTCAGCCTACGAGATCAAGGAGCTCCCGTGAGTGTTACGTTGTACCGGACGTTCACCGGCCAGATGTTCGACTTCCGCGATCCGGACCCGTCCAAGGTCCGCGTCGCGGATCTGGCCCACCACCTCGCGTACACCAATCGATTCGGCGGGGCCGCGCACCGGTACTATTCGGTGGCGAGCCACTGCGTGTACGTCTCGCGCCGGCTGGCGGAGGAAGGCCACTCGCCCGACGTCCAGCTCGCGGGGTTGCTGCACGACTCCTCCGAGGCGTACCTCGGCGACATCACGTCCGGGCTCAAGCGGCTGCTGCCCGAGTACCGCGCCATCGAGCTGCGATGGGAGCGGATGCTGGAGCGGCTGTTCGGCGTTCAGTGGGTGGGCGTCGGCGCGATCAAGACCGCAGACATCCGCGCCCGCCTCGCCGAGGGCCGGGATCTGTTCGACGGGACGTACCCCCTCACGAATCTCGACACGTCCGGGCGCCCGGAGCTGGAGCCGTACGAGACGCCCGTGGTCTCGCAACCCCCCGACGAGGCGGAATTTGCGTGGCTGTCACGCGCGGCCGAACTCGGGGTGTTGCTGGACGCAGACGACTCGGACGCCGTGGCGCTCGCCGTCGCGGCACCCGACGCGGTGGTGCTGTGACCGCCGCGTGCCCGATCCACCCGAAGTACCGCGGCGTGCGAGCGCCGCGGTCGGTAAAGCCAGGGTGCACGTGCGCGGAGGTATACGCCGCCGCCCACCCTGAGCCGACACGCGTGCTCGCCATCGACCCCGGCGCGTCGTACGCCCACGCGAACCCCGGCGCGTCGCCGGGGTTCGCGTGGGCGTACGACGGCTCGTACGGTGTCGCCACCGAGAACCCTGGCCCGCTTACGCGGCCGCCACCGTCCCGGTGGGACGAGGTGGTCATCGAGGACCAGTTCCTCGCCAAGACGATCTTCCGCAACGGGCGTAAGATCCGCGTCTCGCCGAAGTCGCAGATCACGTTGATCCGCACCGCCGAGCGGATGCTCCTCGCCCACCCCGCGACGCGCCAGTACCGCATGGCACCGTCGGCGTGGCGAGCGGTGCTGTGGCCCGGGTCGAAT
>ENA-UOUW01000086-UOUW01000086.1-bioreactor-metagenome-genome-assembly--contig:-NODE-86-length-11322-cov-12.605041_pt1 | contig 11322 bp, 20 predicted proteins | sample MGYA00238153_ERZ761573 | MGnify/ENA primary metagenome ERZ761573 (study PRJEB28894, sample SAMN06264780) | bioreactor metagenome | isolation source: Switchgrass | place: USA:Austin, Texas | collected... | reverse complement strand
CATCTATCACGGCAATTGCTTCGACGGCTTCACGGCAGCTTGGGCAGTCTGGCGGCGCTTCGGCGACAACGCTGAGTATGTCGGCGCCAACTACGGCGAAGCCCCGCCGGACGTTGCTGGCCGCGATGTGATCATCGTGGATTTCAGCTACAAGCGCCCCGTCCTGATGGAGATGGTGAAGTCGGCGCGGACCATCTTCGTACTCGACCACCACAAGACGGCTCAGGAAGATTTGGCTGGCCTTCTGTCGGCGCGCTCTTATGAGCCGGACGATCTGATCAAGGCGGCCGAGTTCGACGCCACATTTCCGATCCGCGCGAACTTCGACATGGACCGCAGCGGCGCCGGACTGGCGTGGGATTTCTTCCATTACACGCCGCGCCCCAAGCTGATCGATCACGTCGAGGATCGCGACCTCTGGCGCTTCAATCTCCCCTTCACCCGCGAAATTCACGCGGCCATGTCGTCGTATCAATTCGACTTCGGCGCGTGGGATGAAATCTCCGTCAAGTGTGAGCGCGGCGAACTGATCGCCGAAGGCGCGGCCATCGACCGCAAGCACCTTCGCGATATCGACACGCTGCTCAAGATCACGAAGGCCCGCATTTCGATCATGGGTCACGATGTGCCGATCGCGAACCTGCCTGTCACGATGTGCAGCGACGCGGGCAACATCATGGCCAAGGGCGAGCCGTTCGCCGTCACGTACTATGACGGTCCCGAGCACCGGAACTATTCGCTGCGCTCCACGGACGCCGGCCTCGACGTGTCCATGATCGCCAAAGCCTATGGCGGCGGCGGCCACCGCAACGCCGCCGGCTTCAAGCTTCCGCACGGCGTGTCTCCATGACCGGAGCCCCACCCATGTCTGACCCCACGGATACTCCCGCGTTCTCGGACTTGAAGGCGAAGCTTACGGCGCGCGCGAGGCTGATGGTTCGCGCCCGCGAAACGCTGATCAACATTGCCGACGAACTGGACGACGAAGGCGACCGCGTATTCTTTGGCAGCACGAATGATGCGGATCGCTTTCGCGATTTCGTGCGCGCGCTGGACGATTGGGCGTGGTCCGACATCATAGCCGATGCCAGCGAGCGAGATTACATTGGCGAACTGCGTGAGGCAAACGAGGCCATCGAAACTTGGCGCGACCAGTCTCAGTGCTGCCGCGCGGCCTATGACGCTCTCACCGCAGAGCGGGACAGGCTGAGAGAGGCGCTGGAACGCCTAGCGTCGAACGAAGCGCTCACAACGTCATTCTACGTTCCGAACAACGCAGTTGGCGACGAACTGAAAGCGCGCCTCGAATACGCCCGCGCCGCCCTCTCCATCTCCGAGAAAAAGGAAGGGACGGGAAATGAGTGAGGCTCTGGAAGCGGCGGCACGGGCTGCGTACCTCGCCAATGTCGTTCCTGGCGTCACCCTGTCCGAGGAGAGTTGGCATCTGTGCGATGCCTACAAAAGGGCCGTGCTTACAGACATGGCGCGCGCCGCGATCCTCGCCTTCCTCGACGCGGCTGACGTGGAACGCACCGCGATCACAATTGAACGCACGTGGGAAGGTACTGCCGACTACCCTGGCCCGATGTACCGCCACGAAACGATTGCCCTAGCTCACGCCGCCATCGCCACCCTCCGCGCGCAAGCCGGCGCGCCGCGAGCCGCGCGCCAGGAGCCCTCCGATGCATGAGTCTTTCTGGTTCGCCCTGTTCGGGCTGTTCATGCTCGCGGGGCTGGTCGCTGTGGTCTTGTGCGCGAAGCGCCTGAGCCAGGACACGCAGACATGAAGCAATCGCTGCAATCACTGGCCGATGCGCGTCTCGCGCCGGAATGGCGTCAGCCCGTCAAGACGTATGACGAGGCCGCAGACGCGCTTGGCTGGGACAAGACGCTAGACAAGCCGATCTGCTGTGGCGAGCCGGTCGAGATCACCGCCATGCTTGGGAGCGCCTACAAAGCGACGTGCGCCAAGTGTGAACGCTTCGTCTTCGACATCACTGGGCCAGAGTTCACCGGGAACGCCGTTGCCTTCGTGGACTCGGACAAATTCGACGTTGAGGAAAAGACGCGGTGGGTGTGCGGCGATCGTGACGGACCGCTACCCCGTGTCCTTGCAAATGCCAATGGAGACAAAGGCAATGGCTGAGGAGTGGCGCCCCGCCCCCGCATGGGAGGGCCTCTATGAGGTTTCGTCCCATGGACGCGTGCGTAATGCGCGCACAGGGCGCTTGCTGGCGCCGAGCGTTGGGACTTGCGGGTATGCGGAAATCAGCCTCCACCGCTCGCGGAAAGCCGGCGGCGATGGGAAATCACACCGGATCAAGCTGCACCGCTTGGTCGCTCTGGCCTTTGTCCCGAACCCAATGAACAAGCGCGAGGTCAATCACATCGACACCGTGAGGACCAACGCACGCGCCGACAATCTCGAATGGATGGACAAGTACGAGAACCATGCCCACTCGGCGAGCCTCGGCAAGTATCGCGCCGAAACGAATCCCAATCGGGTCAAGAAGCTTTCCGCTGAGATCATTGAGGACTGCCGTCAGCGCCGCGCCAGCGGCGAGAGCATTTCCGCGCTTGCTGCCAAATACAATGTCGCCGGGACTTCCATGTATCGAGCGCTGTATGGCCGGCCACCTCAGAACAAGGCCGAGTCTACGCGACAGACATGGAATTGGCGCGCCGAACTCACCGACGAAGAGATCGAAGTCATCGTCGCCTACGATCGCGCAATGGACGTTGTTAAGCAGGCGCAGCGCGAGGCCGACAAGCACCGATTGGAGTTCACGCGCGTGCAGAACCGCGCACTTCAACGCGCGAAGTATCGTGCGCTCCGCACCCAAAGTGCCGAGCAACCTCAACGGATCCAGAAGGCAGGTGCGCAATGAGAGCGGACCCACAAATTACCTACCGTCTGCGGGAAGTGGCGGCGCAGGACTACAGCGATCAGCTAACGCGATTGCTCAAATCCGCCGCCGACGAGATCGACGCCTTGCACGAAATCGAGCGCCGCCAAGAATGGCGCCCGATGATCCTCGCGCCGCGCGATGGGACCGTGATCCTGCTTGCAGTCGATGACGCGCCGAGCGCGCGCCACATCGTCACTGTGGGCTCGTGGGATCAGACTGTGGGCGCGTGGGATTGCAGCCTCGGGATGCTGGGCGAGCGCGATGAAGGCTGGATCGAAGGCGAGCACGAATGGCCCGTCACGCATTGGAAGCCGCTAGGCGATGGCCCGAAACATCCAACTGCGGAGAAGTGACAATGGCTGATGAAGCCTATCGCGTGTGGAAGCTGCGCTTCTCCGACAAGACGCCCTCCGAGCCAGCGTTTTGCGTGAACGCCAAGTCTCCCGAGGCGGCGGCAAGCCAGATCGCTTTGGAGCTCAGCATGGGCGGCTACTACCGCGTTCACAGGACGGACGGCAGCGCGGCGGTTGTGGTCAGAATTGTGCCGGTCACGACATACGAGGCGGTCGAGACGATCACCTCGCAAGCGCCGGGCTCTGCGACGGCAAAGCTTGAAGGAGACAACGATGGGGTATGATCCCAAAACAGTAGCGTTCGACATCAAGTTTCCGTGGAAGCGCGGACTTATGTCAAAGGATGGGCGCCGCGTCGGCGGCTACAGTCCGACGTTCATAACGATCTGGCACAACGACCCGGAGAAGCCCGGAACGGGCAACCGCACTGACGATAGCTGCGGCTGGTTTGATCGCACGCCAGGCCCCTACGCCGATGCTGTGAAATACCTGCTGGCGGATCAAACCTTTATGCATGACGTGAAGGGCGTGATTGCGCGCCGTGATCTGACGCAAGCGCCATTCTATGAGGGCATCTCCGAAAAACCGCTGTACTTCCATCGCCTCTCTGCGGCGGACACGTTCGCGCTCGTGGCAATGGTTGCGCAGGAACTTGAGCTGCGCCGCTGGTGGAATGGTCAGAACGGCAAGCGCGGTGCGCACGGTTCTCCGTTCTGGATTCGCCTGTTCATGCGCAAGCGCCCAGTGCTTGAGTTTGCCGCAGGCTTGGCGCTGCATCCGCTCGATAACCTTTCAAGCGTCGAGGATGCCGAAGCGGCGGTGCGCCTCGTTGCTGCGGCGCTCAATCGCCATTTCCGTCCGTGGTGGCGCCATCCGCGCTGGCATATCCACCATTGGAGTTTTCAAATTCATCCACTGCAAGCGCTGCGGCGTTTTCTGTTCGAGCGCTGCGCTTCGTGCGGCAAAGGCTATCCCTATGGCTACTCCCCGATCGGGACGTGGGGCGGCGACGAGACGTTCCATCATGAATGCTATGCCGCGACAGCCCTTGGCCCCTCTTCGGCAGATGGGAAGGTGGACTCGTGAGCGACGTGACTTTGCGCGAGATGCTAAACGCGGTGTTTGTAGCCCACGCCGCTTGGGAAGACGCTGCTACTGGCGACCCTAAGATGGAAGCGTGGGACGCGCTATGTGAAGCGATCGAGCCCGCCACAATGGACGCGATCCTTCACCTCGCGCGCCTAGAGTTTCGCCGGATTGAGCGGATGGTCCCGGTCGGCGCGCGCTCCACGCCAGCAACGGCGGCGCGAGACATCGGGGGAGATGAGAAGCTGTGACGCTCTACGCCGCACCAACGGGAAGGCCGCGCCGGGTTTCTGACGCTGAGCGCGAGATGCGTGACGCAGTGGCCGACAGTCTGCGTCGGCGCCTCCCTAACGCGCGGATCATCCACGAGTTGGTATGCGGCCAGCGTCGCGCCGACCTAGCCGCAGTGGAGCCAGAACGCCTCACGCTGATCGAGCTCAAGTCCGAAAAGGACAAACTTGATCGCTGCGAGGGGCAGATGGACACGTTCCGCGAGTGCGGCCATCACGCCATTCTAGTGGCGCACCAGAAATGGTTCGACAGCAAGCCCTACACCGACGGCTCGGCGCGCTTCGTCTGGCCTGGCAGCAATGTCGGCTACTCTGTTTGGGCGTACCCCGAGCCCCCGCTCAACACCGAGCGTAGCTGGTACATCTGGAAGCTCGATGAGCGCGAGCGGCTACAGATCACGCAACCCTACGCGCGAGCGTTCCTAGGCTTGCTCTGGCGCATTGAGCTAGAAGTCGAGTGCTGCCGCCACGGCATCAACGCGGGGCCGCGCTCGAACATGAAGTGGATGATCGATCAGATGGCCTACCGCATGACGGGCAAGGAAATCGCGCGCGCCGTGTGCCGTCAATTGCGGCTGCGACCGTTTCCAGAAGCAGACCCGCCTATCCGGGAAGACGATTGCCTCAAGGCGGTGTCAGCGGAACAGGAATCAAACGGAGGAAAGCACAATGCAGACTGAGAAAATCATCATGGACCGCGACGAAGCGGCGACCCTGTACCGCGAATATCGCAAGTCGCGAAGCTACGAGACGAAGATCGACGCCGAAGTGAAGCGCACTTATCGCGCGATCTCACAGGGCAAGGTCGTCATCAAAGCGCTCGAGAGCATCGCCAACGCCGGGCTTAAGGAAGATGGCTTCCCGAAGCTGGCGATCTGCCGCGCCACCGCCACGCACTGCGAAGTCGCGATGGAGTGGCATGGTGGCGCGACGTTCTACGTCGCCGGCCGCTCTGGTCGGGGCTGGCGCGCATCGCAGGCCAAGGCGAACCGCATAGCGCTGCACGCTGACGCGTTTCCGCGCATCAAGCGGGAGCGCCGCGAAGCAGTCGCGGCCGTTCCGCCGCCGCCCCTTCACCTGCGCCCCAAGGATGACGACCTGGGCAAGTATCACATTCTTTGGGAGGCCGAATGGTCACCGATCCCGCCGCGCGATCCGATGCTGCTCCGTCGCATCGGTGACGCCGATCTCTGGGTTGTCGTCGCGCATTGGGATTTGACCGAAGTCGAACGTGCCGCACTGTCCACGCGCATTTGAGCGCTGAGGCATCCCCGCGGCAGAAGCGGACACGAGATCGAACGGAGAAGGGAAATGACGACCAAAGAACGTATCGATGTGAAGCAGAACTTCGTCACCTTTTACTCTCCCGGCTCGTTCGTGGCGGAGGACACCACGCAGCCAATCGACGCTTGGGATATTGACGAAGCGCTGCGACGGCTCACGAAGATCAAGGAGCGCTATGGCGCGACGCCATACGGCTTTCGCTTCACAACGCGCGGCAGAGGGGCGAACGAACTGGATAGCCGGCAAATCGCACAGAGCGGCACCTACTACTTCGGCGTCCGCGTCCGCACGCTTCAGGAAGTCGAGGAAGCCAACCTCCCGGACGAGCAAATCCTGCGCTCCAATATGCGCGGCAACGGGTACGACAAGGTGGTCACCACGACGAGCGGTTGGCGCTGGACGCAGCCCTTGGCTGCTGGAGACACCGTGCTCCACGAAGCCGATATGACGCGCGCTCTGAAAGGCGCGCGCCCGGATAAGGTAGATGGGGCAAAGGAATGACGGTGATCGATTTTGAAGCCGCTCGGCAACGCATGGCCGGGCCGCCCAGCACACCACAGAATCCCATTCTAGCGGCGCTGGATGCTCTTGGCGTTGCTTTAGCCGATCACGGTCACACGTGGACGGATCGCGAGCACGCTCTCTATGAGAACGCTGTGGGGTATCTCATGTGTGGACCTGAGTTTCGCTTCGTGGCTTCGCCGCCAACGGACGATGCGCTGCGCGCTGGTGTTCGCGCTTTCCAGAAAGCCTACAGCGAAAACGATAGCTTGGCCGATTGGCGCGCGTTCTATGTTGCCGTGCAAGCTCACGGCTCTCCAGAGGCAGCGCGGGAGGAATGACCCCATGGCGAAGGCCAAAACCTACAACGACTTCATTGGGCGAGAGCCGGATGAAAGCACCGTTGCCCGCATTGTTGAACTTCACACCCCGACCGTGATGGCCAAAGCGATCGATGACATATCGGCGCAATTGCGTGGTCCGCTTCCCGATGTCGAGCGCGCCATGTTGGTTTTGGAGCGCAAAGAGTGGCGAGCTGCCTTAGCCAAAGCGCGCCCTATCGAAGTAGATGCGGCGGAAAGAACAGGTGACGAATGACCGACGCAGAGAAGCTTTTAAGCGCGGAAGGCATTGAGGAACGCGCAGCGTATTACTCCAAGTGGGGCGCGGACATTCGCGCCATGAACGGCGCGAGCGACGATGCCGATCACTCGGAGCAAACGGCGTTCGTCCTTCGCGCCCTGCTCGCCGCTATCGCCGCCCTCCAGAAAGAGAGGGACGAGGAGCAGCACGCGGCGCTAATATGGGAAAAGCAATATGACTGTGTTGATGCACAGTACGACGCCCTTCGCGCGCAACTAGATCAGGCGCGGGAGGCGCTGCGCCCCCTCGCGGATTGGAGCCGCCTGGAGGCGCTTCACGGCTCAACTATCGGTCACGCCGATATTCCTGACGACACGCCAGCGCTCCTCGTTGTGGGCGATCTGCAAACGCATGTCGGCACAGCCGGCAGTCTGCGCGCGCTTGCGCATGGCCTATCTCGGGCCAAAGCTGACGGAGGAAACGATGGCGAACCGTCTTGAGGAAAAGCTCGGCCGCGAATGCACCGACTTCGATTTCGATGCGCAGCAAATCCTGCTTGAGCGTGCGCAACGCGAGGTGCGTCAACTCAAGGCGATCATCTGGGCGATCGCTTGGAACGCGCCGGGGCATACGGTTTCGTTCTTCACTCCCGATGCCGGCAACCCGCCTGAGCAATGCATCACCGACATCGAGCGACACGAAGCGGACATGACCACGCTTGTCCGCGCCAAGCGGCTCCCAAGCACGGCGCGCGGGTCAGAACTTCGCGGCGATCATCTGGAAGATGGCGTATCCGATCCCGCCGCCAAGGCCGAAGAGTAGGCCGTTGATGATCTGCTGCATGTCAACTTTCATGGTACGCTCCTATTCCGCTGCGATCATTCGCTCGGGGCGGGTTTCTGGTTCTTCGCGGGGGTCTGGCTGATGGTCCTCGCCAGCTTCTTCTTCGCGGTCGCCTTCTTCCTCGTCGCCATCGGCGGGGTCTTGAGCCTCGCCGCCTCTATCGAGAATTTCGGCATGCTCGCCACCGCCATTGGTGTCGGCGCTTTCTTGTTCGTGTGGGCGGTCATCTACTTCTTGCTCCGCCGCAAATAGCTCCGGCTCCGCCTCGCGGTACGCCGCAATAACCGCCGCGTCGTCGGCTTCGGAGGGTTCATGTACGGGCTCGACTGGTACGCTTTCGGGGCTTTCTGCGGGCTCCTCATTGGCTACCTGCTCGGTGTGATTCACGTCACCGCCATGCTCCGGCGCGGCTGGCGCGGCTGGTACAGGGGGCCCGGCGACCCGCCCCCCTGAATCGCTCACGTCCGGCACGCCCGGCAGCGAGGTCGCTAGCTGGCTCAGCCCGCCGTCGCCCACGCGCTCGTTCTCGGGCGCTCCCTTGGTCTTGAACGTGCGCCCGTTGACGGTCACGTCCACCTCGCCTGCTGGCGTCGAGACGCGCTGCTTGCCGCGCTTCAAGCGCCGCCAGTGCTCGGGAACCTTCACAAGCTCCTCGCCCGTCTCCGCGTCCGTGGCGCGCAGGGACGGGCCTTTGGGCCGCGCTGCGCTGCGTGCGGCCTCCTCGGCCTCCTCGCGCGTCCCCCCAGCGGCGAACACCGCCTTGGCCGCCTCACGGGGCGACAGGTCGATAATGGGCTCCTCGGCGCTGTGATCCTCGATCATCCACGGATGGCGCGGGATGCCCTCGCTCATGCCGAGCTGGCGGTTGCGGGTCTGCTCCAGGCGCAGCGCGATCCAGGGCATCATCAGCGCAACGATGTCCATGACCAGCGAAAGCAGGATGGCGCGGACGCCTTCAAGCCAGCCGAGCGCGTCGGCAATCCAAGTCGTGCGCTCCGTGGTGACCTCGCCCTGCACAGCCGCGACGGTCGTTTGCCGGGCCTGCTGATCGCGCAGCGCTGCGATCTCGCCACGCAGGCGCTGGGCGTCCACGGAGGTTGCCCTGTAGCTGCGGAGGCGGTCATATTGCCAATCGTCGCGCCGCTGCTCCAGAAACACGTCATAGGCTTCCGGCGACATGCTCGCGGCGGTGCGGACGTAAACGCTGGCGTTGTTCACCATGTCGTCTAGCTCGGCGCGCTTATCAGCGATCCGCGACGCCAGCACGGCGGCTTCCTGCTGCACGCCCTCCACCGCCACGGCGGCTTCGCGGTCGCGCTCCATCAACGTGTCGCCCTGCACCGCGAACGTGCCGGCGATCACGACCAGCGACACAGACAGCGCAATGATCAGCGCCCACAGCTTCGGCCAGAAATTGCCGCGCCAGGAGAGCGACATGAACGTGGGGATCGCGATCTTGGCGACATACGGAATCCCAAACGCCACGATGGCGAACCCGACCACGTATGGAAACCAAAATTGCATCTCCCCGATCCACGTTCCGGCGTGCGTGATGTGCAGCGCGCCGGCACGGTCGCGGGCGATGTCGAGCGTGTAGAGCCACAGGAAGTACATCAGCGAAATGGTCGCGATCCAGGACGCGAACTTGGTGGCGCGCACAAGCCATGCCGGAACCGTCACATTCGGCGCGTCGGCCTGCTGCTGCCGCTCTGCGGCTTTCTCCGCCGCGCGCTCCTTGTGCTCGCGCAACATCGCCCCCGCGCGAAGGCGCAGGGCTTCAAGCTTTTCGGAAAGCTTCATCAGCCACCCATCAATCTATCGACGCTTATGATGCGCCCGAGGAAGGCGCCGGCGATCACCAGCGCCATGGCGGCGACGACAAGCTCCCGCATGGAGAGACTGACGCCGCTTTGCTTCTCCGCTGGGTTTTTCTCAGCGGTCAGTGCTTGCTCGATGCGGTCAAAGCCCGCGAGCATTTCACCCCGCAAATGCGCGTAGGTGTTGAGCACGTGCTCTTGCCCCTTTTCTAGGGAGCCGATCTTGTTGTGCATTGGCGCCAACTGTTCGTGCGTGACGAAGGGGCTCGGCGGATTCCAAAGACGCCCGTCATAATGGGCTTGCGGGTGTTCCATCAGATGCTGATCCCCAGCCAGTAGAGAAGTGAAGACGCGACTAGAATTATGAGCGCCCAGGTAACGAGCATGCGGCCACGGTCGTGTTTCACGACGAGCGCACCATCGCCCAAGTGATCAGAAACAGAAGCGCCACGAAGTACACGAGCAGGATGGCGCGCTCTTCGCTCACTTGCCCTTCTTCCACGCGAGATAGAGCAGGCCGAACACCAGGGCGAAGAAGCCGAGGATCAGCGCCCACGCGATCATTGCTGCGCATCCAGCGCGCGCACGGCGTCAGCGCAGATGGTCTGAGCCGAAGCGTTCGCCTCGCGCGTTTCCTTCTCCTCGCGCGCCACGTTCTGGAAATAGAGCCCGGCTATCTCGGCGCGCTGCGTGCGGACGACGTAGTACGACAAGAGCCCAGCCGAGAGCGCATCCGTTGCAGGGCGCGGCGGCAGCGGCGGAAGCTCCGGTTCAGCCATCTGGTCGGGTTCGGTCGGTGAAAGCCGGCATTCCGCCGGCAGCGATGGCCTGACAACGATCGGCTCAGGGCGTAGCGCTTCCCTCGCCGCCGTCATCGTCCCGCAAGCTCCAAGGGGGAGGCTCGCCAACGTCAGCAGTGCGTTCCTGAATTTCACGGATCAACTCCCTTTCTCGGCGCCGGGCGGCGTTGAGCCTGGCGCGGTCACGTTCGATCGTCTGCGCGGATTGCTGACTCTGCGCGTCAGCCGCGCGGACCTCCTGCGCGAGCCGGTTGGCGACCTGGCGGGCGTCGGTCAGCGCACGCTCGGTCATCGCCAGATCCGCGCGCGCGTCGCGGAGGTCGTTCTTGGCGCTTTCCAGCCGCACGCTCTGCAGCCCCAGCAGGGCCGCAAGGCCCACGAACGCTCCACCGGCCCACAGCCACAGCGGGCCGAACGAAAGCCCCACAGGAGCGCCCACAGGCCCCAGGAGCCCCATGCGCACGTTGCCGATGGTTTCCGGCGTCGGGTGGCGAAGCGCCTGCGCTTCGTCAATGTCGCGCACGTTGCGGCGAAGCTGGGCCAGGAGCAGGTTCTGGTCTTGGTTGCGATGCGCGATGGTCTCCAGGCGCCTGATCTGCTCGGTCGCCGCGGTGCGCTGGATGGCGGCCTGAATATCGCCCTCCGGCGTGTCTTGGGCGATGGCGTAGAGCGCGGTTGCGCCTTCTGTCCTCGCCTCGTCCGCCAGCCGGCCATTGGCGCCGCGCGCCTCGGCGTAGAGGCGACCGAAACCGCGCTTAAAGCGCTCCAGCACTGGCGTCATGGCGCGTTCGGGCCTCCGTGGGGGTTGGGCCAAGTTTCCGGATAGTCGGGCGGCGATGGCCGCCCAGGGGATAAAG
>ENA-UOUW01000082-UOUW01000082.1-bioreactor-metagenome-genome-assembly--contig:-NODE-82-length-11506-cov-169.614793_pt1 | contig 11506 bp, 7 predicted proteins | sample MGYA00238153_ERZ761573 | MGnify/ENA primary metagenome ERZ761573 (study PRJEB28894, sample SAMN06264780) | bioreactor metagenome | isolation source: Switchgrass | place: USA:Austin, Texas | collected... | reverse complement strand
TTTCTGCCTGTCTCGTGGGCTCGGAGATGTGTATAAGAGACAGGCATCACTGAGAGTGAGGTCCGCATAGGACAGTCGCACAGAGTGACATCCATTGACACCCGCCACTGATCATGGCGGGCAGGAAACGCCCGAGTCTCCCCGGCTTGGGCGTTTCCGTTTTCCGGGGAGACATCTCGATGACACGAGTTCGCTCGCCGTACGGCGAGAAGGCTGGGACGTGTGCGGACTGCGGCAAGGTCACCTGGCGCCAGGAACGAACATCACTTCCGCAGGGCCAAGCGACGTGTCGAGAGTGCAGGCAGCGCCGCCGGCTGGCGGTCTGCGCCATGTGTGGCCGCGAGTTCGAGCGGCGTCGACATAGGAACAAGATCTGCTCTTCGCGGTGTCGCGGCCAGCTTCCGCTGGCCGAGCGGTTCGGGCCAGCGATCGAACATGAGATGCCGTGTCGCGACTGTGGGTCGGCTGTCGTAACGCGGAGCCGTGGGGCGGCCGTGCTGTGTCAGGCGTGCCGTACCGACCGGGAGCGTCTTCGGAATCGGGTGAAGGACAGCCGCCGCCGCGGCGCCCGGGTGACTGGGGAGCAACTGACCATCCGCCAACTCGGCGACCGGGACGGCTGGCGGTGCCACCTCTGTCGACGGCCCGTGAACGCGACGCTGGTGAACCCCCATCCCCGAGCGGCCACCTTCGACCACCTCATACCGGTAGCGGACGGGGGCACTGATGCCTCGGCGAACCTCCGCCTCGCCCACCGGACGTGCAACACGAAGCGGGGCACGGGGGGCACAGTCCAGCTCCTCCTCATCGGCTAACCCGATCAGCGATGCGGTGCCGCGCGGTGATCGGCGGTCTGCCCTCGAAGCTCTTCGCGACCGTCTCGCGGCCGAGACGGACGACTTGAAGTGGTCCAAGCATCGGGCCGAGTGCCACTGCGTGTGCGGGATGACGGATGTGCGGGCTCTGGTCGCGCTCACCAAGGAGATCCGGGCTGTAGTGGCGGAGTTGTCGACGCTGCCCGAGGCGGAGGGGGCGTCGCGACTTGACGAGATCGTCAGCACGGTCGCGGACCTCGGTCAGCACCGCCGTCGCCGAGCGTCCCCTCGGGTCTCAGGCGCCGCGGGTCCGAACTAGTCCTCCTTACGAGAAGTCGCTCGGCCATGAAGCCACCGACTTCATGGCGGAGGTCGGGCGGCCGTTGGACCCGTGGCAGGCGGCAGCCGTCGTTGATTCGTTCGGCGTGCGCCCGGATGGGTTCTGGTCGGCGTTCGAGGTCGTCGTACTCGTGCCTCGACAGAACGGCAAGGGCGGCATCACCGAGGCGATTGAGCTGTCTGGACTCTTCCTCTTCGGTGACCAACTCATCATGCACTCGGCCCACCTGTTCAAGACCGCGAAGAACGCCTTTCAGCGGTTGATCGACATCATCGACGGGTCGGACTGGTTGACGAAGAGGGTCGCCAAGGTTGTCCGGGCGCGGGGGGACGAGGAGATCCAACTCACGCCCAAGGCCGGCGGCGGCCGGTTGCTCTGCTTCTCCCGGCTTCATGGCGCGGGGCGCGGCTTCACGGGCGACAAGACCGTGTTCGACGAGTCCGCCTACCTGACGATCGAGCAGTACGCCGCTGCGACTCCGACGCTGGCCACGGTGCCGAACCCGCAGATCATCTACACCGGCACGCCGCCCGACGAGGACGTTGGCCCGATGCCCGCCGACGCCATGATGCCGTCGGTTCGCAAGCGCGGGCACGAAGCGGGAGACCGCATCGTGCTGCACGAGTGGTCCCCGCCGGAGGGGTTTGATCGGCGCGACCCGAAGGTGTGGGCGGCGTGCAACCCGGCCCTGGGCATCCGGATCGAAGAGTGGTTCCTCGCCAAGCAGTTGGAGAACTTCACGGCGGCCGGCAAGCCGGCCAAGTTCGACACTGAGCACTTGGGCGTGTGGCCACCCGAGGCCGGGGCACATTGGCAGGTCATTTCGGAAGCGGACTGGCTGGCGCTGCTCGACGACGGGTCACAGGCCAAGGATCCGCTGGTGTTCGCGATCGACGTGACGCCGGAACGGTCCCACTCGTCGATCGCCGCGGTGGGGGAGCGGGAGGACGGCGACCTGCACGGTGAGGTCGTCGCCCACGCCGAGGGAACGTCCTGGGTGGTTCAGCGGGCGGTGGAGTTGAACGGCCGGTGGAAGCCGGCGCGGTGGATGGTGGACGCGGGCGGAGCGGCCGGGTTCCTGATCCCGCAGCTGACCGCGGCCGGGTTGACGGTGGAGTCGATGTCGTCGCGCGAGGTCGGCCAGGCGTATGGGCTGTTCCGGTCGGCCACGTCGAGCGCGGAGCGGGGCGAGGCACCGGAGTCGGCGGAGGCGTTGACCGGTGAGCCGAACGGGTCGCTGGACGAGCAGGTGACCGTTCCGCGGATCCGGATCCGTCCGGGCCGGCACGGCGGTGCGCTGTCGGCGGCTGCGGAGGGCGCGACGACGCGGCGGATCGGTGACGGGACGACGTGGGACCGCCGCTCGTCGTCGGTGGTGATTTCGCCGCTGGTCGCGATGACGAATGCGGTGTTCGGGTCCGTGACCATGGACCCGGTTGTGGCGTCGGAACCGATGGTGGCGTGGCGTTGAGGGGAGCACAGTGACCCTCGAAGTCGTCCCGTTCCGGGGCCACCAGGTGCCGATCCTGTCGGGTGAGATCTCCCGCTACAACCTTCAGCAGTACCTGTACGACGTGCAGCAGCAGCTCCGGTACGGGGCCGGCCAGTACGCGCTCGGAACGTACGGCATCTCGACGACGTGGGGGCAGCGGCCGGCCGAGCCGGTGGGGAACAACTTCGACGGCTACGTCCAGGGGTTGCTGTACCGGGACGGCCCGGTGGCGAGCGCTGAGGCGTACCGGCTGCGGGTGTTCGGGCAAGCGCCGCTGCTGTTCCAGGAGTACCGCGATGGCCGGCCCGGCAAGTACTCGTACGACTCCTCCCTGGACCTGCTGCGGACCCCGTGGGTGGGTGGGTCGACCGGGGATCTGATGAAGCGGGCCCTGCTGTACGGGGACTTCGGCGGGAACGGCTGGGTCGTCCGCATCGACGACGAGCTGGTGGTGCTGCGCCCGGACTACGTGACGATCGTCCTGGAGGACCGGATCTACAGCGGGCGGAAGGTTGGCTTCCGGCAGGTCGGGATCGCGTACTCGGAGTACGGGCTGGCCGGGGATGACGCGGCGGTGTTCCTGCGCGGCGAGTATGCGCACTTCGTGCCGTACATGCCGGACCCGCTCGCCTCGTATCGGGGCATGTCGTGGCTGACGCCGATCATCCGTGAGGTTCAGTCCGACATCGGGGCCACCGATCACGGGGTGGCGTGGTGGCAGAACGCGGCCACGCCAAATCTGGCCGTCTCGCTGCCGAAGGAGATCACCCCCGGTCAGTTCGAGCAGTTCGTCGACAAGATGGACGCCCAGCACCGGGGTGCGATGAACTCCGGCCGGACCCTGTACACGGCCGGTGGGGCCGATGTGACGGTCATCGGCGCGAACATGCAGCAGATCGACTACACCCGGGTAGTCGGCAAGATCGAGACCCGGATAGCGAACGCTTCAGGGGTTCCGGCGACCCTGCTCGGGTTCTCCGAGGGCATGCAGGGGTCGTCCCTGAACGCGGGGAACTACCAGGCGGCGAAGCGGAACTTCGTCGACACGACGATGCGGGACCTGTGGGCGAACTTCTGCACCTCGATCGGGGTGCTGTTCCCGCCGCCGGACGAGTCGCGGCTGTGGTACTTCGCGCCGGACATCCCGTTCCTCAACGAGGACGCGAAGGACCTCGCCGCGATCCAGCAGACCCGCACGTCGGCGATCAACACCCTGATCACGGCCGGCTTCACGCCCGACTCGGCCGTTGCGGCGATCGAAGCGGACGACCTGTCGTTGCTCAAGCACACCGGCCTCACGTCGGTGCAGCTTCTTCCCCCGGGCTCGCAGGACTCGGACGGCGACGGCCGACCGGACTCGGAAGCCGCCGCGGCCGACGAGTACGAAGCCGAACTCGCGGCGTCCCGGGCCGACCTGCTGCGCGCCCGCTACGGTGAAGGTGCCGGTGAGCGGATCGGCGCCGGCCACAAGGGCGGCGGCCGGTTCCGCAAGCTGTCCGACCGGATCACCGACGCGATCAAGGGCTTCCTTGACGGCGACGGCGACGGGGACCCGCTCGAAGACTTCAACCGGGAGCAGCTGCGCAAGGCCGCGAAGGACCTGGACATCCCGCTGCGGCGCGGTGCGAGTTCGGACGAGATCAAACTCGCGCTGCTGAAGAAAGCGCGCGGCGACAAGGGCAAGGGATCGCCACCGTCAGCCGTCGGCTCGGCGCGGGACGCCGATGCCGGAAGCCGCCCGTCCGGACTCCCGTCGAAGCCCGAAACGGCCGACTTCGACGCGCTGGTTGAGCGCCTGTCCGGCGTCCGTGGAGCTGACCGCGCCGAGCGGCAGCAGAAGATCAGCGACATGATCGCCGATCTCAACGCCGGCGAGTTGGCGAAGCTGGCCAGCCGGTATTCAGGCGGCGGCGAGGTCCAGCTCAAGCTCCCGAAGGGGCTGTCCATTGACGATCGGCGCGACTGGTTCGCGAAGAACCTCGCTTACCGTCAAGACTCCGGGGCGGGGCATCGGCGTCCCTCGCCCGAGCGGAAGAAACTGGAGCGCGAGTTCGCCGAACTCCAGGATGCCGAGGAGGTGGCTGGCGACCCCGAGCAGTCCGCCCGCGACCGCCAGTCCGCCATCGACTCAGCCCGCAAGCTCTCGACTGCCGCCGGTGAACTGGACGAGATCCTGCACAACGGAGCGTCCGACCGGGCCGTCCTGTCCCGACTGCGCGCGGCGGCCGAGCGGGATGCGGACCGCGACATCGTGGTGGAGAACCGTGTGCGGGCGGCATACGTAGCGGTCTTGGCGCGCAACGGGCGCAAGGCCCGGCCCGGCGACACGCAGCTGGTGGCCCTTGCCGACCTGCGCGAAGAACTCGGCGAGAGCACCAACCGCCACGAGATCGATGCAGCAATCCTGCGCCTGCACGCCAAGGATCGCGGCACGAGCGTCGTTCCGGAGAACAAGCAGGCGGCCTTGACCCAGGCGGACCGCGACGCCGCTATCTCCATCGGTAATCAGGACCGGCACAACATCGCCATCGACGACCCCTCACCGCGCCCGACCGGCGGGCTCGACCTCGGCCCCGTCATCTCCGCCATCGAGTCGGGCGACCGGGACAAGGCCCGCGCCGAGATGGCCAAGCTGCTCGACCTTGAAGGCATCACCCCGTACGGCAAGGCCGGCGACCGGGCCAAGTTCGACCCGAAGCAACACGAGGCGATCGGCAAGGTCCGCCAAGGCGCGGACGTGCAGATCGTCCGTCCTGGGCTCACGCTCCAGCGGCCCGGGGAGGACATCCGACTCAGCAAGAGCGTCGTCGAGGCCGCCGAGGAGCCTCCCGCTGGCGACTTCGAGAGCCGCGCCCGGCGCGCACGGAAGGGCCAGGCGGCGGTCGCGGCCGTGGCGTACAAGTTCTCCGGCGCCGACACCGCGAACGCTGATCTATTCCCCGATCGGGCCGAGCGCGTAGCAATCAGTGATGCCTTCCGTGGCTACAAGGGAATCGGCTCAAGTCGAATCAACAAGTCACTGCGTGGTGGCGATACGCACGTCGACGGCCGGGTCACGCTGATGGACAAGGCGTTCGCTAAGTCGCCGCTGGCATCCGACGTGCTCGTATGGCGCGGGGCGCGGGGACTTGAGTTCGGTGATCGGGACTCGTGGCCCGACGACCTCACGGGCGCGGAATGGGAAGACAAGGCGTTTGTAAGCACGTCGCCGTATCGGGTCAAGTCCGAGCCGTTCGCCAACGATGGCGTCCTGATGCGGATGGTCGCCCCCGCTGGAACACCAGCTGTCCACCTGCGGGCACCGAACCGCATAGAGACTCCCGAGAGTGAGATCCTGCTCGGCCGGGGACTGAGGTTCCGCGTGACCGGCGACTCCGGGCCAGGCACGACGCCACGTCAGGTCGACGTCGAAGTCCTGCCCGGGGAGGACATCCGACTGTCCAAGTCGGTCGTCGAGGAAGTGGACGCCCCGACGCAGCGCATGTTCATCCAGCCCACACCCGAGAACCCGATCGGTTCGTACACCGCACCGCCGACGGACATGAGGCCATCAGCGCGCAACGGCGAGGCGCTTGAGTGGCGCGGCGGATTGCGAAAGGTGCGCGGGACGGTCGCGGGTGAGTCCATCACCAGCACCGGCGAACGCTTCTTGGTCCTTCGACTTGACGACGGGACCTTCGTTGCACTCGACGAACGGGTCCTGCATCCGGACAGCCGACCGCCCAAGTCGGTCGTCGAGGAGATCGGCGAACCGGACGCCCCCGACGCAGCTTCGGACGTCGAGGCCACCCGCGACGAACTCGACCTGAAGAAGGTTCCCGAACTCAAGGCCATGCTCAAGGCCCGGGGACTGCCGGTGTCCGGCCGGAAGCGGGACCTGGTGGACCGGCTGGTCGAGCACCAGAAGAATGGAGCGCCAGAAGCGCCCGCATCGACGACCCCACCGATGACGCCCGCGATGACGCCCGCCGAAAGCCGACTGCGCAACCGACTCTCGGCGATCGCAGACGAGGCGGCACCGATCGCCGACGAGGTCGCCCGGGATCTCGAATCGAACACGGTCAAGGGGCACAACGAAGCGATCGACTTCTACCGCCGTCAGGCGCGGCTCACTGAACTCGGGCGTGAAGGTTCTGCTGCCGCCCACGAGTTGCTGGACCTGCTCGTCGAGCGAGACGGAGCACCATGGGGCGGGGATCCCGACGCAGACGCCAGCCGGTGGCGGGATGTTGCGCTCGGGTTCGGGTCCTTCAACCGCCGGAACGACCTCGACAACGCCGAGTGGCAGAAGCTGCGTGACCGCTACGTCATCACCGACCGGAACACCATCATCCAGAACGCGTCCCTGCGCTCCGGCCAGCCAACGGCGGCGGCCGAGAACTGGGCCCGCCGCATGAGCAAGCTCGTGCACTCCTCCGAGTTGGCCCACGACACCCGGCTCTACCGCGGCGCGGCCCTGACGCCCGACCAGGTGGCGGCCCTACGCCCAGGTGCAGTGATGCACGACCGGGGCTTCAACTCGACCGCCACCACAGAAGACGGCTTCATGGGTGCCGCCCACTACGCCGACACCCGTCTTGAGCGGCTACCCGGCACGATCCGGACCCTGTTCGAGATCCGCGCGCCGGCTGGGACCCCGGCGGTCGACGTGGGAGCCAACGAGGTGGTCCTGGACCGTAACAACCGGTACCGGATCGTCTCGTCCCGCTTGGACGGCGACACCGTACGGGCAGTCCTAGAGTTGGCGCCATGACCGATCCGGTAGCGGCAGAACGCAACACCTGGGGTCCTGGCGACTTCATCATCACGCCGGACGTGGAACCCGACGAGCCCGACCTCGACGACGAGTCGCGCGCCCGCGCCCAGATTCACATCGACGAGATCGACGACGACGGCCCTGAAGACGAAGACGAAGACCTGTACCGGGCCGACGTCGGGGACAACCGCCTCAAGCACTACTGGACCCGCGGCAAGGGGCTACGGAAGTGGGCCACCTCAGCCCACCCGTGGACAGCCCTGTACCGGCATCTGGTGAAGCACGTCGGCCCGGAGCGCGCGAAGCGCATGGCTTCACAGTGGTTCAGGGACGTTTTCGGCCTCTGGAGCGGGGAAAGACGCGGGGCCAACCCCGTCGGCCCCGGCTGACAACTACTAACACCGATCGATCGAGGGGCGTCCACTGTGGGCGCCCCTTCTGCATGCCCGGAGAACAGGCGGTGAGCCGTGACTGACGACGACCAGGTGACCCGCTGCTGCCCGAGCGAGCACACGTTCGCCCGCACCTGGCCCCTCGACAACATCGAGATCCTGCGCTCCGGCCAGGGCGGCGACGGCCGCACCGTCGAGGCGTACGCGGCAGTCTTCGGTGTCCCGACCGAGGTGAAGGACCAGCACGGCCACTACATGGAAACCATCGACCGGGCCGCCTTCAACGAAGTCCTGGCCGGCGGCATCCACAGCGTCGGTGTGTTCTACCACCACGGAATGAACCTGCACGGCAGCCCATCGGACCTGGGTTCAGTGCCGATCGGCTCCCCGCTGGAGATCCGCGCCGACAACAAGGGACTGCTCACCCGCACCCGCTTCAACAAGAGCGACCTGGCCGAAGCGGTGCTGGAAGCGATCCGCAACGGCGACTTGAAGGGGTATTCGTTCCGCGGCCCGATCCGCAAGTCGAACCCGCCCCGCGTCGCCCGCGCCCGCGCCGGCCAGCCACTCCCCACCGTCACCCGCACCTCGCTGGGGCTGCACGAGTACGGCCCCACCCCCACCCCCTACTACGCCGACGCGAAGATCCTCGCGATCCGCTCGGCGCAACAGCTCGCGACCGATCCGGCCGCGCTCGCAGCACTCCAGGAGGAGTTGCTGCGCCTTCTGTCCCGCTCCACTCCACTGGACCAGGAGCCGGACCCCGCCACTCCCACCACGGGACCAGGCGCCGAGGACCAGCCCGCCGTGGCACTCCGGTCGGCATCCATGGACGACATCCGGCGGCGTATCGCCGTGTTCAAGATCCTCGGAGGAAAGAAGTGAGTCTCAAGCGACTCGACGAAGTCAACGCCGAACTGGAGCTCATCGAGAAGCAGATCGACGAGCTGAACGACCTGGCCGACCCGGAGGGCGGCGACGCCGTCCGCGCCCAGATCCTGTCCGAGCGGGACGCCCGCCTGGACGACCTCATCACCCGACACAAGGACCTGCAGGCCGAGCGCGAGCCGCTGCTGGTCCGCGCCCAGGAGCTCGACGCCATCCGCTCGGCGGCCCGCGACCGGGCCAAGATCGAGCCCGGCGACGGCGCGACGCCGGTCCGGTGGGCCAGCAGCGGCCCGCAGGTCATGCGGCGGGTGGAGCCGTACGAGGGCCTGGACCTGGTCCGCGCCGGCGTGGTCGCCCGGGAGGACATGATCGGCCGGGCGAAGGCCGCGGTCGACACCGCACCCAAGCACCTGAACGACGACGCGCGGGAGAAGGTCACCCATCTCCTGGAGGACGAGGGCAAGCAGGCCCCGCTCATCGCCCGCCACATGCTGATGACCGGCTCCGACGAGTACCACCAGCAGTTCCGCGAGTACATCCAGTCCCGCGGCGCCTACGCCGGCGACGTGATGCGTGCGGCCCTGAGCCTCACCGACGCCAACGGCGGCTACCTCGTGCCGTTCACCCTGGACCCGACCATCATCCTGACCAACAGCGGCATCCAGGGCTCGATCCGGTCGATCTCGACGAACAAGACGATCGCCACCGACAACTGGAACGGCGTCACCTCGGCCGGCGTCACGGCCGAATGGCTCGGCGAGGGTGTCCAGGCGGCGGACGCGACTCCGACGTTCGGGCAGCCCACGATCACGCCGAAGAAGGCCGCCGCGTGGGTGTTCGGCTCGTACGAGGTCCTCGCCGACAGCGGCTTCGCCAGCGACCTCCAGATGCTCCTCGCGGATGCCAAAATGCGTTTGGAGGAAGCGGCTTTCGCCACAGGCAACACCGGCGCGACCGTCCCCCGGGGCGTCGTGGCCGCCGTCGCCGCCGTCACGAACTCGATCGTCTCCTCGGCGACGATCACCTCGTTCGTCGTCGGCGACGTGTACCGGGTCTCGGACGCGCTCCGTCCCCGGGACGCGGCGCAGGCGTCGTGGATCGCGAACAAGACGATCTTCTCGAAGATCCGGCAGATGGACACGGCCGGCGGCTCGGCGTTCTGGGCCAACCTCGGCGTGGCCGTCCCCAGCCAGCTCCTCGGCCAGCCCATCTACGAGTGCTCCACCATGGGCGCCGTCATCACCACCTCGGCCAACATCCTGCTGGCCGGGAACTTCAAGCAGTACTACGTGGTGGACCGCATCGGGATGTCGGTTCTGTATGAGCCGATGGTGAAATCCACCAACGCCAACCGTCCTACTGGTCAGGCAGGCTGGTTCGCCTTCTGGCGCGTGGGGGCTGACGCCGTAGATCCAGACGCCTTCCGCCTTTTGCAGTTGCATACCACTCCGGGCTTCACGGCGCTCGGCTAGGTAGTCCAGCAAACCTGACCTGCCGGGGACGGCGGCTTTCAGGTTGTGTACCATCGACCTCATGAGCCTTTGTGAGGTCGATGGCTGCGAGAGCGTTTCCAGATCAAAGGGCCTGTGCCGCCGACACCGTGAGGAGCAGTCGGCGGCACAGGACCCCTGCTCGATCCAGGGGTGTGCCAACGGCGCCCGGGCGCGGGCGATGTGCTCCATGCACTACTACCGCTGGCGCAAGACTGGCGATCCGGGCGAAGGGGCGAAGCGTCGGCGCGGGCCGCGTCCGTGCAAGGTAGACAGTTGCGCCAACAACGCCGTCACGCGCGATGATCTCTGTCCGACTCACCGGCGCCGCAAGCGTTTGTACGGCACCGCGGATGGGACCTTGGCGACCCACATGCCGTGTGCTGTCTGTGGCAAACCATCTATGCACGGGATGCGGTTCGTTGACCGCTGCGAAGAACACGCCTGGGATCGGGTGCTCGACCTGCACCTGTCCGGCGAGATCGCCGGTGTTGAGGACGACGGCTACATCTACCTGTCCGTGCGAAAGAAGCGCCGCGGCGTGCACCGGCTGGTGATGGAGCGCATGCTCGGCCGAGCGCTGCTCCCGGGCGAGACGCCGCACCACAAGAACGGCCGCCGAGGCGACAACAGCGAGGGCAACCTTGAACTCTGGGTGAAGCCACAGCTCCCCGGCCAGCGAGTGGAAGACCTCGTCGACTGGGTCGTCAAGACCTATCCGGAGTATGTCCAGGCCGCAATCGTGGGTGCACTCCGCGACTTGCGCAACCCCTAACTCCCGGCGCCCATCTGGACGGGCGGGCGCCGGGGCCCGTCCAATCCCGTCCGGAGGATCCATGGCCAACAAAGACGGCGTCGTCGTGTCCTGGGTGCGCCCCGCGCAGCTGCACGGCAACTTCATTGAGTGCCTGCTGAACCTTGTCTACTACGACCGCGACCACCACGATCGGCTCGCACCGGGCCGCGGTGGGTTGATCTCGCAGGTGTCGTCGGCGAACATCTCGGGCGCCAGGAACACGATCTGCCTGGAGTTCCTGACCAGTCACAGCGCCCCGTGGCTGCTCATGCTGGATACGGACATGACGTTCCGGCCGGACCTGCTCGAAGCGTTGCTGGAGTACGCCGACCCGGAGAAGGCGCCGATCGTCGGCGGGCTGTGCTTCTCGATGGACAACGACGGGAAGCTGTTCCCCACCCTGTACGACCTGATCGGCGACGTGGACAGTCCGGAGTTCGTCCGGTACCACGAGTGGAAGCCGGACGCGATGATGCAGGTCTTCGCGACTGGCGCGGCGTGCCTGCTGATCCACCGTGATGCGTTGCGGGCGATCCG
>ENA-UOUW01000080-UOUW01000080.1-bioreactor-metagenome-genome-assembly--contig:-NODE-80-length-11797-cov-7.469767_pt1 | contig 11797 bp, 17 predicted proteins | sample MGYA00238153_ERZ761573 | MGnify/ENA primary metagenome ERZ761573 (study PRJEB28894, sample SAMN06264780) | bioreactor metagenome | isolation source: Switchgrass | place: USA:Austin, Texas | collected... | reverse complement strand
AAGCAAGCTCAGCGGTCCGGCGCACAGTTTCGTGAGCTTGCGATGAAGGAAGCTGCTCCGGGAGGACTGGGAAGTACTCAGAAAGGCTACGCTGCGGGACTGCCCCTTACGGCCGGCAAGCAGGCCGGCGCGGGCAGCGACATGCGTGTGTCTATGAAAGACATCCAGGATGCCTTCCAAAGGGAGTACTCTACGACCATCAAGTCGTACGCATTCAATCAGCCCCAGACTGCGGATTTCGCTGCCTATCTGCAGCAAAAGTTCCCCAATATTGACTCCGCCACGTTGAATGGAGCTGTGCGCACGTTCGACTCTCTTTCCAGCCAGTACAGTAAGAACGGAGTATTGGATGGAGATAATCTCATCCGCATGAAGTCTGACTTAGCGAACCTGGGAAGGCAGTCCAAGAACGATCGTGCAGGACAGTCCTTTTTTCAGGCGCAAGAATTCCTGGATGATCTCGTACGCACAGAAATGCGGCAGGGGAACAACCCACAGAATCTTCTTGACCTGCAGCGGTACGAGGATCTTGCTGAGCCGTGGAGAAATTTCCAGCGTGTTCAGAGAGCCACGGCTCGATCTAAGGACCCTGAGGGGCAGTTTACTCCTCAGGAGCTTAGCCGAGTAGTCAAGTCCATGGGCAGCGACCGAGAGCTTGCAAGAGGGGCGGCACCTATGCAAGAATTAGCAGCCCTCGGAGAACGTACTGTTGGACAGCCAATTCCCAATCCAAGCTTCTTGGAACGCGCGGCGACGATGAGCGCTCTGGGTGGTATGGGAATTCTCACTGGTCCCGGGGGTGCTGCGGCACTGTACGGCATAGGTCGCGGAGCTGCTTCTCCAGCTGTGCAGGATGTGTTGATGGGTACGACCAAGACACAGAAGGCACTAGCAGATGCTCTGCGTAAGCGTCCGCTGGCCAAGCGATTGGTAGGGGCTGATGTTCGTAACACGTTGGCTGGTGAGGTAGCGGAAGATGAGCCGGAACAGTAGCGGAACATATAGCCTTCCGGCGGGTAATCCGGTCGTCACCGGTACGACCATCACTAGCTCGTGGGCGAACACTACGCTGAGTGACATTGCCACTGCGCTCACTGACAGTCTTTCTCGTACTGGACAGGGATCGATGCTGGCCGGGCTGCCCTTGTTCGACGGTACGAGTTCTCTCCCGGGACTGTCCTGGGGTACTGAACTTACGTCTGGGCTATATCGGGCCGGTGCCGATGACTATCGGTGGGTCAATAGCACCACGGAACTCCTGCAGATCACCACAAATCTGCTACGAGTCAGCGGCACCGCGCCAGCTTTCCGGTGGAATGAGACCGATGCAGCGGCTAATAGCCGTCTGTGGGATGCCATTGCCACGGGGACGGCATTTCATCTTCGCCTCCTTAACGATGCGGGAACGCCGACTAACTGGCTGTCTGTCACACGGTCTGGTAGTTCTCCTAACACGATTACCTTCGTCGGTAGTGGCTATGAGTTTTCCAATGGCGCTACCGTTCACGCAACTGGTAACATCACCACCGATAATACAGTGATCATATCTGGTGGATCTACCGCTAGTCCCGGTATGCTCCTCAATTCCAATCTGCCCATTGCGGAGTGGAGAGAAGCTGATGCTGCAGCGGACAATCGTCGTTGGCTAGAATATGCGAATGGTGAAGATTTCTTTATCACTATCCGCAACGATGCTAACACTGTGGAAACTATTGTCCTACAGGTCGCTCGTACGGGTACGACTGTTGACACGATTAACTTCCCCAACGGTACTCTTCAATATGGCGGAGTAGAGGTTGGATATAAGGGATTCGTGCAGAACGCTGAAAATAGCAGTTTCAACATCACGAACACCTACGCTGGTGTGATCACGTACTACACGAGCAGTGGTCACACCGCGACAATTCAGAGTACATTCCTCAATTTGACTGGAGGAACGACCACGATTGCCAACCATGGTTCCGGCAACCTGACCATTGCGACTGCCTCTGGCACTCTGCAGTGGCTGAATGGAACGGGGGCCGTATCCACTGGCAGTCGTACCCTGGCTGTCGGTGGTGTTTGTACGATCACCTCGCGTAACAGCACTGGCAATCCCTATATCTGGGGAACGGGGCTGTCATGACCATAGGAGTTGGATCTGGTGGGACTACCTCCGTAGCGAACTCCATCGCCTACGGTGTGACCGTCGCTAACAACGGCGGTACTCCCAATCGCTTTGGATACGCCCCCGGAGAGGTGACTAATCCGGGGGCTATCTCCCCCATTACGACCTTCCGTGGCGTGAGTATTGTTCAGCTGAATGCAAACAACACGAGCTTTGATTTTCTCGTAAGTTTGACTGGTTCGGTTGCCCAGACTCTCTGGCGATCCTTGGTAGTACAGCAGACGGATGGCTCGTGGCGAAGATATTTGTCGGCCAACGCTACTTTCTCGGCCGGGGTGGTGACGAATTGGCAGTTTGGTTCAGGTAGTTCCCCTGTTTGGACGAGTACTACGTCCCCTCGAGGAATTATATTCTTTATCTAACTAGGAGAACGTATGGAATACATTACACTCACTATTTCAGCTAAGACCCTCAACACAATTGGAGTTGGCTTACAAGAGCTTCCTTTCAAGCTAGCAAAGCCCGCAATAGACGAAATTGACGCACAAGTGAGAGAATACCTTGCACGAAAGGAACAAACAAATGACCGAGCCAAGAGTGGTGAGACTGGAAACTCAAGTGGAGACGGTGATGGACCAAGTGCAGGCTATACTAACCAAGATCGACAAGCTGGATGAGCGAATACGAAGTCTTGAACGGTATGTCTGGACTGCCGTTGGCGTCGTTGCCTTCCTTCAGTTTGCCGCCCCTTACATCATGAAGTTTTTCTCAGGAGCATCTCAATGAAGTACCTAGTAGCCCTCGTAGCGTTAATTTTCCCGCTCTTTGCGTACGCTGGCAACGTCACGCTGACGTGGACATTCGACTCTAGCGCCAGCGCAACCTGTGCCGATGGCTCTCCGGCCGCACAGAACTGCCCCACCGATTCGTTCCGTATTGAGCAGCAGATCAATAACGTCTGGACTGCCAAAACTCCGAATGTTTCCGGGGCGGTGCGGAATCACACCTATGCGAACATCTCACCTGGGCGGCAGTGCTTCCGCATCCGTGCAAGTTCGAATGGTACGCTTTCGGAGCCGTCGAATGAATCGTGTGTGGACGTCGCTCCGAGCGCGCCCAAGGCACCGATTATCACCGTGACCGTAGCCGTGGGGAGCCCCGCGCAGTGACCCTGCGCGAGCAGAGGAGCCTATTCGCTAGGCTCCTCCCTCGACTTCTCGACTATATCCATAGTCAGGGATACGATTGCACCATTGGTGAGGTTGTCCGTGGTCCCCAGCAAGCTGATGCGAATGCGCTTTCCGGCAAAGGCATCAGCAATAGCCTTCATCTTGTAGGTCTTGCCGTCGACATCAATCTCTTCGATCGCAATGGACGCTATCTTGTGAATACCGGGGACCACAAGTTCTCCGGGGAGTACTGGAAGTCCCTCCACCCGCTCTGCCGCTGGGGCGGCGATTTCCTGCCTAAGCCTGATGGAAATCATTATTCCCTCGAGTGGCAGGGGAGGAAGTGATTAGAGTTACCCTGGGGGCCATTCCAGACCCCCAGGGGCTCCACCGGCTGCCAATTTGAACCCAGGCCGTCTGGGGTAGCGGGAAGCCCCCTCCCAGGAAGTATGGACTACCCCGGAGGGGGACCGTGTAGGCACCACGGTAGGAGTGGGGTAGTCCATAATTATTCACCGCCCAGCCATAAGAAGAATACTGCAATCAGGATGCTGCAGATAACCATCCACACGGTCGGGTCTTTAAGTATTTTCACTGTTTTCCTTTCGCCTTAGGCTTTCTCTCGCCTTTATACTCTTGGAAAAGGTCAACTCCGTAGTTGGTTTCAGCAAGTTTTTGAAGAAAGTGCGCAGCCTTTTCCAAGTCCTCGAGACCATTCTTATCCCTCGTAACGTACTTAGTAACCTGTCCCACCAAGTAGGGAAACTGAGCGTATAAATCCCAATGCTCAATAATACCACCGCAGTGAGGACACTTTCCGGTAGCGTCACGATAATGCGTACCTCCAACTTGCCTACTGTTCGCAGCCATAGTGCTACCCCTTAAGTGTACTGGTATCAGGTGCCGATTGCCACTTGAAGTGGTTACGGACGTAGAGCGCCGTCAAAGTTAGGTTCAACGGGAGCAAGCCCCAAATCTGTCCGCTCAGGATCCACACCAGCCACAACACCTGATTGCACAACGCCAGAATCCACGCGCGTGGATGCTTGTTGCCCGCTAACCAGACCTGCGTTATTGTCACCGCCGAGATTACCCACGGGAGGATTTCTGCGAGCAAGCCATTCTTCACAAGCAATTCTCCAGTCATCTGCCAAGATTTCTTTGGTGTTAAATTCCACTCCAACCTTTCTACTGAACCACGCACCCACGATGGGAGCCCCCACATTCTTCATCCAGTTAGTGATGATAGGTTGTGTCGGGGGATTGGGAAGATTGACTAGATTTTGACAGTCAGTCACAAAATCCACGTACGTTTCTGCCCCCTGTAACAGCGGAACATGGACCGTTGCTCTATTCTCGGAGCGAAAATAGATATCACTCTCCGCCGGCACGCCATTCATGTAGTAGTCAAAATTGGGCACTGATTCGTAGATGTGAGCATTGTTGGAAAACAACGTGTAGTAGCCTACCTGTAATCCGGCTGCTTGAGCAATCAGTTCATGCAGCATCGTCATGTGTACTGCGTTGGCACCGAGCATTCCCCAGATAATGTCATTGCTGCGGTTGCAGACGGTCATGTGCAATCTACCTTCCACCACTCGGAGGTAGATGTGAGTATTGCAGGGAATGTCCTTGCCCACGTGCCCCAGATCCAAATCTGCATCCCACATGCTGATGACAATTCTGCGATCGTTTGGATTCTTCTTCAGCATTGCAATGGCCTTCTTGACTTGATCTAGGCCAAATGCCTTCCGCCATCGGTGTCCGTAGGCTGCATATAACGCATATCCATCGTCGCTATATTCCAGCATCCGCTTATTGAACAGCGCAATCCACCGCGCGTTGTTGCTCCCCGCCATCATCCAACAGAATTCAGCAACGTGGAAGAATGGGTTTGCATCCCTCGTTGGGTCAGTCAGCACCCGCTGAAGTGGATTCTGTATCGTCAGAGCTATCGGCACCTGGAAGGAGCGAACAGCCCCGTTGCGACTGTCTTCCCTCACCAGATAATGCCGCATGCGAATCAGCGTTTCTGAAAATACTTCCGGAACATTATATCCGCTAAATGTGATCATTTTCCTGGGTATCCTCGTTTAGATCGCCCTGTACCGTTTTTCACTCGCATATACTTGTCGTACTCACACAAGCAATTCTGTAGATCCTGCGTGTTGAAACTATCGTACTTTCCTTTACTACGGATTACGTCATATGCTTCTTCAGGCAGTTCTTCAGCCACCGTATTGATGGCTGTAGCATATTCACTGATATTTATCTTACGGCCAAAATACCACTGTAGACCTCGTAAGCTACCTGGACCTGGGGCACTCCAGTTTTCCCAATCAATTGCTTCGTACAGTGGATGTCCTGGAGTGTTCTTTAGGTCGGCAAGCACCTGGGCTGACATAAAACTCCCCATACCTTCCAACTGCATATAGTCCTCGTAGCGGCGCGCAAGGGTGCACCCGCCTGTAGGGTATGCCCCGCGCCAGCGCGCAGCTCCTAGCAGTTCGTACGCAGCCGGGAGCACATTCCTACATAGGTACTGCGCCTTGCCCATGGGCAGCCCGTGGGTCGTAACTACATATGCATTCCCCCAGACTTTCATACCGCTTGCAGCGATGTCTTCCAACACGGATTCGATCTTTTCGGGGGCTATAACAATTCCACGATTGTCAGGGTATGTGAGACGACTGAGTGTATCGGGCCAGTTCAGGAAACGAGCCACGACCATAGCATACTCATAATCATCCCAACCGATTTTATCAGGCGACCAATTCCCACGAATCCAGCGTGTAACCCTGTCATCTTCTCTCCGCACATTGCAGAAGTATGTCTGCTGAAAGACCCAGTCGTCGCTCCAGGGTTTCGGAAGTCCTGCTTCCTTCGCCTCGCGAATGTATTCGCGTTCAACAATCCAGTACGCCAGCGTTTCCTTAGCGTTCATCTTGAGGGCTCCATGGACCGTGCTTAGCGACGCCTTCTAAATGTGCTCTCTTCCACTGCACATTGACGTCAATTCTTGCCCCACCCCAGTTGCCCGAATCTTTCTCCACCAACCGGACGTATTTGGGGTGTAGTCGCATCAATTCCTTCGCTGCTTCATTATGTTTTTCCAGTGTGCGGGTAGTGGAACACCCGCCAGGGGCGTTGCTCCCTCCTCGCTGATTGTGCACGTATCCGTTAAGCACGCGGGTACTATACCCGCGTTCCAACAGCTGTAACACTACGTCAAAGTCCTCCATAAACTCAATCCGGTCGAAGCGGATACCGTGGTCTCTGAAGAACGTTGTGTTCACTCCGTGAACGCGCATCTGCCGGGTGTTGTACTTGAACTGACTTGTGTCGTAGTTGGCACCTTCACGAGCAGAGATGCCCACCAAGGGATACCCCTCCATGAGGGAATCCACTATCTCGTGAAGCATGCTGTTAACATCCATTCCCGTGGCGGGGCGAAACTTGGTTGGGTCGTCAGCCCTGCGGACTGCAAAGTCCAGGTCGTCGTCCAGCATGATAATGAATGGGCCACGGTTATCGACTAACCACTGCCGCGTTGGACCGATTGACTGTATCTCAGGGGGCAGTGTAATGAATGGATATTTCTCGTTGTCGTACTTTCCGTATTCCCTGTGCTGAATCACCAGCTGCGTGTCCATCTGCGCAATAGCGGGGAGATTGTCCCAGGTTACCTGACGGTCGGAGCGACCGTAGGTTGGAATAAAAATCTGCATTGATACTCCTCAGGAGGAGGGGGTGGGGAAGCTCGGCCAGGGGCGGGCACGCATCGCAGCGTGTTCCTTCATACCCGCCCCCGGCTCCGCATTAGGTCAGGTTAGGCAACGTCGCTCACTTGCCCGGTTGATTCCAACTCCTCAGCCTTCCGCTCGGCCAGCTGAGGGTCCGCTTCGATCTTCACGCGAAATTCCTCGTCCATGTGGATACCCGCTGCCAGCTCCTCGTCGCTGATGACGCCCATGGCATTCAAGAAACGACCTGCATCTTCGCTTTCGTCGATGTAGGCTTCCAGCTTCTCCTGGCTGAGCGTCAAAGTACGCGTTTTGCTCATCTTCATTCTCCTCATTGGTTAAAATGACATGGCCCCCGTTTTGGAAGGCGGGGGCCACGGACAGACAATTTGTATCGACGCGGTCTGTAAGCGCGCCATTGGCCTGCGGGTGGGGGTGACGGAGCTTACCGTACCTGATTCCACTGCTCAGCCAAACTCAGCCCACCTTGATGTAGCCGTGGCCCACATCGTAGGTGATGTCAGCGTAGGTACCCGGACGCTTCTTGTCCTTGAAGCTAAAGTTCGCGGTGGCGGCGAAGAAATCGCCAACCGTCTGTCCGCTCTTGTAAAACTCAAAGATCGCCGCAGCAGCGCTGCCAACCTTCTTCGGGTTCTTTTCGGCCAGCACGGTAATCACCGCGTCCTCGGGGTACATTTTCGACAGGTTGCTCCGGCTGGAGGCAGGCTTTGGTGAGTCAGCGGGTTCAGCCGCAGCCCCCTCAGCCGGAGCTTCCTTTTTCTTGCGCCCGCGCTTCGGCTTTTCCGTCGGCGGTGACAGGTCTACCTCAGTGCTTCCACCAACAGTTTCCACAGCCGGGGGCGTCAAATCATCAACAGCAGCATGAGTCATTTCGTCATTCTCCAATGTGTTAGGGTTTGTAAGCCATTTCTAACTGGCCCATGAACCCTAACACAGCTCGTCCTAGTGTGCAACAGGTAAAATCTGCACCACTTGGCCTGTTTCGTCGTTCTCTATGCACATGCGAAGTTCTGGGGGAAACGTTCTTATAAAGTCGGCCAGCCTGCCTTCTAGTACTCTAAATACCCAGCCGGTACTGGTCAACATCCAATAAGTTTCCTCTCCGTCCCTCCATAAAAGCACGTCACACAGTTCTCTGTCTACTTGTGGTATCCGCATAACGCTGGGCTTACCTAGTGGCCTATACTACGTAGCATCACACATTTCAGCAACGTTCCTAGCAGTTTTAATAGCCGATAAAAGGTTTTGTTGAGTCCTGTCTTTCAGTCCCAATACTTTCGTCACATCTTCATCTTTTGTGTCCTCCGCTACTATGTGATACACAAATACTTTTTCGGAGCTTTGTCCTTGTCTGTAGACGCGTGCGATGGCTTGATCGTAATACTCCAAGTTCCATGGGATACCGAACCAGACGATGTGGTGACAACTTCCTTGCAGGTTAAGACCGTGTCCTGCAGAGGCAGGATGAGCGCAAAGAACCCGAACAGACCCGCTATTAAACCGATCACAAAGTTCGTCGAATTGTCTTCCACTACTCCCTGATAGATTAGGTACACCCCCAAAGCGAGTATTAATCCGCTCATAATCATGCTTATATTCATAGAATATAAGTACAGAATGTCCATTAAGCTCCTCCAGTAGATCTTCTAGTGCGTCTAGTTTCTCGTCGTGCAAGGGCTTCCAATGCGTGCTGTCGGTGTATAGCGCTCCATTTGCAATTTGGCGAAGTTTTGTTCCAGCGGCGGCCGCATTGAGGGCAATAATCTCCTCCCCTGACTCCATTTGAACCAGGAAGTCTTTTTCCAGTTCGTCGTATAACTTTCTGCTGGTCGGGGGTAAGGAAACTGTCAAGTCGCGGAACACCAACTCCGGCATTTGCAGATGTTCTTCCGCGGAGAGCTGGAGGATAAGTGGGCTGATCTGGTCTACTATTCTCTCGAATGCGTCCAGCTGAGGCTTCCACTCGTAACCCCCGTAACCGCTCGGAATAAAGTATTCTTCTCTGTAGTGCGTTATGAATCGGCCCAAGGATCGGCCCAAGTCCAGTATATAGATCTGGCCGAAGAGATCTAGCAAACCGTTCGGGACGGGAGTACCTGTCAGGATCCAGCGCCTTGAGAATGAAGGTAAGAAATGCTTGAGCGCTTTGAACCTCTGGGTTGATGAATTTTTGAACTTCGTGCTTTCGTCCACTATTAGGACGTCGAACTCTGGCCTTTTTCGCTTTGCGTCGAACAGCCACTGTATGCCCTCCGGATTGATAATGTAGACATCTACATCTTTCGCTAATGCGGCCTCTTTATTGCTGCCATGCACTATAGTGTACGTAATGTCCGCAAATTCCGCCCACTTCTTAATTTCGTCCGGCCACACCTTCCGCATGGGGCGCAGCGGAGCGATAATCAGCCCCTTGTTAACGAGTCCCTTTTCCTTGAGGATCTTGAATGCCATCAGGCAAGTGGACGTCTTGCCCAGTCCAGGGTCTAGGAATAGTCCAACGGAACCCTGCTTCATCATTAATCGCAGCGCCCGCAATTGGTAGGGCTGAGGGGTCCAAGTGGTTGTGGAAGATCGCTTTGGCGTGTTCGTAATCATCGCATCCATAAACCAAGCCTCTACGTTGTGTGATTTGCCGCGCCCAGTACCGCTGTAGCGGCGCAGGCTGCTCACCCATGCGTTTAAATTCAACCCAAATGTGGAGCCCGTGGGGAGCAAGGAATAGTTGATCAGGCTTCCCCTTCGCGCCCAGGGCGTTCATCTTCCAGTGGAGGTACCCAAGGCCGATCGCATAGGTCACGGCCTTGTCCTCCAGAAATTTTTCAAGAGGTACCGTAGCCATCAGTCATCTCTGTAGATCTGTTCTAATTCATGACAAAGTTCTATGTCATAGTCTCCATGATCGTAAGGTATGTGACCCTGTCTAAAATATGCACGGGCCTCCCTTAGACTTGCTGAAAGGACAGAAGCGACATCCGAAGGAAGGGGTGGGTGCACATTCTGTATCTCGCTCCATACGTTCAATGCGGGCGGCCCACCGAGACCTGAGTGTATCCAAGCCATCTCGATGATAGGTTTTATTTCGCTCCTGACGCAAGTCTGTGTATACAAACGTTGCCTTAATTTCCCTTGCCTCCGGCACGTAACTGAATAGGCTGGTAGCATAGAACTCACCTTGCTTTTCGTGACTCTCGTAAATCTTTCCGGTCTTCCAATCTTGGACATGAGCCGTCGGGGCGGACGGCACCCATACGTCTGCTACTCCGATGACCCAGGCGTTCACGTCCTCCCACGGAACAGGTGTCCATTCTCGGGTGAGTGCAAATTTATATTCAGCTTTCGCACCGAGATCTCTAAGTCTCCCCAGGTAAGAAGCATAGAATTGAAATTCGGATGGGAACTCAATTCCATAATCTGGTTGAAGAGTTGCTTCCAGCTTGGCGTGATACTCAGTTCCTCGTTGGGCGGCTGGAGATACTGGTGTAGATCGTCGCTCATCATAACGATACCTCTTCTTGGCAGGGCACTCCATGTACATGGAGATTTTGGTGTAGGAATGTCTCATGTAACACTAGTCAGTGAAAGTCTTTTCACTGAAAATCTCACTAATTGTTTAATAAACTCAGGCATTTCTTCATGAGAAAGTCCAAATGCAACCCTTATCTTTTCTATGCAGTTTTCTCTGTTCATGACTTTATCATCGTCAGAGAAGATATACTGTGCTGTTATACAGAGTGCAAGTAGAGTTTCTTCACTTAAATTGACATTATATCCTTTCATGAATATGGACTCCTATTGTCTGCATCCTTTTCTACAATCTTCACCTGATGCCATTCCAGACCATCCCACCACTCTAGCCTAGCGGGGTGCATGCTGATATTTCCCTTGATGCTGAGCTCAGTGGCGACCATGATAGAAACATCGCCCGGCTTGAGCTCGGCTGTTTCTAGCTTTCGGAGTCTTAGGTACATTCTTCTATCTCCTCCCAATTCGGGCCGATAAAACCTTCACTCTTGAATGGTACGTCAAACCTGTCCTTGTCCATAGCTTCCCGGAGAACCCGCATGTGCTCGTGCGCTGTTTCCTTGGGCGCACTGATGTTTATTTCGTCGTGTACAGTGGCAAGGAAAGTTGCTTCCCAGCTTCTGGTATCTGCCCAGTCGATGATGGACTGCTTAGTCTGGTCGGCGGCACTACCCTGGACGAGATAATTGAGTAGTTTATATTCAAACGAACGCATTCTTCCATCAATAACCTTAGGAGGTTCGACAAAATATTCACGTCCTCCCCACGTACGGATAGCCTCACCTCTCTTTCCTGCATTTTGAATCTCCCGAATGAGTGTTTTGACATCTGGCATTGAATCCAACACGGCGTCGCGAAGTTCCTTTCCTACTTCGTAGTCTTCAATGCCAGTTTGACGCATGACGCCAGGAACTCCCGCCCCGTAAATGAGGGAGAATCCGGTAATTTTGATGTACTTTCTGGCAAAGTCCCTTTCCGTGATGTCCTTAACACGGATCCTGTTCGCCTCGTGGGGGTCGAAATTTGGATCAGAAACGTAGGATCTGAGAAGTTGTCCATCCTCGAAATGAGCGAGGATGCGTACCTCCTGGCTTGAGAAGTCACGTTTGAGCCAGACGTGTCCCAGCTCGGGGAGGAGATATACCCGCATAAGTGGGAGGGCCATGAATCCTTCCGGAACAACCAGATCGAATTCAGTTGGGACATTCTGGAAGTTTGGGTGTGAACTTGATAGC
>ENA-UOUW01000079-UOUW01000079.1-bioreactor-metagenome-genome-assembly--contig:-NODE-79-length-12072-cov-10.057835_pt1 | contig 12072 bp, 4 predicted proteins | sample MGYA00238153_ERZ761573 | MGnify/ENA primary metagenome ERZ761573 (study PRJEB28894, sample SAMN06264780) | bioreactor metagenome | isolation source: Switchgrass | place: USA:Austin, Texas | collected... | reverse complement strand
GCAGCGAAGCTCAGGATCGAGGCGTCTGCGTCGTCAGCCGCGTTGCGCGCTACAACATTGAATGAGTCCTTTGCCGCGCGGATGTCGCCAATGGCTGGCGTGGAGTCGGCGCCTTGAAACTCGATGTAATCTCCGGACGTAAGGAGCGGGTCGGTCCCGTTGCTCGCTCGCCCGTAGATCAGCGTCTGACCCCATGTGAGCGCCGCGAAGGCAGACTCGAGGAAGATGCCTTCGGGTCGCCAGCGCTGTGAAGTGCCGTCGTACCAGAAGGTGATCGACTCGTCCGTCACGACCACGGCCGAGGTCGTCATGGCAATGCGGTTTGCAGCCGTTGACGAAGCAGACTCATCGTCGAAGATCAGTGACTCTTCGTCGCTGCCCGCCACGTGGTAGAACGTGACGCGCTTGCCGTGGACGCCGCCAGCGATACCGGTGATGTGGACTTCAGCGCCGGCTCCCGTCGTCGTGACGCGCACCGTCGTGATGTCGGCGAACGAGCCAACCGCGTAGTTGTTCTGGCTGGTCGTGATCGTCGCGTCGGTGTTGTTTTCGAGGCGAAGGCCGCCTTGGATCCGCACATGGTTTGCGGCATCGAGTAAAATGTGGTCGAGGCTCACGACTGATGCGATGCCCGCCTGCACGTCCAGCACGTCGTCGGCGTAGATCTGGATCTGTCCGCCTGTGTCGAGTGCTTCGAGCGACAGCGTCGAAGTCGTTGCATCTCCAATGTTGATCGCGCTTGCGATGACATCGTGAGTTGTGGACGTGAACACTATGCCAACTGCGTCACCCGTTAGATCGCCAGTCGCATCTAGGTCGATGTCAACGGCGTCCGCCGTGATGTTGCCTACCGCCGTCGCAACGATGTTGCCCAGTGCGTCGAGTGAGAGCAGTCCTGCGCTCGCCACCGTGACGGCTGCTGGCCCGCTGCCCGTCGAGCCCCACGACAGAACATCCGTGGTCGCGTCGTAGGTCCAGAGCGTGCGTTGAGCATCCGCATCGGTCCTGCTGGCTGCACTCGCGTCACCACGATATCGGTGAGTGCCGACCGTCGGGACCGTCTCGGGGCCCTCGTATTCGATGTATTGGCCTGCCGCGATCAGCGGGTTGTTCGCACCGGTCGTGCGCCCGCGGGCGAGCGTGTCCTCCCAGTCGAAGTCAGCGTCAACTATGTCATCGCCGCTGATGTCGGCTACCGACACGACGCCCGCGTCGGCTCGCAGAAAGCCCGTGAACGCGTTGAGGACGATGGTCTCGGCCTGGACGTTCAGCTCACCCCCCGTGCCTGCTGCCTGAATCTGTATCGTGCCGGAGGCCTCGGGAGCCGCGAGCGTGATGGTGCTCGTGCCAGTCGTGCCGAGCGTGATCGCGCCAGCAACCACCGAGAACGTCGAGGACGTGGACAGGACGTCAACGGCCTGGATGTCTAGATCTGCCGTCGCGTCGAGCAGAATGTCGCTGCCGGCATTGATCGATGCGTCTCCCGCTGAGAAAACCTGGAGCAGGTTGACGCTGGTCGGGTCGCCGAGATTGAGTAGGCCAACGCCGCGGTTGTAGGCGAGCAGCGCCGTGTCGGTCGTGCCGGCGATGTCGAGCCCGTAGATCAGTAGATCATCGTCGGTCTTCAGGTTGCCGAGCGTCGGTTGCGTGCCATCGCCGAACTCTAGCGCCGCGTCTGTCGAGACGAGCGGGTTGTGGCCTAGGCCTGAGATGCGCGCATTGGCGAGCGTCTGTGCCCAGGTCAACCCGCCAGGGAACGCACCTGGCCCGGCGCCGCCGCCCTCGCCCCAGGTGTTCCACTTCTCCTCGACGTCGTTGCGCCAAAAGCTGATCGACTCGTACGCCGATACCGTCACGTCGTTCGCGCGCGGCAGCAGCATGCGGTTCGTGATGATTGAGCCGAGATCGTTGTGTAGGAAGCGAAGCGTGACCTCTTCGCTCATGTTCACGAACGTGATCAGTTTGCCGAGGCGATGCTCCGCGATGCCAGAAATATCGACGAAGCCGTCACCAGTAGCCGTGACGATCACGACCTCAGCATTCTCGATCCCAGGAATATCCCAGTCATCGAGCGTCGTCCCGCCGTCAACCGTCACCTCGACGTAGTTTTCAAGCGTGAGAGCAGACGCGATGCGTGTCGCCAGGCCAGCGCGAGAGTAAACGTCGCCGTTCAGCGCGCGAAGCTCCACCGCGGTTGGCGTTGCCGCATCGCCCTGTACGAGCGCCGTCAGGTTCGAGTAGAGGTGAGCTAGGTTGTCCGAAAACAGATGCAGGTTTTCGACGACGTCAGCGGCGAGCGTACCGACCGTGAACGTCTCGCTGATGGTATCCCATGCGAGGATGTTGCCTTCGGCAGTCGTCCACGTCGCGTTGTTGCCGAGGTTCACCTGCCAGTCGTTGCCGACCGTGTTAGTCGTGTCGGTGCCGCTGATGGTGTCGTAGGTTCCGGTTTCGGCTTCTGCGTAGATGTTGCCATCGGCCAGCAGGTTCAGCTGACTGAGGTTCAGCGTGTTGCCCAGCGCGATGGTGTTGAGCCCGCGGTTGAACGATAGGATGTGTAGGTCGGCCACACTAGGCAGGGCCTCGAGCCCATACACCAAGAGGTCGTCATCGGTCGTGACGTTGCCGAGCACAGGATGTGTCAGCGTGTTGCCGAACTCTAGCCGATCACCTGTGTTGATGTTCGGGTCGTGACCGCCGAGCAGAGCATTGCCGGTGTTCCGGTCGATCTCCAACACTCCCGGCCAGCCAAGCGCCTCGAGCTCGTTCTCGATGTTGATGATCGTCGTGTTGATATTGTTGATGACGGTCGTCAGGACGTCGCCCGCCACATTGGTTACGTTGATTATCGTGTCGGTGCTGAGCGCCGTGGTCGTGATGGGACGATAGGCTTTGCTGCTCCAGTCGTAGCGGAGTTGGATCGCCGCGTTTGGCTGCAAGTCGAAGTCGAGGTTGCCGGGCAACAAGATCCGGAAGCCCTCGGAGCTGTCCGGTGAATTGTGGGCGACGGTGAATAGCGTGTCTTCGCTGGTGTTGTGTAGCGTGACGACGGACTGATCCGTGATGGGCGCAATCCCGGTCAGAATCGATGCGACGCCTGGTGTTACGCGGATGAAGAACCGCATAGCCCGCGTCGTCTTGCGACGCGCTTGCTCTTGCCGGATGACGTCGCCTGTCTTCGGGTCGCCCTTGAGCAGATCGGGAGCCCAGTCGCGGACAGTCCCATCCTGTAGCGTCGCATCGAACAGCGTGTCATCCGAGCGACGAAGCGCCCGCTGCCCGGCAGGGATGCCTTCGCGCGCTAGATACTGGCTGTCAGCGTCCGCCCAGTTGGCTAGACCGCGACGACGTGTAGCCATTAGCCTGCTGCTTTTCTCCTACAGATCAGCCACACGGTGACGGCTGCCCCGGCGCTGGTTCCCGATCCCGCTGTAGCTACGACGCGAATGCGTGATGCTGGGCGTCCGATGTTGCCGTTCGCCGACGTCAACGCAGGTGTTGAACCGCCGACTGTCACGGCCGGCAAATTGCGATCTGTTGCAGCTGCCGCCTGTGAGATAGCAGCAGCTCCGGCAGCCAGCTGACTGAAGGCGAGCCAGTCCCGCCAGACGCCGCTTGACGGCTCGAGATCTTGCTGAATCCTGACGTCGAGTGTCCCGCCAGTAGCACCAACCAAGTCCGCGTACGCCACAAACTCCTCGTAGCTTTCGAGACGCTCTAGCGGGTCGTCGATCGCCGCTACGCTGGCCGCTGCCGGCGAGGTGCCCTGAAACCGGAAGATCGCCATGCGCGAGCTCGGGTTCTCGTAAACTTTCGTTGTCATATGTTCTCCAGTTCTCCCTGTTCGAGCTTTTCAATCTGGGTTTTGAAGCCCGAGATCAACTTGTCATTCTGTGCCATTGCCTGACCGAGCGTCGGGCGTTGTTGCTGCTGTGGCGCCTCGTCTTGAGCGAACGCCTCTTGAGTCATGCGCATGCGGTCTGGTCTAAGAGATGGCTCCACCTCTAGATCGAAGTACAGGCCAAGAATGACCCGTCTGCCGTAGTCGATGTCACTCTTGGCTTCTACGAGTTCATTGGCCAAGTTCGTCTGCAACTCACCGAACAAGCTCGGGTAGACTTTCTTGACGGCTTCGACCGTCTCCTTGTGCGGCACAGCTCCAGAGTTGATCTGGTCGGCGAGAGACAGCGGGTCACGCACGGCTGCGATGTAGCGCGTATTGCGCACGATTTCGTCATCAGTCGGCGGAGGCTCCGCATAGACGCGACGCAGGATGGGGTTGTCGTCCTTGGCCGGGTCGCGGATCTTCGAGGCCAGAAAGTCGATCGCCCGCTTCTCGACGAGTGACGCCGCGCGAGCTGTCTCGGGAATGTCGTACGCGGCCGCGATAGCCAGCGTGTGCGGCTCTGCCTTTTTGAGTTGGTGGATCTGACGGGCTACCTTCTGGTAGGCCGCTGGGCGAGACTGCCCCGGGCGCGTTCCGAGATGCTTGTCAATGTCAATGACCTGCGCCGCTTGCGAGCCAGGCTGCCGGAAGAAAGCCTTGGCTGACTCGGACAACTTCAGTGTTGCACGACTCGATCGCTGCGCCAGAGTGTCGAGCGCGGATGCCACGAGATAAGGGCCGTATTTACGCGACAGCTTGTTCAAGCCAGCTGACGCGGCGCCATACAGCAGACCTGTCAGCGGTGTGCCTGACGCCACCCCGGCTGCAAACCCTGCCGCTCCGGAGATGCGATCGGTGAGTCCGAAGGCGAGGTTTGCTCCGCCTCGGTTGACCTGCTCCTGGGCGGCGCGTTCAATGAACGATGCTGCCTCAAATCTCCTGTTGCTCGCCTTCAGCGCGTCGAGCGCATCCGGTCCAAGATGCTTGGTCACAGAGTCTTCGAAGAACTCCGCGGTTTGCCCATAGAGCTTCTTCGCCACGTCACGCGAGATACTGTCCGCGTCCGAAAATGCGGGGCCGCGTGTCGCCTTGCCGATGTCGCTTTGGATTTGTTTGATCGACTGGTACGTGTGATCCGTGCCGACGATGTCGCCTAGATCATTACGACGTATGCCCGACTCCAAAGCGTCAAGGTGAGCCTCGACCTCACGCGCCTTGGCGAGCCCGAGCTTGCTGCCGCGGTACGCGTATTCGTTGCGCAGGTCCTGATAGCGCCTGACAAGGTCGCCTACTTCTTTCTCGCCGAGCGGCGCCGTCGCGTCGAGCTGTCGCGCAACAGCGCCAATCTCGTCACCTTGCTGCTTGAGCACCTGCTCAGCTTTCGCGAGCTGCGCCTCTGCGTCTGAGCCTACCTCTTTTAGCCAGCCTTCCTCGCGGATCGTCTTGGCAATCCGCTGCTGGCGCTCAGGTGTCAGCTTGTTCAACTGGGGTTTACCTGGCTTAAATGCCTCCAAAGTCGCCTGGTCGGCTGCCTCAGAAAGTCGTCCGCTCTGCTGCAGCTTACGGACTCCGCTGCTGAACAATGCCGAGCCGGCGCCGATGGGAGCCCCAAAGAGCAGCCCCGTGAGCGCCCCATCGCTCGCTCCGGCAACCAGTTTCTCGCCGAGCGCGTCGTAGTCCTGCCCAAGCGACGCCTCGGACAGCACCTGTCCAGACGCATACAGCCCGCCCTCGACAGCTCCGCCCGTGCCGAGCTCGATAGCTCCACGCAGCGCCGGGCTCTTGATCCCAAGCCGTTCCGCCGCGCCGACAGCGACCTTCCCTGTCGCCGTGCCGAGCTTTGCCAGTGCGCGCACCGGAGCGCCTGCGGCCGCGATAGTCTTCGCCGCGGCTCCACCACGCGTCGCTAGGACAGCCTGCCCAGCGCCAGGCACGAGTAACGGCGCGACCGTGCCGGCAAGCTCTGATACGCCCGCCAGCACCGGCGACTTCTCTCGTCGCTCACCAGCCTCCTTGGCGTAATCAGGAGCGACCGCGCCGAGTGCCACGTCCGACAGCCCGACTGTTGCGCCGCGCGCAAGGCCCTCGCCGGCCGTCAACGCGACATCGCCCGGGGTGACCGTCTTGCCCGCGCGATACTCCGCTATTGCCTCAGGCGTCGCGAGCTCGAATTCGCCGGGGGCCGCATTGGCAAGGCCTTCCTCCGGGACAACACCAAGCGAACGCTTGCCCGTGGCGGGGTCAGTACGGAAGACTTGAACTTCGGCCATCGACTACTCGAGCTGGACGTAACCGGTGCCGGATTTGAGCGGGAAGCGTCCCTCTGGATCTAGAGTCACCTGCTCTTGCAAACGCTCGTTTACTGTATTGATCAGGTCAGACCAGGCGCGAATCAGGCCCTGGTTATAGCCGACGATATCGGCAACCTTGGACGGATCCGGGAGTGTTGCCTTGCGCTCCTTGATCTCGTCTGGAGACAACACGCCGCCAGGTGTCAACGTCTCGATGAATGTGTTGAATCGGCGCAAGCTCACAGTGGCGGCTGCGCGCGCGTCTGCGTCCGCAAATCTACCCGCGTTGTCCGCATATTTCTGGACCTCAGCAATGCCATCGCGAGCGAGAGCGATGCCCTTCTTGGCAGCCAATGCATCTTGCGAGAGAGCGCGGTTCGGCGCGAAAACGCGCTTGCCGTCCCACATGAAACTGCGCCCAAGATCTGATTGCTCTCCGCCGCTTGACGCTTCTCCGAACCAATTGGCCCCACTCGCGTCGTTCAGAGCTCTCCAGATAGCCCTATCCTTCGGCACACCAGCATCAACGTACCTCTTTGCCATCACGTCGAGGAAGCGCCTGACGTTCGGATCCTGAGCAATTCGGTCGTAGTGCGCCGCGGCATCCTCTCCGGGCTGTGGCTCGAGCGAAAGTTGAGACTCTGGCGGTTTCTCTTTCTGGATCTGTGCAACAGGTGCACCAGACGGGTCGAACTTGGGTTTACTCGGAGCCCGCGCAGCAGGCTTCGGCTCCGGCAAACCCAGCGCTGTCCTCGTCGCCTTGTCGGGCTGAGTCTCTTCCTGCGGGCCAGTCACCGGCACGGCCTCGCCCGAGATCACAGCTTGACGACCAGCCTCGGTTTGCTCCTGAGCAGCCAGCGCCTGCTGAAAACGTTCCTGGGCGCTCATCTGTCGAGCCTGACCAATACCAGTTGGAGTGATGAGGCTTGATGTGACAGGTTGCGCCGTCGTCCTCGACATCTGCGTCACCGCGACGTCTCCGTAGGCTTGCCGCCACTTCAGCCGTGCCTCTTGCGCTCGCGCTGCTGCATGGTCGCGGGCAAGAGAGATCGCCGCTTTCTGCTCTTCACTTTCGGCCTCATTCAGCTTCTGGTCGAGCTTTCTGGCAATCTGCGTGAACTTGACCGTTTTGCGGAGCTCCAGGGCCGCGCGCCGCGACGGTTGAGCCGCCAGCGTGCGATCGAAGTCCTCAGCCTGTCCACGAATCTCATCGTCGAACAAGGCACGCTCGCGATCGTATTTGACGATCTCCTTGTTGGCGATCTCGTCGATGACCTTGCCGCCATTCTCTCCACTAAGGACCGCAAGCCATCCCGCTACGTTGTCCCAAAAGCCCTCTATCTTCCGCTCGCCACGGGGCACCGCCGAACGCTTCTCACGCAGCTGATCGATCTCTTCCTCTTTCTCCGAGAGTCTCAACAGGAATTGTTCTTCTTCAGCTACCTGCTGGGCCTCAGCGGCTCTTCGTTGCTGCTCGAGCTCCCCGCGGTCAAGCTCGGCCACCTCGAAGGCCCTCTCCTGCTGGGCCGCCGCGATTTCCCCCTCATCCTGCCCCATGCGCTCGATTCGCTGCTCGCCCTCGAGCTGTTCGTCGGGCGTTGCGATACCCGTGCGAAACTGGTCCTGCGTGACCTGCACGGGGCCCTGTCGCTGCCCCCCGAACGTGGTAGGCAGGCGCGGACCGGCGCTACGCGGAGCGTACGGATCAAAGGCTTTCGCTTCGCTATCAGGCGCGGCGGGCGCAGCGACTGGTTCGGCAGCTGGCGGCGCGGCGGGAGCCGACGACTCCACAATAGACGCCCCGCCAACCTGCGCGGCAGCTGGGGTGCCAAGCGCGAGATTCGGGCTACCGGCTGCTTCCCGCGCGGCCCGGCGCTTGGCGATACGCTCAGCCTCCTTCCGATCATCGTCAATTCTACGCGCCTCTCGCTCCTCGCTCGGTAGATCGCGGCCTAATGGGCGCGGTTCCACCGGCGCTGGTGGCGGAGCCGCCGGCGCCACCGCCTCATGCGCTCGATTCGCTGCTCGCCCTCGAGCTGTTCGTCGGGCGTTGCGATACCCGTGCGAAACTGGTCCTGCGTGACCTGCACGGGGCCCTGTCGCTGCCCCCCGAACGTGGTAGGCAGGCGCGGACCGGCGCTACGCGGAGCGTACGGATCAAAGGCTTTCGCTTCGCTATCAGGCGCGGCGGGCGCAGCGACTGGTTCGGCAGCTGGCGGCGCGGCGGGAGCCGACGACTCCACAATAGACGCCCCGCCAACCTGCGCGGCAGCTGGGGTGCCAAGCGCGAGATTCGGGCTACCGGCTGCTTCCCGCGCGGCCCGGCGCTTGGCGATACGCTCAGCCTCCTTCCGATCATCGTCAATTCTACGCGCCTCTCGCTCCTCGCTCGGTAGATCGCGGCCTAATGGGCGCGGTTCCACCGGCGCTGGTGGCGGAGCCGCCGGCGCCACCGCCTCATGCATCGCCGCGGTCAGGTCCGTCGCTGCCGTGCTATCGCGGTCCTCAAGCTGGCGCATCGCTCGCGCCCGTGCCTCGTCGGTCAGTGGCAGCGCGTTGAGCGCGTCGATATCGGATTGGGTCGGCATCAGCCCGCTCCCGCGAACTTGGCGGCCGTGCCTACCAAATCCTGAAAATAGTCACTGCCCCGCTCTGCTCGTCTCTGCCCAATGTCCGCTCGCCCCAGGTCCCGTTGCACACGGAGCCCACGATTTCTGAGATCGGCGTCCAGTAGTGACTCCTGATCTCGCTGCCCGATCTGCTGCTGTAGCTGTGATTGACCACTCAAGCCGGCTAGGTAATCGGAGTAGCTCCGCTCGGCGTTCAGCTGCTCGGCAGCCCGCGTTGCCTGGAGATCGCTTTCGAGCGCCCCCGTCGCCCCGTAGCCCTCGCGGATTGCTGTCCTGCCTGCGCTCAATCGATTGGCTCCCCGAGCACTCGCCGCCAAGCTCTGCGCGTAGGCGAGTCGCTCACGCATACGGTTCTGCGCCTCGATCTCCGCCGGCGATGGCCCGCCGCCTCCCGTCGCTCGAGCGTGCAACGTGTCACCGAATGCCTGTTGCTGCCCGAGTGACCGCGCGTACTGCCCAGCGGCAAGATCGCGTGTCGAGCTTCCCGGTAATTCCGTCGGAGCGTCGGGTACATCTCGAACCTGTATCCCGCTCTGACCCGAGGCGAGTTCGAAGCCCTTTTTCCCAGCGCCAAACAGACCTTTGCCTAGGTCCAAAGCTGAACTGAATGGATTGAATCCCATCTCCTAATCCTTTCCTGTCCGGGCTTGCCGGATCTTAGCATGGCCACGGTGTGCATAGACAGCCCGGAACCCCGTTATCTCTGGAGGTTGACCGTCTTGCAGATCGTCGTCATCGCGTTGCACCAGTACGAACTTGAGCTTGATGGCCTGGGTCGGCTGCTGGATGGTCTTGAACCTCAGGCTCACCCCTACGCCCACGTCCGCCGCCGGCAAATCGTGGTTCAGGTAATTCGTGAATGTCGGTGCAAACTCGACGGCGGAATCCACCATGATGTTGGCGAGTCCGCCGTTCGCCGAGGAAAAGGGAAGCCCCCGCACAAACGGCATGACCCAACGGACACGCATCCAGCCTCCCTCACCGGCGAATGCGTACCAGGGCGTTTCGAGCGTGCCGACAACGGGCTCCGTGTCGCTGTCACCGCTTGCTTCCGCCTCTTGCCGGATGTTTCCCTGTCCGTCGAGCAGACGGAGCGGGTTGCTGCCGAGTACATGACACGCGCTCACGATGCCGTTGCTCGCGAGTCCGCCCGGCGGCAAGTCCACCGACCACGAGCGCTCTTCCAGGTCGAGTCGCGCAATGCGGTAACTGGCAACACCGCTCAGCCCGATCAGCACGTACGGCTGATCACGCTGCTTGACGACAAATTGGATATTGGGGTGACTCGAAAAGGTTTCCTCAAAGTTGCCGCCAATGTATTCGGTTTCTCCCTTGAGCCCGAGCAGGTACCAGCCGCGGTCAGCGTGATACAAGATCCCCTCGTCCAGCGTAACAGCAAACTCACCGTTTGCGATGCCTACCTCGGTCGTCAACAACTGGTTGTCTGTCAATTGACCAAGCTCGCCAACGTCATTCTGTGGCTCGCCATATACTCGGTACCAGCGGTCACGCTTGCCGACTAGTAGTAGGTCGCCCAAGACGAAGACGCCACGAATCGACCCGCCGTGACTGTCGGCTCTGAGCTGAATGTCCTCGTTGAAGGCGACGCCTTCACCACGCACATATTCACGGCTAATCCACGTGTCACGCCCATTCGGGATCCCGCTCAAGCAAAGGCGATTCTTCCAAACCGCGGCATAGCGAGCGGGCGGGGGGGTGCCGACTTCGAGCACCCCGCCGGTCGTGTAGAGTTGCTCATTCACCGCGATCTCGGCATCCGTTCGACTGTCGCGAATCACCATGGTCGCTAGGTGTTTCACGTTCAGCACGGAGCCGACATAGTAGAAGGGACCCTGCAGCTGCCCTTCCAGGGTGCGCCAGAGCTCGATCCGGAGATTGTTTTCGTTCACATCCTCGTTGTCTTGACGAGTCGTGTGTACGAGTGTTGAAACTCGGACGTCCGCAAATGCCGGTCCGTCCAGCTCCATCTCGACGACGTTGCTTGGCATTGACCGCCAGACATGGCCGAGCTCGTCGATATGGGAATAGGTGCAAACCCACCGATAACTGCCAGCTGTCGGCGCGTCTCCACCGGCAATCTCCGTCACGTCGAAGATCTCGGGGAACATCGTCCACCCGATCTCAAACAGTCGCGTCCCATCGAACGCAGCCGGCAAGCAGCTCGGGAAGTACACGTGCGGACCGAGCTCGTGTCCACGCCATAGCGCAGTGTCGCTACTGTCGAAGGTGTAGATCGAGGCGTCTGGCGGCCACGTGGAGTTGATGTTAACCGATGAGTTTTCCGGCAAGTTCTTCGTCGTAGCCAGAGCTAGTGTCCAGTTGCCGTCGAACGCGACATGCGCCGCGTGCCCCATGGGATGGCGAATCGCCTCGTCGAAACCAAAGATCGAAACCAGTCGATAGCTGATGCTCCCGTCGCTCGGAACGTCTACCGCGTCAGTGTCGCCCGAGCGCAAGTCGATGAGCGCGAACGTGGATTGCCGGAGAAGAGGGCTTGTCGCGGGGCTATCGGTCGAATCCTCGAGCACCTGGCTGATGTGCTGCTGAGCATCCTGCAGGATGATCGCGCAGTACATGCGGCCATCGGCCTGGAAGATCTGAGACTGGAGCTGACCCCGCACCACGAGGTTGACTGCATCGTCACCGCTCGGACCGGTGAGCCGCACTTCCCGATGACGCAGCGCCGGGTAGACGGCTGGGTCGTTGTTGTTCTCCGGCGATGTGCTCCAGACGACAACGCCCCGGTTGTCAGACTCGCGAATCGCAATTGACAGGAACGGCACCTCATTGGCCCCAGTGTCATCCTCAATTGAGGCATTTGCCAAGACGATGGCGCTCGAATCGATGTCCACGATCGCATAGCGGACCTCAGAGCTAACGCCGAGATCGTCAGCATACGCACACCAAATCACCGGAGGTGCAGCATCCGGGTTGGTCGCCAAAGAAATGGCCGTGATGTCCGTCACCGTGTCGTCGATCACGACGTCGTAGGCCGTCACACCGAAGCGCTCGACCACGAGGCCCTCGACTGCAGGCGCGTCGATGTTGAGGTACACGCAGCCGGTGCCGCCGTCTGCACCCGCCTGGCCAGCGCCACTCGCGTTCGTGCCGCCGTTGCCGCCCGTGCCTGTGCCCGCGAGATAGCCCGCGTTACCGGTGTTCGCTGGTAGCTGCCCGGTGCCCGCAGTGACGGTGCCACCGATCGTGTAGCTCGAGCCACCGCCGCCCCCGCCAGGGGCCCCGC
>ENA-UOUW01000077-UOUW01000077.1-bioreactor-metagenome-genome-assembly--contig:-NODE-77-length-12427-cov-13.198755_pt1 | contig 12427 bp, 15 predicted proteins | sample MGYA00238153_ERZ761573 | MGnify/ENA primary metagenome ERZ761573 (study PRJEB28894, sample SAMN06264780) | bioreactor metagenome | isolation source: Switchgrass | place: USA:Austin, Texas | collected... | reverse complement strand
TTCAATGCTTTAAACGTCATATATTTTATCATAAATAATGACTTCAAAAATTTTTCTTATTTTTCTTTTATTTTAAAGTGAATAATTAATTACCATTGTAAGGGATATGGGTTATTGTTGTTTTATTTTTTCGGCACATTTGGCACAATACCACTTACCCTTTATTTTCACAAAGCCTAAAGCCCTATAGTGTTGTACTGGCCGCGAACCAACCTCTTCATAGTCTGTAAACTGATTACATGAAGCTTCTTTATCGCCGTCAACATGCCAATTTTCACAATAGATAGAATGTTGTACACTTTTATATATAGGCATCTTTTAAAATGCTACTTACGCAGTAGCGGCGTTTGTGGTTAAAATTTAAATGCTTCATATAGGTATTCCTTGCCCTTCTTAGTAAGGTTATACCCATATCTTGATTTACCTTTTGTAATTAGCCCCAATTCAACACATATCGCAGTTGCCGTACTGCCAGAATGGTAGACACTTGCATATTTCAATAGTGTATCTTTTATAATGTCACGCGGTGCAGCACTCCCGAAATTTGTATTAGTGAAAGCCTTTTGCATATCGGCATCACTGACTAATTTTTGTAATTCATCCATTACTTTACTATTTATTGGTTAATGTTTGGATATACAAATGTATATCTTTATTTTCAAATAAAACAATAAAAAAACCGCAAACTTATTTTTAAGTCGCGGCTTACCAAATGTCTTTTACTTAATCGTGTCTTACCCTATTCTTCCATTATCCATTTAGTGCCATCCGAGACTAACTTTTGTCCATTAGCACCTGTTGCCCGTTTGCCGGCTGCAGGGAACGCGCCTGCCTGTAATGAAGTATCCTGCACCCCACCCAATGCATTATTCAATATCTCTGTCGCCTTATCCATGCTTATATTGTCCTTGTCCGATATGTTCCACTGGTTTAATGAAGATATATAGTTTGCAGCAAGTTGCTGCGGGTCGTATATTACATACCTCACTTCTCCATAAGGCATATCTTTCCCATCCTCCCCCTTTGCGTATGCTGCCACATACTTAATATCATTGCCGTCTTTTACCATGTAGGCATCAATAGGGAGAGTTGCTTTCACTACTTTCCCCGTACTTTTATCGCGCACCGGCCACGCCATTGATTTTTGCACATCCGCTTGCTTTACAGGTATGCGTGAATACGTGGCACCCCCCGAAAATATATCGCCGCCCAATATCTGATTTACAGGTATATTAATGTCTTTCAACGGCTTCATTTTACTGCCAGCCTGTGCCTCACGGGTCAGTTTTAAAATGGTTTCGGAGGCCAACATACCATTCAGAGTGTATTTATCCGCATTTTCTCTCCTCAGTTTTTCTGCCTGTGCTTTTAGAAGGTCTATTTCTTCATCCAGTTTCGCATTATCTATCTTAATGTCGTTTCGTGTTTTTGCTGCGCTGGCCCTCGAAGATTCTGCACTTGCATATGATTGGGTTATATTAGCCAGTTCTCCACGGGCTTTCATCAGGTCTTTATCTATCTCCCTCCTTTTTGTAGGTAGCTGGTAATGCTGAAATAAAGAAGCGGCCATGTTCAAATATGCAGGGTCCTTTTCTATATTCCATGTGCCATCCGCATTTTGTATTGCTATAGGCGGTAAATATCTCTGGTCGCCAGATTGCAACCCATTTGCTTTATTGATAGCATCCAGTTTGCTATTAATGGCATTCAGGTTTGCATCACTCGTAAATCTCTTGTCCTGCAGCATAAACTTTGCCCGTGCCGCAAGCTGGTCTGGCAGGTTCTTATTCTCTCCTTCTACCAGGTTGTATGGGCTATAATAGCGCTCCCAACCAGACAAATCTGAGCCTTCTACTACTTCTTTATATGATATGCCATTATCGGTCACATTTTTCGTTTCCAATACTTTTATAGTAGGGTTGCCGGCAGATGGTGTTGCCACAGTGCCTGCCTTTGCTTCAGGGGTGTTGCCTTTCAGCACTGCTACATAATCTGTGGCTTCCGTCCAGTCCTGTGGCTTTTGGTATGGCTGCACTAAATGCGTTATGCCTTGGTTCAGTTGTGCAGCAATATGTTCCCCTAATGTCTTCCTGAATTGTGCGTCAGGGTTCTCGGCATACTGTTTTTTAAGGTCTTTCAGCAATAATGAGTTTGCCTTGGCGTAGGTGTTCATTTCATTGAACTTATTCATTGCCGTCTGCAATTCATCCCATGCTTTAGGGTTTGATTTTATATCCGGGTTGGCAAGGTTTATCTTTTTTATTGTTTCTATCTGCTGTTCCAACTGTGGGCGGTATATATCCTCAACGGTTGAATCAATCTGGTTTTTGCTCACTGCCTCCAGTATGGCATCCCTATCTCTTACTTTTTGCTGGTACTGGTTGGCATTCCATAGCATATTCTGCCTGTTCAGGTCCTGCATCATATTATTAAATGCCGTACCTGCATCAGCACCAGTGCCCGCAGGTATTCCATCAGGGCCATACCCTCCACCTAATGCAGTATTACCTTTATAGTCTAATATGCTTGAAAGCGCCATGTCCCCGTTTTAGTATTGATAGTTATTGAACAATTGCACCATCATAGCCCTGTCTGATGGTTTTAACCCCGAAAAGTCATAGCCTCTCATCGGTGCGTTAAGGTTAGGGCTGTAGCGCTGTGGCTGCACACCAAAATAGCCATTATTCATCCCCATTGCTGCACCGGTCAATGTATTCCCAAATTGTTGCTGTGTCATTCCGGGAGTACTGGCTGGCGATGTGGGAGCCATTTTATTTACTGTTTGACCAAGCAGGTTTACACCACGGCCAAATAACCCCTGAATATCATTCTTTTGATTTAGCTGCCCAAAATAATTACCAACGGCATTTCCTATGGTATTTATGCCCGATGCTTGTCTGCCTTCTGCCTGTCCTACCTCTTGCGCTGTTGCGGTCATCTGGTCAGCCCATGGCTGATAAACATTTTCTTCATACTGCCTGTCTTGGTAGTCGCTTATTCTCCTGTTCTGGTTTAGAAAGTTATTTACGTTCTGAAGTTGCGCCTGGTCATTAGCAAGTGTAAGCGCTGAAATATCGTTCAGATAATCCTGGTAGGCACCTCCAATACTATTTGGTGTGCCTCCTCCTTTTATGATAGCGTCCAATGTAGAAGTCAATCCCCTTTCGGCTCCCTCTTGGTACCTGTTTAGTGTGGCGTCACTTAATCCTTGGCTTGCACGGTTTTGCAAGAGAGAAAGCATATCCAGTTCGCCTTGTGGTATCTGGCGCTGGGGCCTGTTAGCAAGCAGTTGCTTTTGTTCTCTTCTGGCTCTACGTGCATTAATTCCACCAGCTACAGTATCATATATACCTTTCCCTGCCTGTAGAGCTAACGGTATTAAAAAAAGTGGTAACATACAGGGTGTTATTTTAGTTTACTACGTCAAATTCGTTTGGGTCAAGATATCTATTTATGTGGCACTCTTTATTTTTATGCGTATTGTAATTCATAGATAGCCAATGTAAGAAATCAGGACGATAGATATCCCATTCAGATTTATCAGAGGTTGCAGTAATATTACAACTGCTCACAATACGCAATTGGGGCATTATTTCCCCCTTATTTTCATCTGACGGAATTGTGCCTTCTTTTACGGTAATCATATTATTACTACTCAATGCATCATATGGTGATTTCCCATATCCAAACTCTATCCCACGCCAAACACATGGATATTGCCCATCAAATACTACATCCCCTTGCACGTGTTCACGGCCACTCCATGTAGGCAATGCAGTATGTCCACCGCTAAAAAAGCCACTCATAACCTCTCCTCCGTTTTCTAATTTATGACTGTAATTTATGCTCCCCATCTTGGTATAATATCTTGAAGTTTTACAAAAACATCTGCCCTTAGCGGGTTTTTAAATTCAAACAACCTTGTCTTGGCAGCACGGTATGCATACATTGATTGTTGCTTTTCACCCCATGATACTACGGGGCTATACTGTCGCTGCCTGTAATATATTCCGGCAAGCATAGCATCCAGTGCATATTCCGGTACCAGCATTTCAGTATTATCACTTTCTCCGCTGGTTTGATAGCCCACTATTACTTGTACGGCCTTAGTGTCTTTTATATGCACCACATCTTTTGCCCGTGCATCCCAGTTATAATACCCAAAGTCATTATGCACTACAGGTACGGCACGTTTACATTCTTTCCTTTCGCGCCAGTCACCACATGTATCCCAATAGCAGCTACCATACCCCCACCAGTTGTACTCAGGTATGCCTCCCGGTATATAACACCCACAATATTGTGCAAGGGCACATCGGTTAGCCTCTGTTTCTTTTATACATCCGTCCGTGGTCAATTCAAGGTTGCACAAAAGGCTTCGTTCTTCTGTAAAAACCACTTCATCAGTCGCCGTATTCCATGCAGGTATATTTGCTACTTCATACAGATTGCCTTGGTTATCTACACGTATATAGGTGGTCTTTGTATAGTCGGTGCCGTTGATGGTTATAGTTTCTTCTTTTACCTGCATGTTATCCACCTGGGCGCAGTATGTATCCTTACCACCGCATCCACACCCACATTTATTGGTACTACAACGTATATCCAGTGTGTTTATATTCGGGTTATGCCCCAATGGCTGTATCTTGCCGCACTTATCCACGGCAGATATGTTCACAATCCTTATTACGTCGTTAGGCAACTGTATCTTACCATCTACTATATCAAGCGCCACCTGAGCTACACTCCACTCAGTAGTCCACAAAAGGTCTTTCCATACCCATTTAGCATGAATAAGGTTAGACGCAGCATAGTTTTGCTTAACATTGTTCTGCACAACATTAAGTTCATCTACCACTTCTGAAAGGGTCAACACCTGTGTTCCGTATAAATACCTGGGCATCGTTTACTATTAGCCTCCTGTTGGGGCATATACAAGATTACGAATGGACTTTACTGTCCTGTCTATTGGTTTGCGATATTTCCTGCGGTCATACTCTCCGTATGGCAGCACCCGCACTGAAATAAAGCAGCCCTTTTTGCCGCAACTGTTTTTTGGGGTTTGTCTTTTACGCATTTTCATCCTATTATACAACAATAATTTAATACCCTTCCATTACATCAACCACCAATTCCCAATCATTTGCAAACATATCAGGAGTGGTAGGGCGCCATCCGAAAATCAATTCATTATTAGCAGATTTAAGCGCCAATGTTGGCATTATAGTGCCCTCACATGGATCTATCTCCTTTACTTGAAACTGCTTGTCGGTATAGAGATCTATTTTCCTAACCCACATACCTTTGCCATTCCATCCTTTTCGGGTCAATTTATGGCCACTTTCTAAAGAAAGCAAAGCATCACTAAAATTCATAGGCTTAATTTCTGATGGTACCATATTGTTTTATTATTTATTTACATTATAGTCAACTTCCCCTTGCGGCACCATATTAGGGTTGCTATTGTTCGCCATGTCCACCAACACTCCCTGCCGCGCACCAAACATTGTATTCAATACATCCTTCATAATATCCATTGCGAGGTCTTCACGCATAATAGATTCAGGATTGGTACAGTCTATAGACGGCACATACTGCACATTAATTTTTTTAGGCTTGCACCCTCCATTCAATACCAACACAACCTTTCCTCCCGGCTCTACATAGTACAGCGCCTGCTCAGTAGCCGGCAATCGGCATATCATCCATTTATCAGTAGCTGCTATACGCTTAAAGTCCGTGCACCCTGCTTCATGTGCTGTCACATACTGTATCCCACTGCCCATTGCATCATACTTAAACACAAATGGTGGCACATTTGTTTCAATGTACACCTGCTTTGAGTCTTTGTCGTACTTCACCTCATGCGTTTCCGTAATCATCCAATCCGGGCTTATCTCTATATAGCTATACCCTGTGTCTGATTTGTTCTCACGCTTGTTTATAAGGGCTTCCTTGGCAAACATATCAGTGTATTGCTGCACTACCATAAACTGGAAATGCGGCATATCAAAGAATGACTCGTCAGTCCTGTAGTTTTGATAGTACAGATCCATAGCCATTGCTGATATTTGCTCAAGTGTTACCATTATCCTGCCATGCTTTATACTTAATATGGTACCAGTCAAATTTTTCTACACAAAATCTTAACTGCTGTATGTCTTCAATTATTACCTGTCTATATACCCTTTCATATCTTTCATCCCCAATAAAATCCAAATTCCCACTTAGCCAAATATAATCACCATCCGGAACAAGATACAACTGGATATTCATGCATAACCTGCCAAATTCCAACTTATATTCAAATAAATTTGTAGGCGGCTTAGGCATGGGTCCCGTATAAGGGCTACCATCATCATACAAAAAACCGATTTCATTTAAATACTCTTGGCATTCAATAAAAAGATTTTTTTGACTTTCAGAACTTGCCTTAATTTCCATACCTAAATAATACTTTAATGCTTCAACCTTTGATACAACCACGTATTTACATACGCCAAAGACACCCAATAAGCCAGCCAAGTAGTTATTAGCGCCATGCCGCTTATCTCGTTCCACACACCCATATCTCCCAAAGCATATTGCCTGCATAGTGAAATAAACGTCCAAAATATAAGGTTACCATACGGGGTAGCATGGCAGGTAACACACTCTGCCATCATGTCCCGCAACCATTCGGGGTATACATAGATAACCTCTTCTTTATACACGGTTGCATATATAGGCCCCGGCTCCTGCGTTTCTTCAATTTCGATGCAGACATCCAAAGCATTTTCCACCTGTCGTTTTTTATTCTTGAACCCCGGCAATATAATTAGCCGCGCTGTCCCATACAGGTTTATTTCCTGGTTAACATAGTGTTTCATCTGCTCTGCAATGCATTCCAACTGTTTGCCTTCGTAGTACACTTTTTTGGTATGCTTTTCTCTTGTCCAAAAGAAATACCACCCCATGGCTATTTTGCCTACTTTTCTTACACTGTTATCAGGTTGCACTTCTTCCTTTCCACGGGTCACTAAAAACCAACCGTTTATAAGAAGGGCACTTGCAAAAACAAGTAATAGGAAAATTACAAAATACTCCATGTTTTGATTTTATATTATACTCCATTGAATGTCTACTTTCCACTGCATCTGCTCAAAGTTGTCTGGCCCGGTTACGTCAACTGTCAATACATCCGTGGTTACACTAAACGAATATCCAGGAGGCGATGAAAACCCCGCATCTGAATAGGGAGCTATTATATCAATAATACCACTGCCGCCATCTACCACTGCCGCTGTGCCACCATTGTTATACACTGTAAACAATACCCACTTCCTTACGTACTTAAAGTCTGAAGTGCCACCTACAAATAACATCGCATATGTCTGTGTCTGCCCTTCCGGTATGGATACTGTCAATATATTTTGCGTATTATTAGGAGCATCGGTATGGGTTATCACCGTTTTGCTATATCCTGTTACATCTGTTGGCATTGTAGTATAAAATTACGTTTTAAAATATTATCAGGCAATATGTTAGCACTACTTTTTATTTACTCAACATACTCTCTCCGGCACTTGCACTATATACAAAATCTTCCCTTACAAACATACCATATCTTTTTTGCAATTCAGCTAAAAAATATGGCTTTAATGCTGCACTCCACTCAGGTTGTACCGAAGTTGCCGGGTTATATATAATCTCATCATTCGGCCCCAACGTATATCCAAATACGCAGGTTACCGGTTGCTTAAAATAATCCAATACCAAAACCCCAAGTTTTCGAGGCGCCACTTTAAACCCACCTTCAAATTGTGTAATGATCGGCGCTTTGATAGTAGGCTTTTTAAATACACTCGTACACGCACTACCAAATTGCTGGTTGGGTATCTTGGTTACAGACACCTCGCACAGGTCCTGTCCTTGATACTTATCCCGTATCTCTTTGTAGTCAGGGTCTTCCCATCCTTTGCATACACCACTTTTCGTATCAAATATTGGCTGTCCACTCATCATACACCCACATCCTGTACTTTCATCTACCAATACCCTGCATGACGAAAAATACCCGTAGTTATCCGGGAAAGGCAATAAGTCATATCCTTGGTTGGTGCCATCCGAAAGCGTTACATTCACCGTGGTAAGATATGGTGCCAAATCATCACTGAGCACCTGGTTGTTTTCCCATTTCTTTATAAGGTCACGGAATAGCTGCTGGCTTATTTCGTTCACCCAGTTCTGGAAATTACCCTGTGGCTTTATATGGCCCCCTTGTTGGGTATTTACATTCCCAATTAAGGTTCTCCAAAGATCAAACATGTCTAACTTAGCAGCCATAGTAACGTCTATTTTTTAGCAGTACCCATTTGGAGTAGTGGCCAGTGTATTATCAAATGGAACTATGTTATAAACATTGCCTCCCGATATGGTTATTTCTGTTATCAGGCTTCCGTCATACTGGTATTTAGCCACCGAGGCACCGGATGCTGCTTTATAGCATAGTATCCCATAATTCTTACCACTTACTGGTGTAAAGGTAAAGTGATTAAGTGATGGTGTGGTTAGTGCATCAAATGCAGTAGAGCCACCTACTATATCCGAAAGGTCTATGTAATAAGTCCCCTTACCGTATGAAGATGCATAAATAATTCCGTTGTAGATTACTGTATTGCATAGGTTAGTAAATACTCCTGCCGGTTGGTTCCAAATGCCGGGATTCTCCACTGGCGTACCCGTAGGCCCTGTTGTCCCTGGTGCTATGGTTACTTCTATCAGGTTTCCTGTTTCAGTTGTTACCCACATAGTACTACTACCCGCATCAAAAGACATGGCCCATACATTTGCTGTAGATACTGATATATTGTACGCGGTAATCTGTGAAGCATTAAACCCGCTGTATGCCTTTAAATACACAAGGGCTCCCGTATTCCAATAGCTGTTTAATGCAGTTTGTCCTGTTTGTGAAATCCTGTTACCGTCAAAGCTAAAATACAGGTTGCCGTTTACCATAGCTCTTGGGCACATGCCAATCAGGTCATTTGACTGGAAGGTAGCCACTACTGCATCCGCGTTCATGTCGTACTTCCATATATTGCCTGAAGTAGATTCCAGTATGTAGGTAAACTGGCTGTCATTGCTATAGTCGGTTACCATATACACATCCCAGTGCGACGGTACGGCTGCAGGAAATGCCGGCACTCCCGAAAATGCACCGGAAGAACCTCCTATAAGTGCTACCTGCGAAACCAATACCGGGAATACAGGGTTAGACATATCTATTTTATACATCACCCCGTTATTTGTACCTACAGTATAGACAAAATTACCACGCCTTATCATGTGCCATGGTATAATATCATTCCCGAACAATACACCACATACACGGCCAAGCCCTGTATCAGTCAGTGTATCTACTCCTTCTATACCATAGGCTGAAGATACGGCGTTTAAATAGTCGCTATTTGAGCCTATACTTACCGTTCCTGATACCTCCTGGAATATAGTTACCGTATCTACCTGCATACAGGTGACATCGGTAATTGTTTTCTTTATGGTATTAGGGTTTGCTCCGCTACTCGCTGAAAAAGAGATATTAGCAGGCTTGTCGGGCTGTGCGTTTAATGCAGATATTAAGTCAGCATAGTTTAAAATTACCCCTAATGAATATATTGTCCCAGGGCTTGCATATTGTACATAAAAATTACCCGGATAGTTTATGGAAGGTATTACCGATCCCGGCACGTTATAGTCCTGCAACTGTGTTTCAAATGTCTTGTCTGTATCTATACAAGGTGTAGGACCATCTGCACTTTCTACGTGTACCGGTGGTATAGGCACATCTTCGTTATTATAACAGGGGAACCACACATGGCACGGGTCTATTGCTATTGCTACCCCATACAAGCCACGCCAACCCGTCATTGGGTCTGTATCTGCATTCAGTATGCCTACCAGTTCCGTTATGTCATTAGCAGTCCCTATTACTGTATCGTCTGCTACATTATATACATCTTGCGGCCACACAGGAGTAGGACACCCATCTGGCGGGTCACTGGTAAGGTGCACATATATAGGGGTAATAACTGAAGGACACCCTCCACCTATAGACCCTGAATATTTTAATGTCCATGTTTTTGTACAATTGTCATCATCTACCTCTTCTTCCCATGAAAACCCTGCATCTACTGCGGCGTCATCCAGTTCCAATATATAGGTATAGTCTTTTATTACCAGTTGGAAATTATTGCCTGTCTGGTTTACGTTGGCTTTTATATCACCACATGGCTCTATGGTTATTACTATATCTCCTGTTGGATCACCTCCCGGCAATATACCTCCCCCTGCTGTTATACAATCACAGCTAAAGCCCCCTATGTTTTGTATCTCTTCAATGATGGGCGCCATATCTATACCACACAATGGCTGCTGCTTGGCAATAAGCAGTTTAGTCATCAGTGCATTGATCGTAGCGAGTTTCTGAAGTGCTGCGGGGTCCTGGTATGCGCCACAGGTGGCATCGTTTACTTCGCGAATGTATTTTTCTACTTCACATACTAACGGGCACAGGTCTATATTGCATTGTACTGCAAATGAATACCGAAACTTGTATTGTATTTTTACGGTTACATTATCACCCAGTTCATATTCTCTAACGGTATTTAATACAAGATTATAGCCGGGGCTGCTATATCCCAAATCAAACAACACGCTTGTTTGGTTGGTTACAGTTACCGGCGCGGGTATGCTGCCATCCGCAGCGGGTGGATATACCAATGTCCACGTCTGGCTAATGCCTGTGCCACTTAACCCCTGATAGGTATAGTCTGTTGTGTCTTGTGCATATAATTGCGCATCATTACACTTTACCGTCGCGGTGGCATTGCTCTCCCCAAAGTTCCCTATGCTCTTTGGTGTACTCCCATTTGGGCGGCAAACTGCCCCTTGGTGTTTTTGGCTGTATATATTCCCTACACCATCCTTTACATATAGTATTACTATATAGTCATTACCACTCCACTGTATCTGCCCGTAAGGCTGTGGCCAAGTATCAGGCATTACTTCTGTAGTCCATGTGCCGGATATGTCAGGAGTGCCTTCAGAGCCTTTATGAATAAAGTTACCGTTGGGGGCCATTATGGTGTACCACCATGTACAGCTTGCGAGGTCAGGGCCGCTACTCGCATTGGTAAGTGTTATCGTTGGCGTGGCAACCGATATGTCAAATAACACATCAAAGTCAAGCACATTTATATCAGGAGATGTAGTGATGTTCACCGTTCAAGTATTTTTTGTATGTACTTTAAAATAACAACGGCAACCCCGATATGCGTTCGCTTTACCGAAACACATGAAGTTGCCGTTGGTTTTTTCTTATCTATAAGGTGCCCCACCATTGGCGGCGCTACATAGGGGCTATGCTAATCTACTATGGACAAGCGCCGGTACTGAATGTGGTACCCGCTACGTCAGCACCATCCAGTGTCAGGTTATCAGGCACTGCGAAACCGGTGTATTTTACAAAGTAATCACCACCATCTTCTACTATTTCAAGGTCACCAATCAGGAATGGCCTGATAGCGTCTATAATAGCCTGTCTTGTACTTTCAGTACTATCGCTAAAGAATATATTCGGGAAGGTAGTTATCTCACCACCAATCTTTATGCCGTTCACCTCTGTGCTGGCGCCCGGTATTTCAAAACAATATGACTCTGCAATCAGGCCAAAATCAACTGCCGCGCACTGTACGGTGCTGGACACAAGCTTCACCAGTGTATTGGCATTTTCAAGCGTCCACGTACCATAGGCATCCCAACCTGTTACTGCGGTATTCAGGAATGTAAGAAGTGCCGCAGGGGTCGCATAACCACCAGCCGCAGGGGCAGGTGTACCCGCTACGCCGTTGAATGACGAACCTTCAATAGAAATATTCAGCGTATTGGGGTTATACGGGAGTGGCCATACATAGATGTAGTTCCCGTCTGCATCTGCACAGGGGCATTCTTCCACCAAAACAGGCGATATTGTTACATCGGGCATTACAGGAGTAGTCCCGCAACATGCATTACACCTGTCTATAAAATCATTCTCGCTGCCGGTAGATGGATCAAGAGCCAGCCAATAAGTAGTAAGGGCTTTTTTATCATATACCCTCAGCACCTTTACGCTATCTACACTTGGTGCGGTAGACACTTTCTCAAAACTCCAACCACTCTGTATGCCACCTTGTATAGTAGGTACTGCCCACCAAACACCTTCTATAACCGTGTTTTCACAGTTAATGTTTTTTGTTACAGGGCATTCAAAATGAGGAATGTTATTTATTTGGATAACCTGGTTGCTGGTTACAAACTGTACAGATGCCATTGTTTAAAATATTGTTGTTGTTAGAAGTAGTTATTTTATTTTCGCTACTAAGACTGGGCCATAACAGCTTTCGCC
>ENA-UOUW01000075-UOUW01000075.1-bioreactor-metagenome-genome-assembly--contig:-NODE-75-length-12540-cov-26.411934_pt1 | contig 12540 bp, 22 predicted proteins | sample MGYA00238153_ERZ761573 | MGnify/ENA primary metagenome ERZ761573 (study PRJEB28894, sample SAMN06264780) | bioreactor metagenome | isolation source: Switchgrass | place: USA:Austin, Texas | collected... | reverse complement strand
GGTGTGGGGTGGGACATGGGGTGGTGCTCCTGTTCAGTCGGTGTTGCGGCAGCGGAGGAGGGCGCGGGCGACGGCGGGGGCGCCGTGGCGGAGAACGGCCTCGTCGTGGCCGTGCTCGGCGACCTCTTGGCAGATGTCGGTCAGGGGGGTAGCGGCCGGCCGGGCAGGCTGCTCGGGGAGCTGTCCGCGGCGGCGGGCGGTCGCGCACAGGAGGCACCCGCCGTTCTCCTGGTCGACCGGGCCGGTCGGGTGCTGTCGGCACCCGGTGAGGCCCTGCTCGGCGCGGACGGCGGCGAGGGAGCGCCGGGCCCGCTCGAGGTCCTGGGCGATCTCCTCGAGCTGCTCGGGGGAGGCGGCGAAGATCGTCAGCCGGTCCCCGTGGCTGCCCAGGGCGCGCAGGGCGCCCGCGAGGTCACTCGTCGTGTCGGTCATGCGGTGTGCGCCTCCTGGTGAGCGGCGTACCGGCATTCCTGGCACTTGCGGTCCTCGCGGGATCGGAACTCCCGGCCGCAGCCGCAGACGCGCACCGGGGCGAGCGGGTCTTCCTTCCGCCACTGGAAAGGCGCCGAGGGGGCCTGAGACGGCTCGGGGGCGGCAGCGGGGACGACGGTCATGAGCGGCGACTGAACGGCGCTCCTGCGGCCCGTACGTCGCTGTCCGGGGACCGGTTCGGCGTGAGCGGCGCACCGGGTGCGGTTCGGGCGGGTCAGCGGCCTCCGGCACGTCGGCTCCTCGCAGCGCCCGAACGGGAGCTTCTCGAGGTCGTTGCCTGCTGACTGGGGGGAATCGCTGTTGAGGTCCTCGCGCGCGACTACGTGAGGTTGAGTAACTACATCAGCCATCTCGTGGGGAACCCCTGGGAAACCCCCTGGGTTATTCGAGCCACTGTGGCCCGAACCCGTCGAGCCACTGTGGTCCGAACCCGGTCGGTCCACAGTGGGCGGAACTACCTCGAGGGTCTCCCCCTCAGAGTTCGTGCCACTGTGGTCCGAACTTCCGTCCTCAGAGTTCGTGCCACTGTGGTCCGAACCCTTGGGGGCCCCCTCCTCCTCGGGGCGCCTGCGGGCCGTTGCGCGGAGGTACTCCTCGGCGGCCTTCCAGTCGGGCCAGCACATGGCGTTGAGGGTGTAGAGCGTCGCCTTACCCCGCTTGCGCTCCCCGAGGACGCTGACGAGGCCGGCGAGGATCGCGGCGTGCATGTAGCGGCGGGCGTCCTGCTCGCGGCATCCGGCCGCCTTGGCGATGTCCTGAATCCGGATCGCCTTGCCGTCGGAGAACCTGAGCTGACCGGACGCGGCGCACATGGCGCGGCACGCGTACATGGTCGTCAGGAACCCGGTCTTCAGTCCCCGCGGCATCTCACGCGACCACTTCCACACGAGGGCATTGCCGAACGCATTCGCAGGACTGCCGGAGGTGCGGTCTTCCATCTGCTCTGTGCTCACGGGCGTCTCTCTAGGTCGGTGCTGGTGGGGGGCGTGCTGACCGGCTGTTACGTCCGGGTTGATCTTCGAGCCACTATGGCACGTTCTTTAAAGAAAGGCCACTTCTTGACGCTTCTTTAAAGTCGCGTCACAACCGGTATAGTTGCGGCATGACTGAAAAGGACACCGTCGACCAGTCCGAGGACGGCGTGATCACCGCCGCGGACGGCGTGCAGGAGGCAGCGCTCACCAAGGCGCGCGGGCTGCTGACCCGGCTCATCGACGACGCCCTCCTTCAGGGCGTCATCAGCGCCCTGACCGCCCGCGGGCGCCGCCGGATCTACCTGGTCCCGCCAGCGTTTTACGAGCAGGCCATCGCCGACCGGGCCGAGCTCGAAGGACGGTCGCGCGGCGCCACCCCGGGCAGCTAGCCGCGCTCCCGCGCGCCGTCGTCTTCGCGCGCAACGCCCGCATACACCGGGCCTGGACCAGCCACTCTCACAACGGGGCCCCCACCCGGCACCCCGCCCTGACCGCCCGAGGAGGCCGTCATGACCGTTCTTCACGAGTGGGACGAGCGCACAGCCGAGGCGCTCGCGCGCGCTGTCTTCGACGGCGGATGGGGACGGCTCAACTCCGTCGCGTCCGGCCTGCTCAACGCCGTCGCCGTACGCCTCGAGCCCTGCACCCTCGACGAGCTCACCGCCGTCCTGCTCACCCCCCAGGACGGCGCTGCAGCATGGGACGAGGAGTGCTGGATCGAGGACGACGACCCCACCGAGCACGCCCGGAAGGTCGCCACCGTGGACGCGTACGCCGCTCACCTCGGCCTGGGGCCCGTCCGCACCTGCCGCGACGTCCTGACGCTCCTCGTCGCCGCCGGCGCGCTCCACCAGGACGAGGGCACGGTGTCCCCTGTACTGCCGATGCCCCGGGTTGACGACGTCTTCCCCGTCGGCGACGAGGAGCGTCAGAACCTCGCGGACATGCGAGCCCTGCACGGGGGCGTCGACGTAGCCGCGTAGCGCCGGCGCTTCGACCCGGGGGCCGCCAGCCATGGCGGCCCCCTTCGTGTGTCCTCTCACCGGCCCCGCCCCTCGACGCGGTGACCGGACAGCGCGCACAGCCCCGCGACGTCCGCGAAGAGCTGCGCCACGCACTGAGCGAAGTGACCCCCGGGGGCGGTCAGAGCGGCCCGGTAAAGGGCCTCCTGTGTGTCCCGGTCCCCGTTGAGGTACGCCGTGATGAACCGCTGGGAGAACACGTGCGGGGCCTGCTCCTCGACCCCGCGGCGGATCCGGCCGAGTGCCGGCCGCAGGTGGAGCACGTACCACTGCTCGTCCTTCGCCGGGTCGGGTACCCGGCCGTCGAGGAGCGTCCGCATCGCGCCGACGGCCGGGGTCGCGATACCGGCGCAGATCCCGAACATGCGGGCCTGCGTGCTGTCCCGGCCGAGGAGCGCGATGATCTCCCCGGCCCGCTCGCTGTTCCCGGACAGGGCAGCCGCGTACGCCTCGCCGATCAGCCGGGAGGCCTCCCGGCGCGACATCATGGCCGGCCTCCCTCGGGCTCCAGGTGGAGCAGGAGGGCCCGGTTCGTGACCTCGGCGACGTGCCGGATCAGGTGGGCGATCGCGTACGTCACGAAGGCCACGCCGCGGACGGCGATCCCGTTGTAGAGCCTGACCGTCTCGTCGTGGTCGTCCGTCGGCCAGCCGACCTCGAGGGCCGAGGTGAACGCGTAGGCGAAAGACTCCCCGGGCTCGACGAACCGCGGCGCCCGGCGTACCCGCGTCGGGTCCGCCGTGATCGACTCGGGCTCCTCGTCCGTCGGGAGGGGCGGCCGGAGGTGGTCGAGCGTCCAGACACCGGTGTCCTTCGGCCGCTCGACCTTCGCGTCCGCGTTCAGCGCCGCGACCGCTTGCAGCGCGTAGGCGACGACCCCGGCACACACCCCATAGACCTGCTCGGAGGTCCGGCCGAAGATCAGCGACGTCGTCAGGTCCGCGGCCCGCTCCGCATGGTCGGGGCCCGCGCCGGCCGCGGCGATGGCTTCCCGGATGAGGGCGGCGTCCCGGGCTGCGTCGTCGTCGGTGAGCGGCTCGAACCGGTCGAGGCCGCTCACCGCATGTTCCCGGGCAGGTAGGAGGTCGCCGTCCAGTACTGGGCCTCGAGGGACTCCGCCGCGGCGGCCGGGTCGACGTCCTTCGCCGCGACCTCGCTGAGGACTTCCATCCCCGAGACGAGCGCGTCGAGGGCCTCGGTGTACGTCGCCGACCGTCCCTCACGCCACCAGGCGACCTCGGTCGGCTCCCCCAGGTCGAAGAGCTGCATGCCGGGCTTCATCGCGAAGGAGCGCGTCGTCCAGACCGCGCACACGCCCGGGTTCCTCGGGCACATCTCGCCGTCCGGGGCGACCGTGCCCTCCGGCAGGTCCGGCCGGCGCCTCATGTTCGGGTGCGTCAGGAACGGGCACCCCTGGGCGGCGTAGGTCGCGCAGTCCCGGTGTTGCGGGGGCTCGGCGCTGACCCGGTTCACGGTGCACATGGGCCCGATCACGAACGACTTGAAGGCGCCCATGCCCTGACCGCACAGAAAGCAGATGTTGAGGCGGATCGCCTCGGTGATCCCCTGCTCCCGGATGAGCCGGTGATCGGGGACGCCGTCGACGACCGCGACGAACCAGGGCACCACCCGGCCGTGCCGATCCCTGGGGAGCCGGGCCATCCGGCGAGGGATCGGGACCGTGGGCGAAGGCACGGCCGGGGTGGTGAGCTGTCCAGTCATGAGCAGGGGCCTCCGGGAGGGGTCGGGCAGAGCGGGACGAGGACGGGCATCAGCAGCCGTCCAGGTCGAGATCCAGGTCGATGTGATTGCGGCGCCGCGGCGAGGAGCTCGGGCTGACGGCGGTCGCCCTCGGGGACGCCTTCGCCCGGGGCTCCTTGCGGACCTCCCGCGGCGCGGTGCCGGGCCGTCCGCCGGGGGCCTTCGTCTTCGTCTTCGTCGCGGCCGGGACGGCGTAGGCGACGCCGGCGCAGTCGACCGGGGCGGCCGGGTCGTCGTCCTGGTGCTGGCAGTAGGCGACACCCGCCCCGGCGAGGATCGCCAGGGTCGCCGCCGCGGCGTACGCGCGCAGGCCCGTCACGACCTCCCCCCGGCCTGCTGCTCGGCGGATACCGCGTACGGGCGGCCGCCGCCCCTGGGCCGGAACCTGGTCCCGGCGAGGGTCAGCAGCCCGTGAGCCGTGCCGTAGGCGCACTCGTACTCCGCCGCCAGGCCCCGGACCGAGGCGCCGGCGTAGTACTTCGCCTTGAGTTCCTGGGCGAGACGCTCGCGCGTCTCCTGTGTCCTTCGCTTACGAGTCACTCAACTTCAGCCTTTCGTTCTCGTACGCCTCGGCGTACTCCTGTGCCTGCTGGGCGAGGGCCGCCTCAGCACAGACCTTGTGAGCGGGGTGTCCCTTGCTGTCGCGCAGATGGGTCGGGGCGCCCCCGCACCGGTAGCGGCACGGGAGCGGCCTGCGATCCCAATGCGAGTCGCTGCGCCAGTTGAGGACCCCGGTTACTGGCGGGTCAGGCCGTCGCGGCGTGCTCGCCTTGCGGCGACCCACTGCCCGTCTCCTGTCTCTGGGTCGCCTTGCGGGCGGCCGGCCGGTACGGGAGGAGCCCGCGACGCTCGTCGTACGTGAGCCCGCCCCACATCCCGGCCCGCTCGTCCCGCTCGAGGGCGTCGGTCAGGCACTCCGGCTGGGACGGACACCGGCCGCAGATCTCCCGGGCCAGCGCGCGATCCTGGCGAGACTTGGCGTCCTCGCCGTCCGCGAAGAACAGCTCGGGGTCGGCGGTGAGACAGGCGGCGTCGGCGCCCCAGTCATGAGGGCGGTCGAGGGTGTCGGGTGCGTAGGAGCTCACACGGGACTGAGCGGACGAATGAAGGCGCATCAGGGACCTCCTCCCGGGATGTGTCCGGATCCGTCCGGACGGCCGTCCGCGGACACGATCCGGACGGTGTCCGGGCAGGTCAGCGGCAGTGAGCGGGACCGGACACGGACGTATCCGGATACCGTCCGCGCGAGGATCCGGATACGTCCGGACACCGTCCGGACAGGCATCCGGGCAGCACCGGCGCGGACGGTGAGGGCCGCGCCGAGGGTGAGCACGGAGGCCGCGGCGTGCGGCCCCCACACCCCCAGCGCGGAGACATTGACGAGCTCCTCGACGACCAGGCCGAGGCGGATGAGGGAGTCGGTCACCACGGCGACGGCACCCCCTTGGACTTCCAGCGCTCGAAGGTCCGCGGCGTGATCGACAGCCGGGCCGCGAGCTCCTTGCCGTTGACCGTCAGGTCCGCCAGCCGGAACGCGAGCCGCGCCTCCGGCAGCCGCAGCGGCGGGTACGGCGGGTCACAGGACAGCGCCGCACGGATCGCCTGGAGATCCAGGCCCCGCACGGTCAGACGGCCCGGGTCCAGGGCACACAGGAGGTCGTCCTGTAGGTGAGCACCGGCAATGCACCGCTTGCGCCGGCACGTCCCGTACACCCGGCCGAGGGGCTCCCGGCCGTGGTGCAGACGGAACACGGCCTGATTCACCGACAGGCACCGGTTCAGCATCGGCGTACCGCCCTGTCCGACCCCGACCTCCCATACGATATGACCGCCCGGGTACGGCGTCGCCTGCTCGGCGATCCGCTCCAGCGTCCACACCGTCCCCGGCCGGTACGGCTCGAGACCGAGGTCCCGGCGGACCGACGCTGCAGCGCGCCGGCCCACCCCCAGCCGCCGGTGAACCGCCGAGTCGGAGATCCCCGGCTCCTCCTTCAGCAGCCGGGCGACCCGCTCCCACGTGACCGGGTCGACGGAGCTACGCCCCCACGGCCGGCCCCTCACGACACCGCCCCCTGGAGCTCGGCGCGCAGGGCCTTGACCGTGCGGGAGCAGGCGCCGATCCGGCGCGCGAGGACGATCACGGGCATCGTCGCCGGGGCGGCGCGGACCGCGGCCCGCTTCTCGGCCGGCGACAGCCGCGGCGACGGGAGCCGCCCGGCGACCGCGAGCTCTACCGCCCAGTCGTCGACGTCCTCGGCCGCGAGCCGCTCGGCCTCGGCCCGCGCGGCGGCCTTCGCCTCCTCGCGCATCTCCCGGTCCGCCTGGTGCTCCTTGGCGACGCACCAGTCCTCACCGCACGTGGACTTCACGTACCCGACCGGCTCCCGCTCCTGGGCCAGGAGGAACCCGGCCCGCGACACGGTGTAGCGCTCCGGGCCGACGAACAGGACCGGGGTCCCGCCCGTCGTCCTCGGCCCGTACCACCGGCGGTGACCGCCCTCGACGGGCCGTGAACGGGCCATGTACGCCCGCCGGAGCTCCCGGGTCACCTCGGTCACCGCGCACCCCCCACGGCGTCCTGGGGGACCTCGAGGGCCTCCCCCTCGCGCATGGGGCGGTCCGCCAGGTGAGCGCCGGCGACGCAGTGCTTCCGCTCGCACGTGACCCGGACGACACCCTCGGGGTCCCGGCCGTACGTCATCGCGAACACGGCCCGGGCCGCGGTCGTGCGGTTGTCCAGGACCGGGACCCCGTCGCCGGTGACCCGGCCCTCCCACCGGCAGTGACCGCCGGGCAACGCGGTCATCAGCGCCTCGAGGGCCTCCCGCGTCCACACCTTCGGCTGCTGCCGCTCCGGGAGGGTCCGGCCGATACCGAGGCCGGAGCGGACCTCCGCGACGATGCGCCGGTCCACCCCGAGCTGTGCAGCGATCGCCACCGTCGCCGGGACCTCGTCCGCCGTCTCGAGGAACCGGGTCACCCGACGGCGGGACTCCTCATTGACCCGACGGCCGCCCCGCGTGAACGTCGGCTCGACACCCCGGGTCCTCATGTCCTGGTCCGACAGGTGCGAGCCCGTGACACACAGCGGCTGCCCGCAGGCCCGACGAACCCGGCCCTCGGGCTCCCGGCCGTGCTCGATGCGGAACGCGATCGCCCGCACCGACACCTTCCCGATCACCGGGAGCCCGGTCTCGGAGACCGTTCCGAGCCAGCGCCGGTGACCGCCCGGGATCTCCTCGGAGAACAGGACGACCCGCTCCTCCGGCGTCAGCTTCGCGTGCAGCGAGGGCAGCGGCCGGGGCTCCATCCCCAGACAGGCACGGACCCGGCCGACGAACTCCGGGGAACCCCCGAGCCGGAGGGCGAGCTCGGCGTCCGACTCCTCGGTCCCCTCCTCGAGGATCCGGGTGAGCTGCTCGAAGGACGGTTTCGCCGTCGTCATCGCGCCCCCTCGGTGCTGACCGGCGCGACCGTCGAGGGGTCCTGGACGCGCGTGAGAACGACGTGCTCGGCCCGGAGGGCGTCCGTGTTCACCTCGGCATAGACGATCGCCCCTACGGCCGTCTGCGGGGTCAGCCCGGTCCGCGAGTTGAGGATCTGGTCCATGGGCACCGTGACCGGCTGGTCGACGGCGAACGCCGGGATCTCCACCACAGCGGTACGGGCCTGCTCGTCGAGGGACCGGATCGTCACCCCGGCGACGCGCCGGCCGCCCGACCGGCCCCGCAGGTACGCCCACCCGAAGTCCGTCACGGCCGGGAGGCCGCCCGCCGGCCGGATCACGTATCCACGCAGGGTCAGCAGGCGCAGCCAGCGAGCGGGGCCCGGCTTGTCCTCGCCGTCCTCTCCGTCCTCGTCGTCCTCGTCGTCTTCGGTGCTCTCGACCTCCTCGACCAGGCCCTCGAGGTCGTCGCCCTCGGAGATCCGGGAGAGGAGCGTCTCGACCTCGGCATCGAGGGGGCGCTGAGTGGCGAACGTCGTCGCCCGGACCATCGCCGACCGCCAGGACAGCGTGCCCGGCGTCGACTCCGCGGAGCACGGGCACCCGTTCACGGTCTCGCGGAGGTTCTCGTCCCCGACGTGCCCGACGCACCGCAGGACACTCGCCCGGCCGCGCTCGCACAGCGGCGCCGTGCAGCACGGGCAGTCAGGACAGGGCTTGCTCTGGGGCCTGACGTACTCCGGCCCGAACGGCTCGATCATGCTGCTTCCCCCTCGGGACAGCGCCAGCAGCAGAGCTCCCCGTCGACCACCGTCAGGTGCGGGGTCACGCGGAACTCGGCAGGGCAGTAGACGTAAGTGAGGTCAAGGCCAGCGGCCTCGAGGTCGGCCGGTCCCGCAGATACGGGAACCTCCTCGAGGTCGCTGACGTGAAGGCGCGCGACGGGAGCACAGTCGACCGATGCGCGCGGGCCGGGGCCTGCCTTGACGGCGGCCACGGCCAGGGCCCCGGCGACCGCGTACAGGCCGCCGGAGCCGATGAGCAGGGGCAGATCAGTCACGGGCGGCCTGCCGTACCGGCCGCGGGATGAGCGGCCAGTCGAAGGGCTCCGCGTCGGCGAAGCCCTGGGTGCGCTGCTGGTAGGCCCGGAAGGACTCCTGTTGCTCGCGCGCCCACACGGCCTGTGCCTCGTGCAGGTCGCCGAGGTCCATCCGCTGAAGGGTCCGGTTGCGCTGAAGGATCTTCCAGGTGACCGCGCACGCTGCCCGGGCGTCGACCTCGGAGTTATGCGCGGCGCCTACCATCGGCGCCCCGTAGTGCTGGCACAGTTCGACCAGGCGCCGGCGCCCCTTGCGGAACCGGTCGACCTGCTTGTCCAGGACCCGCGGGTCGAGGACGAGAGGCGTCAGGTTCCACAGGGAGGGGACGCCGTAGCGCTCGCACTCCCTCTCCAGGATCGTCAGGTCGTACTGAGCGTTCATGGCGACGATGGGCCAGCCGCTCGCGATCAGGTGACCGAGGGCGGCGACGATCTCCGCGACGACCTCGGCGGCCGGACGGCCCTCGGCGTGGGCCTGCTCGGTCGAGATCCCGTGAATGGCCTGCGCCGCGGCGGGGATCTCCTCCCCGCCGAGGTCGGAGTTCCAGTTCCCGGCGACGGTCGGCATACCGCCGCCCCAGCGGACGACGGACGCCGTGACGATCCGGGTCGTCTCGACGTCGACCCCGTTCGTCTCGAGGTCGAAGCCGACGAAGGGGCGGCGGAACCAGGGGGCGGTGGTCATGCGGCGCGCTTCTTTCCCTTGCGTCCCTTACGGGAGCCCTTGTGGCGTGGCTGGCTGCGCTTGACGAGCAGCCGGGACGAGGGAGCACCGTCGGGGTCCTGGGACGCCTCAGCCGACCGGGAGGCCGCCTCCGCCTCCGCCAGGAGGGCAGCGGCCTCCGGGTCGGGGGCGTGGCCGCTCTGGAGCTCACCCGCGTCGCCGGCGTCGTCCGCCTTCGCGAGGGCGACGAGGGCCGGGGACATGGGGACGACCTTCGCTAGACGGCGCACCCCGGACTTCCGCCACATCTTCAGGAAGTCCGTGTGCCAGTAGGAGTCACGGGAGCCGGAGGTCTCGGCGTCCTGGTAGGCGGTGGAGTACTCGTCGCGGATCTCCTCGGCGTCCCGGCGGGACAGGAGGATGACCTGAGACCGGGCGCCGCCCTTCAGCCACGCGAACGCGTACGTGAGGATGACCTCGCCGCGCTCCTCGGGCGTCCGGCGCAGGTCCGGCCGGTGGACGAAGTCGGCCGGCGCCGGGGCGGTCGGCTCGTAGGTGAACTCGTCGTTCTCCCGGATCTCCCCGACGTGAACGGCGTCGACCGCGCCGGACCGGTACATGAGGTCAATGAACCCCTGAGCCATCGGCACGAAGACCGCGAGGGTCCCCTCCCGCTTGATCACGGCGTGCCGGTCGTCCGGGAGGAGACCGAACCGCGCGCACGTCAGGAGGGCGTCCAGGGTGCTCGCCGGGGTGCAGGACGCGAGCCGCGGGAGGATCGCCCGCACCGCGGCGAAGAACGCGCCCCGGTCGATGTCCGCCGGGAGGGCGTCGGAGAACTCCTGCTCGTACCGCGACAGCCACGTCATGACGGTGCCGTGCATGGCGGGCTCGACCCGCTCCGTGCCCGTCAGGTCCGCGACCTGCTCCGGGATGGCGACCTCAGCGGCCGGGACGGCAGCGGCGCCCGTACGGGCCTTCACGCGGTCGGTCAGAGACAGCTTGGACATGGTCAGATCCCCTTCGCGGGAACGCGCAGCGTGCGGGCGCGGAAACGGGTGTAGACGTCGGGGCGCTCGGCCTTCAGGCGGTCGAGGTCGATGTCCTCGACGAGATGCGTGTAGGCCGCGGCGATCTCGGGCTCCTCCTCGCGGAACCGCTTCGGGGCGAAGTTGCCCGGCGTCCAGGACCACGCCTTCGCCTTGCCGACCATCGCGACGCCGTTCTCCCCGGTCAGGTCGCGCATGCGGTTCTCGACGACCCGGACCTCACCCTCGAGCTCCTTGATCTGTGCCTTCAGCGCCGCGCGCTGGGCCCGCAGGTCCCTGGCTACGGCGAGGTCGACCTGAGCGACCTCCTCCGGCTGGCACTCCCACAGCCGGGCGAGGAGGTCGGTCGTCGACTTGAGGCCGTCGACCTCGGGCGGGAACCCCTCGACCACATGCCGCTGGTACCACTCGCCGCAGTACCGGAAGAGCTCCTCTACGAGCTCCTCGTCCCGCTCCTGGCGGAAGACGACGAGCCGGTTGCCGCCGACGACCGCCGCGGCGTACGAGTGCGACCAGCCGCCGACGGCGGTGTACCAGTGCGCTTGCAGGGCGGTCGCCTCCGGCGCCTCGTCGCCCTCCTCCCACTCCCGGCCCGCGTACTCGCCGCGGTTCTTGCACTCCAGTGGAGCGATGACGTTCCCGGCCTCGTCGAGGACGAACCGGTCGACGTTGGCGCGCGCCCACGGGTGCTCGAGGTGCGCGAGGGTCCCCGTCGGCATCGCCGTCGTGAGACCGGTCTCGTCCTCGAACTCCGCGGCGATGACCGGCTCCATCCGCCGGCCGAACCGCATGTGACGGTTGTCCCGCACGGCGTATCCGTGCTTCTCCTCGTACACCCGGCGCGGCCCGCGGTGCGGGTCCATGCCGAGGATCCCGGCGATGTCGGAGCCGCCGATACCGGTCCGGCGGACCGCGAGCCACTCCTCCTGTGAGGCGTCCGCGGGGAGCAGGAGGCGCGCGGTCGGCGCGTACGGCAGGCCGACGAGGGGGAGGTCAGCGAGCTCGAAGAGCGCCTCGGGGATGGTGGTGGTCACTTGGCGCTCCTCTCGGCCTGGGCCTGCTCGTCGAGGCGGATGAGGTACAGGGCGGCGCTGCGGGCGCTGGTGTTGCCCCCGTTCGGGGACCCGGCCCACAGGGACCGGACTTCACGCGCCGCGCGGTCCTCGCCGAGCTCGTCGAGGAGCGCGGCCGCGCGGACGGCGCTCATGTTCGGGGAGTCGACGAGCCGCTCGGCGATGACGTTGACGGCCTTACGGAACCGGCCGCCCGTCACGCCCCGCAGGTCCGCGCCGAGGAGGCGGGACCCGCGGGTCCCTCGCTGGGCGAGGGTCGCGGCCTCCTTCAGTACGGCGGGGTACGGGTCGGGATGGCCGCATGTGTTCGTCCAGGCGTCGCGCTCGAGGCGGGCCCCGTCGCGGACGAAGGTGTCCGGGCGGACCGGGCCGCGGGGTCCTCCGCAGACCTGGCAGCGGGCGGAGATCTCGACCGTGACGATCCGTACGCCCTCGTATCCGGGCTGCGTGCCGTAGTCGGGGACGCGGACCGTCAGCGACGTCGGGAGCGGGGCGAGGTCGGCGCCGCCGGTGAACCGGGCCCACACGGTCGCGCCCTCCTTGGCCATGTGTGCCGCGGCCTCGAAGGCGCCGGCCGGGCGGTACGCGCGGATCCGGCCGGTGTTGATGCCGGACGCGACCACTACGGCGCTCGCTGCTACCGGGTAGGTGGCGACGCGGATCTCCGTACCGGCGGCGAACTCGACCGCGTACGCGCGGGCCTGGTGGTCGGTCCGGGGAGTCATGAGGGCGGTCACTTGCCACCCCCGTTGTTCTCGCCGTTGGTGCGGGTCTGGGAGGGCATCACCTTGCGGACCCGCATGAGGACGAAGCCGTTGCGGACGGTGCCGCACATGTGGCAGGAGCGGGGGTTGTGACGGGGGTTCACAGCGTCACCTCCGCACTGACGCAAGCCAGTTCGGGGTGTCGGGCGGGGAGGTGATCAGGGGCAGCGGTAGCGGCTGCCTGTGAGCTAGAGTTC
>ENA-UOUW01000074-UOUW01000074.1-bioreactor-metagenome-genome-assembly--contig:-NODE-74-length-12598-cov-43.341067_pt1 | contig 12598 bp, 16 predicted proteins | sample MGYA00238153_ERZ761573 | MGnify/ENA primary metagenome ERZ761573 (study PRJEB28894, sample SAMN06264780) | bioreactor metagenome | isolation source: Switchgrass | place: USA:Austin, Texas | collected... | reverse complement strand
CCGTAGACGATACAACCCGACACACCGCTACCCGTGTCCACCAGCACGACGTACGGCGTCTCTGGAACGTACCACACCACCTGCCCGCCATCGGTGCGCACCGTCGTGACGTCTTGGTCGGGGTATGCGTAGTCAACACCCGTCTCTGTCATCCTCGACCCTTCCACCACAACACGATGGCTGCCACTATGAACCCCACCGCCACAATGGCCAGAGTTGCGCCACCAGCATCCAGCACTTGACCGAGCATTGCGACCCTCCCACGATGACCACACCGATCATCACTCCTCCGCACACTAACGCAACCAGGCCTAGCATCGTTTCCCTTTCCTTCGTCTTCGCACGGCTTCAGAGATTTCGCCCCGTCGAACACAATCCCCGTAGAACCCTAATTAACCCCCGTCGAACACACGCCACCGGAAACGCCATTCACGATTGCGTTTTCCCAAATTAGCGACTGGTTACGTACTACGTACGTAATAACCAAGTTCGCTAATTTTGAGAAAACACAGCAATCGGGGCCTCCCGTCTTCCCAAATTAGGGCCTAATTAGGAGAACCCTAATTTGGGGAACCAAAGATTTCTAGGCTCCTAGTTCCCGCGCCTGACGGTAGACCGGTCCGCACGCCGGAAATTGACCGCACGCGGTGTCGCGCCACCACCCCCGTTAGCCCGTCCAGAATTGTCACCACCACCCTCTTGCACGCCTACCGGGTAATGCCGCACGGATGCACGTCCACCACTCGCACGCGTCTCACGTCGCGCTTCCACCCATCCCGTTTCCACGGCCTCTTCGATGGCGTCACGCGCCACACCGACACCACATTTCAACCGTCGCTTGACCATCTCGGTCAGCTTCAATTTCGACAACCCCGGCGCACCGCGCACCAACGACACGACGGCTTGCACGTTGTTTTCTTCGGCCATCTCCGCGCGTGTTTCACCACCCAGCACGGACCGTTTGGTCTCACTATCGAACACCAACGACGTCTGACCCAACGCCACCCCGCGACCGTTCACGGAGAAGAATCGCACCCCACCGTCAGCGGTCAGGATCCACCGCGCGCCAGCGTGTTCGTCGATAGCGGACGCACCACGCGCACGTTCTTTGCCTTCCTCCATTTCTGCACGGGGGGTGTGGGCGAGCACGATCGACACAGCCACGCCACTGCGTGCCTTGATCTCATCGATCGCGGCAAACAAGCGGCGTGTGTCCACATTGTCTTTGTCTACGTTCACACCCGTCCACGCGCCCAGCACAGACAGGGAGTCAATGACCCAGACGTCGTACCCATTGAGCTGAGCGACCGCGTATTGCTTGCCGGCCTCCGTGAGGATGTTCACGCCATGTCCCACACCATCGAACACGAGTAAGTCACCGTCACGCTCGAATTGCATAGGCAGGGCGAAATCTCTGGTTAGCTCGTCTATCTCGACTTCGAGCGACCAGAACACCACGCGGCATTGTTTGGTCACCTTGAACTCGCCCAGGAATGGGTCGCCGTCCACGAGGGATTTAACGAGATCCATAGCGAACGTGGTCTTGCCTGTTTTCCACTGGGCGATCAGAACTGCGTTGTGCTTGATGCCGAGGATTCCTTCGATGAGGTGTTTCATCGGCGTTGGTGGATGAGCCTTCAAATCGGCCAGCGTGCGTACGCGTTCTGGTGGCGGTGGGTTGAACGATTCTTCGGCTTCAATGCGCAGGGCTTCGCGGTAATGCTTGCGGCGTTCCATGATGCGACGGACGGCTTCTGGTACCACGAGGGATTGTTGTTCTTCGTCAGTCAGTTCCCTGAATGCACCTTCCCAATCGTCACCGTCATCGAGGCGACGTTGGGCTTCTTGGAGCATTGCCAGTCGACGCGTGATGTCTTTGTGTACGTCATACGCGCCGTGCTCGTCGTCACGCTTTTCTAGCGCAGGCGGGAACTGGTCCATCATGGTGTGGATCTGATCGGCGGTGAGGCCAGCCCCGTTGAGGTCACCCACGACCGCCCACACTGCCTTATGGCGTGACCCGTACCGGCCGATTGCTTCGTCGCTGGACATCTTGACCAGCCGTCGCAATCGGGCAGGCACATCGCCCACGTCCACCCGCGTCCAGTCGACATCACCTGGCTTCACGCGAGCGAATGCGCGTAGCGCCAGCAATTGGTCCGGGCGGAATGACTTCCTGTGACCACCACGCACTGTTACATCCGTGCCACCCTTGTGCTTCCAGTTCTTGGTTCCGGGCAGCCGGAGTAGCGAATTGTCGGCGTACTTGGCATCCGCGTAGAGGTAATCACGCAGACCCGCGTTCAGCCGGTAATGGTCTTGCGCACCAACTTCGCGTGACAGCTTCACGTACACGTGTGCGTTATCGCCCGTGCCGCTGGCCACGATGTAGCTGCCGAGTTGATCGATGCGCTTGCGCACTAGCTCGCGTTTGTCGGACGGAACTTTGTCCCAGTCGACGTCCGCCCACAGCCAACGCAGGTGGATGCCATCGCCCTTCTTGCGGGTGTGGGCATCGGCACGCAGCGCCGGGCACACGAACAGATCCCCGCGTGTGTGTTGTTCTGCCCACCACAACAGCTTAGAGCGGTCCGTTGGCCACTCGAACTGTTGCTCATGCCATGAGTCACGTGGGCCTTTGTACGCCACGGCAACGTGTCCGTGGTTGGTGCCGAACAAGAGGTCAAGGTATTCATCCATTATTCAGTTCTCGCTTCGCTGCCCGCACTCGACGTGCCATGTATCGACGCAGATCGACGCTGGCGCAAGAATCCTGCGCACGCATCAACCGCTTGAATTCTTGCCACACTGGCCCGTCCACGATGATGAGGGCATTCCTCAATTCCTCACCCGTACGGGCCGGATTCCGTCGCGCCATGACGACGATGATTACATATGGGATGGCTCCGTTTGGTGGGCTCATTATCGCGGGTTACGATGCGTCGCGGGCAACGTCAAACGGAGGAGTCATGGCCACACCACCCACCATCCGAGAACTGTTGGATGATCCTGTCTACCGCGCGTACATCCGCACGCCTCCCAACACATTCGTCATCCACAGTGGAACAACGCACACCAACCCTGCACTCACGGTCGGGCAGCCGTGGCAGGTGTGGGTGAACGAAGGCGATGACCGGTGGCGCACCGGGAAGTTCGACACGTACCTGCGTGCGTTCAACACCGTGGTTCGCGCGCACAAGTCCGGGCGGTTCGATGACATCGCCCTCGTGTCGCGTCGGGTGTTCTTCGGGCCTCCGGGCGAATGGCAGGAATACAAAGTCCGGGTGCGTAACCCGCGTGACAAGACGACACGCGTCGAGATACGGGAGCGTTGGGTCTACACGTTCCACTGGGATCCTGTCTTCGAATGGTGTGGTCGGTGCCGCCGGCCGACGTCGTTCCGCCATCTACATTGGACTCATCACGCGTTGCGCAAGCAGCCGTGTTTGACCGATGATGACCCGTACCGTTGCATGTTCTGCGGCATCCGTCGCGTAGCCCTGCCCGACATCGACGTCATGACGAGGATCGAATCATGATCTGGCGCAATTGTGTCCGTGAGACCATTCGCGGTCTGTGCCTGTACGCATGGCTTCTGTGCAACGTTAAGCAACGCGTGGTTTACATCGACGAGAATGGCTGCCTCCGTGAATACTACATCTGATCTGTCACCCCCGGCATTCGACCTGTCCGAGACCGTGGCCGCACAACCACCGGCCAACGCGTTGCTGATGGTCGAACGGTACGCACAGCGGATCGCATGGGGGAACAAGTACCAGGCCCGTCATTCGATCCCCGTGGGGGAAGCGCTCAGGGCGTTCCTGGATCAGTTCCCACCGATGCAACGGATCAACCTGATCGCCCACTATGTACGGTCGTTCACCGCAGCCAATCGATCGTTGGGAAGGAAGTACCACACATGCCGCTGAACGGTGAGACATACGTCATCGCGCGCAACGCCTGGGATCGTCCCACGTTGCAGCACCGGTTGGTCAAGGGATCGTCTGACCACACCGGGTGCGGGCTGACCATAACCACGTGGTCACGTGCGTACCAGCGCAAGCCCATCGACGCGGTGCTGTGCAAGCAGAGGGGATGCCGGGCATGAGGCAATGGTGGTCCGGTTTCTTCGCCGGGGTGGCAGTGTGCATCGTGGGAGTTGTGTTGTTCGCACCCGACTCATGCACCGCATGGCTACCGTGAAGAAACGCTTTGTCGTTGTGTTGCGCCGGGCGAATGGACGGTTGGTCAAGATGTCTCGTCCGATGTCAAGGTACGCAGCCAAGTTGTTCGCCCAACGGTGGGATGACAAGTACGACCACACCTACCGCATTGACATCGAGGGGTGCGACGGGTGAAGTACCGTTTCCGCACACGTCCATACCGCCATCAGGTCCAAGGGATCAAGTTCGCCATGCGCCAGTTCCGCCGGGGATTGGGTGTGGCGTTCTTGTTCGAGCCACGCACCGGTAAGACGAAGACCACAGTGGACACGTTGTCAATCCTCCACATCAAGCACGGCGTGCGGCGTGTGCTCGTGATCTGCCCGAACCGCGTGATGGGTACGTGGGTGCAAGAGTTCGCCACGCATAGCCCGTTGGTCGTTCAAACGATCGTGTGGGATGCTCGGTCGCGTCGCAAGGGTGCGCTGCCCGCACCATCACCTGCGTACGACATGCAGGTCATCATCACGAACTTCGAAGCGTTCGGACGACCGGGACACAAGACTGCATCCGGCCGGCGCTCGCGCGCATCCGGACGGTTCAAGTACCGCACGATGATTCAGCGATGGCTCAATGGCGACCCTAATGCGGCAGCCGTGGTAGATGAGGGTCACAAGCTGAAGAGCCCATCAGGCAAGGCGTCCAACATGATCGTCAGCATGCGCGATATGTTCCCGTACCGGTTCCACTTGACCGGTACCCCGATCACGAAGGCCAAGCGCGCGGCAGACATCTACATGCAATGGATGTGGGTGAACCCTGACCGATTCGCTGACTGGGGACCAACCTACGAAACGTTCCGCGAACACACAGGTGTGTGGACGCACCAGGACGGCATTCCCATCTGGCGCAGGGCACGTCCACAAGGGATGCGGGACCTGCAACGCGGCATCCACCTCGATGGTCTGGTAATCCGGCGAGATGAATGCATGGACCTTCCCGACCGATTGCCTGACCGCATCATCCGCGTACCGCTGACCACACGTACCGGCCGGCACTACGACGAGATGGCCGAGGAAATGGTCACTCAGCTTGAATCCGGCGAGATCGCCGAAGCATCAATCCCGTTGGTGGTCACGCTCCGGCTGTCACAGATCACGTCCGGACACGTCGGCATCCAAGAGCCAGACCCGCACAATCCTGACAAGCTCATCAGTCGTGCGGTGCGGATCGGTACCGAGAAGTACGCCAAGCTGAAGGAGCTATTAATCGAGGAAGTACTCGAACCGGAAGAGCCCATCGTGATCGCGGCACGGTTCAAGCCGGACCTCAATGCCGCTGAGCGGCTCTGTAAAGCGTTGGGCATCCCGTCCTGGTCCATCCGGGGTGGCGTGTCCCGTTCGGCGACTGACGACGCGCTGAGAGCCTTCAAACGGGCTGCTGGGTCGCCGTGCGCGATGGTGGTTCACCCGTCAGCCGGTGGTGTGGGCATCGACATGAGCACCGCCAGCCAGATCGTGTGGGTGTCCCTCACGCCATCGTGGGTGGACTACACACAGATGAATGACCGGATCGCGTTGGCCAGCAAGGGAGTTCGGCGTACGTTCATCCTCGCGGCCAACACGATTGACGAACTCGTATACCAGACGTTGCAACACGACGGAGACGTATCCAAAGCCATTCTGACCAGGCCGAATGCATTGCTGCGACGTCGTTGATACAGTCATCGGCAACGACCATCGGGAGGTAACGGTGAAGATTCGCCACATAATCATTGAAGGGTGCGACGGCACAGGCAAGACCAACATGGTCAACCGCATCGCTGCGTGGCGACGTCCGAAGCTGTTGCGGACCGATCCGCCTCGTCCGTTCCCCCACTTCGCCATTCACGAGCGGGCATCTACATCGATCGGTGGACCGGTGCCTGACCTCGTGTCGTGGGTGCGCAAGGACATCGCCACGATGGCGGATCAATCGCCTTCGGTGTACGACCGACACCCCGTCATCTCGGAACCCATCTACGGGCCGATCTGCCGCAACGGCGTGCCTGGCTCATTCAACGATGGTGTGTGGGTGTCCACCTCCCGATCGATGATCGCCCAGCACTGCGCGGTCATCTGGTGCATCCCGCCGTGGGATGTGGTCTGGCGCAACATCTCGGCGACGATGAACAACCAGATGCCCGGCGTGGCCATCAACGCACGGCGCATCTACGACACGTACGTGGAGGCATCCCGTCAATGGCCCGGTGTGTCGATCCGGTGGGACTACTCCCGCCCATCGTTCGACATCGGTGCGTACCTCACCCAGGTTGCCGGGAGGGAATGATGCCGACCATCCGCGTGTGGCACGGCTGTCGTGTGGTCGGTGTGTTCGGCGTTAGCGACACCGGTTCGTTCTCAATCGGTGCGGTCGGGGGTGCGGGTAACTCCACCCCCGTAGACATCGAGATCGACCCCTGGGCCAACCTGATCGTAGACCGTCGGGTCGAATACCCTGTGCCCGTATCCATCCGCGAAGATCCGGAGGTCCAGTGATGGCCAATACCCCCACGAGCGTGAAGGTCAATGTGGACGCTCGCCTTGACACCATGTTTGCCGTGCAGGATCAGCTCCAACGCACGATCCTCGGATGCGCTCCACACGAACTGTCCGATGAGGACAAGATGGCGTACATCCGCGAGCAAGCGTTGGCCTGCGTGGTTGAACTGAGCGAGGCGTTGACGGAGACCGGTTGGAAGTCGTGGGCCACCCACAATCACATCAACCGTGACGCGTACGTGTCTGAGCTTGGCGCCGACGCGTTCCGGTTCCTGTTGAACCTCATGCTGGTGGCTGGCGTGACACCCGCCGAGTTCTTCGATGTGTTCATGGCCAAGGCAGCCACAGTCATGCACCGCGCAACTAGCGGCACGTACGACGGCGTGACCGGCAAGTGCCCCGCGTGCCATCGGGACCTGGGTGACAAGGGCGTCGAGTGTTACGCCGACCAACCACGACACATGCAGGGCCTGAAACGATTCTGGTGTGACACGTCCAAGGGTTGGTATGACGTTCAAGGGTACGCAGTGTCGTGATCCACACCTACCGGTTCGCCGATCCTGTGGTTGCTCATGATGCGATGTGCGAGCAACTCATGTACGGCGACACACCAACCGTCGACTACGACTGGACACATGGGACCGAGGTCGGGCTCCACAACGTCGGCATCTTCTGCGACACGATTGACTTCGAATACAACCTCAAACGGTTGTGGGTACCTCCGTCACGGTGGACGATGATGGTTCGCCAGTACATCGACCCCGCCGCGTTGGATGATTGCCTTGACAAGATCGAAGAACGCATGTCCGGGCCGAAGTACGGCAACGGCAAGGGACGCGGTATCGCTGTGCTACGTACGCGCAACGTCCAAGGCAAGGGGACCGGACGGGGCGTACGGCGTCGGTGGGGTTCATGCATGTTGAACCTGTCCTTCCGTGTGGCACCCGTACCCACCGTGTCGTTGCACAGCCGGACCACGTACTTCGGGTACCTCGCACTGGTGGACATGGCGGTAGCCCGGACGTTCGCTGCGGAGTGCGCTGACATCACAGGCATTGCTATGCAAGACATCCGGTTCGTGTGGACGCTGGACCTCATCCAGTTTCACGGGTTCCGTTCACTGGCATGGGCATTGTCCAATGAGGACATCCGATTGCAGATGGATGCCGACGTGGACGACCGGTACTCGTTCAGTCCCCGGAGGATCGAAGGCAACCAGCCCGGATACCGGAAGGCATTGGATGGCTACGCGCGTATCCTGAAATCCGACCGGGCAGGTGTACTTTACGGCGACGAATCGTTCTCATCGTTCGCACGTGTCCGTAGGCGGTTCCACACCGAGGTGTTCGGGGTGGCGTACGCCGACCAGTTCGCAGGCGGTACGAGGAACCAAGGGGGCAAGGGTGCGTTCGATCCGCTACCTGATACGTGGGTGTCCTCATTGGACTTCACGGCACTTGATGGACGCGTCACCATGCTCGCCTCTGATATCGAAGAGGACGACGACGATGAGTGAGGACATCCTCGCCGCGTACGATCGGATGACCGCGCAAGTCATGGATGCCTATACCGCTGCACGACAGGCGTTGGTGGACGGTGATCTGGTGAAGGCCCAGCACATCCTGGCGCGCATCGCCCAATCACACGCCAAGTCGTCGTTGTCCCTTCGATCGGTTCTCATCAAGCGCGGATTGCTAACGGAGGACTCACCATGAAGACGTACAGGACCGAGGCGGCATTGCCAGTCATGGCCGGAGACCTGTTGATGCAGCCACTCATCCATACGGGCGAATGGCAAGCGATGGACACCAGCGCATCAGACGCACACGCCACACATGAGTTGGAAGACGTCACGTTCACGATGCACGTGCCCCGATCGCGGATAGGCTTGATCAACGCCATCCGACCGGATCTGCCGTGGGCAGACGAACACTTTGACGAGCGGGTGTCCGGCATCCCCCACAACCCCCCGCCCAGCGCCGTCAGATGGCCGTACGCCGTCCGGGGGAACGCCGACCACGTCCGGTGTCCCACGTGCGGATCACGTCAACCTTCGATGCATCCTGCGGTATCCGGAGGAGGTGAGGTCACGTCACGATGCCCTGACGCTTTCCACAATGGGCAGTCAGGCACCTTCGACCACACCTACCCGGAGCGGTTCTGGCCGAAGCATGCGGGGATTCAACGAGCACTTGTGGCTGACGGATCGAACTGGGGCATCCGGTTCCAGTACGGAGATCTGTCCGATGTGGTGCGTCTGTTGGTCCGGAGCCCGTTGACGCGCCAGGCGTACCTCCCCGTGTGGTTCCCCGAAGACACCGGAGCCGTTGCCAGGCAACGGGTTCCTTGCACCCTCGGATACCACTTCATGATCCGCGACGATCGGCTGTCATGCCGGTACTACATCCGGTCGTGTGACATGCGGCGGCACTTCGTCAATGACGTGTACTTCGCCGGTCGACTGATGCAGTGGATGTGCGACGCGTTTAACGACATGCGTGCCATCAACGGGCAGTCTCCCGGAGAACTTACCCCCGGTCGCCTGGTCATGCACATCACGTCCCTGCATTGCTTCGTGGGCGACCACGAGGCCATTCGGGAACGGTTCATCAAGCCGTGGACGTACCGCGAGGCATCCCAGGATGGAATCCCACGATGAGGGACCGCGATGCAACCCTGATGGCTGTGGCCCGTGTGTACGAGGAACAGTCCACATGCGACAGGAACCACGTCGGGGCGGTCATCGCCATAGACGGACGAGTCATCGGCACTGGGTACAACGGCACGCCTGCCGGAATGCCGCACTGTGACCATACCTGCAATTGTCTCGGGGGAAATTCATTCAGCGTCAGGCGAAACATTCCCCACGAATCAGAATGCCCATCCGTGACACCGTGCAACGTCGCCGTACATGCCGAGGCGAACGCCATTACGTTCTGCACCAAGTACGGTGTGGCCACGAACGACGCAACGCTCTACACCACGTTGACTCCTTGCGTTCGGTGTTCGCAACTCATCATCAACGCGGGTATCGTGCGCGTGGTGTATGACCGACCGTACCGGGATATGTCTGGGGCTGACTTGATGGTTGCCGCTGGGTTGCGCGTGGATCGGCTATAAACATGCGCAACAAACGATTAGAACTCGCGGTACGCAACGCGGCGTGTGACCAGTGCAAGTTACACACCCAAGCCGACGAGGTGTGCATCACTGGCACTGGTCCGAACAGCGCGCGAGTCGCGGTCGTTACCAAGTTCCCGATGGCACCAGAATCCCGGTTGCGGGCAGAGCTCGAGTCCTATCTGGACGATGCGGGGATTGACCACACCACCGTGATGTGGCTGTCCGCATTGAAGTGCCAGGTGTGGGACATGAACCCGTCAAAGGGCGACCAGAAAGCATGTGCGCCGTACCTCCGTGCGGAGTTAGATTTCATCAAGCCGGATTACGTGCTGTGCCTCGGATCAGAGGCATGGTTCGCTGCGTCCGGTTGGGCAAACATCACGCAACACCGTGGCAAGCTGTATGACATCCCCGGAGGCGAAGGGGTCATCTTTCCCACCATCAGCCCGGCAGCCGTCGCGCGTAACCCTGGGATGCGTGCGGGTTTCGTGGCGGACCTTCGGTACTTTGCGCGATTGATCAAGGGCGAGGACACCGAGCAACCACCGTTCCACAACAATGCCGACCGCCGTACCGTGGTGACGTCACGCACCGGTCTGAGAGCCGCGCTGAGGGCCGTACGCGACGCGTTGGCGGTGTCGTACGACATCGAAACGACTGGGGCGGCGTGGACGGATGACGATGCCGCTATCGTGTCTATCGCTGTCACAGTCGTTGGCGGCATGGACATGCACACCGCCCACACATACGAGATCCCGATGTTCCACCCGGAGTCCGTGTTCCGTGATGTGTGGCGCACGGTGGTCACTTGGATCGTTCGCGCCTTGCAACGACCCAAGCACCGCATCGCGCACAACGCCAAGTTCGACACCAAGTGGTTACGGTTCTTCTCCGGCATTGATGACTTCGTGCCCACGTTCGACACCATCATTGCCTTGGCGTTGTTGGATGAGAACCAACCGAAGGGTTTGAAGCCGGCCAGCCAATCGATCCTCGGTGCAGACCCGTGGGGCATCGACACGCGGGACCTGTTGACCACACCGCTTGACGAGGTGTTGGAATACAACGGGCTCGACACGTGGCACACGCTCCGGTTGTACTTCCACCTCCGCGAACAATTGATCGAACGACCACGCACGGCACGGCTGTTCCAGTACCTCATGATGCCCGCGATCCAGGAACTCATCGGCGTTGAGATGAGAGGTGTGTACGTTGACCGCGAACGCTTGACGACAAACTGGAACATCGTCAAGGGCAAGTTGGAAGACATCGAGGACCAACTGTGGACGCACATACCGGAGGACGTTGACGACTGGCCCCCGCAGTTCTTCCACAAACGAACCAACGAGTTGCAGGTCAATTGGAATCCGTCGAACTTCTGTCGGTGGTTCTTGTTCGAGCATCTGGGATTGCCGGTTCTCGCACGGGGCAAGGCCAAAGAGGACGGACGTCCGGGCGATCCGTCGATGGCGGAAGCGTTGATGATGGTCCTGGCGGACATGCATCCCGTGGCACGGTTGTTGCTCGATCGTGTGGAATGGAACAAGTTCGATACGTCGTTCTTCCGTCCGTGGTCCGAACAGCTTGACGCAGACAGCCGCATCCACTCGACGTTCAAGCCCTGGGGCACGGTGACCGGTCGGCTGTCATCCGGCAAGGAAGACGCCGAGAAGATAACCGCCGGTAGCCGCAACCGCAAAGGCGTTAATCTGCAACAGGTTCCACGCAACAAACTGGCGCGCGGTGTGTTCGGTGCCGCACCGGGCTACGTGTTCGTGGAAGCGGATTACAGCCAGATCGAGTTGCGTATTGCGGCGTACCTGGCTCGTGAAGGCACCATGCTCCGGTTGTATCAATCAGGCCAGGACATCCACATGGCTATGGCGATGCGGATGACCGGCAAACCTGCGAGCGAGGTCACACCGGAAGAACGTAAGCGTGCCAAGGCCGTGAACTTCGGGTTCTTGTACGGCATGGGGTGGCGCAAGTTCATCGCAACCGCATGGGCGAACTACGGACTCGTCGTGTCCGAAGAGGAATCCGTGGCGTTCCGCAAAGCGTTCTTCGACCAGTTCCCCAAGCTGTTGCCGTGGCACGCACGCCAGCGACGGTTGGCTTACAAGTACGGACGTGTGGAGACGCCGATGGGTCGCGTACGCAACCTGCCGGACATCTACTCGCCCGACGATGGTGTGCGCGCGGAAGCCGAACGACAAGCTATCAACTCGCCCGTTCAGGGCTTCGCCAGCGACATGGCCTTGTTGTCTCTCGTCCACACCGCACGTGCGTTCCGGCGCAGGGGAATTGACGCGCACCCGATCGGCACCGTGCATGACGCGGTGAACTTCGAAGTGCATCGAGACGACGCACCACGCGCGTTGCCCATCATCAAGCGGACGATGGAAACGCTGCCGCTCGAACGGATGTTCGGTGTGGTCCTCGACGTGCCGATCATTGCCGACATCAAGGTGGGCACTCACTGGGGTGGCGCCACCCCGTTGGAAGACCTGTCATTATTGAAGCGCCCGGACGACCTTGCCGGATGGATTGAAGAGGTGATCGCCGCATGACTGACGGTACCGGACGTGCTCCGCAAAGCATCATTCTCGGGTTGACGATTGGTGAATGGCCCGTGATGGCATTCTCTAATGACGCCAGCGGTATAGCACACGCAACGAGTTGGATATCCGAACAACCAACCAAGCGTCGACTTTGGGAATGCACACTCATCAATGTTCGGGAGCTGGAATACGTGCCACCAGGCGAAGCCAA
>ENA-UOUW01000073-UOUW01000073.1-bioreactor-metagenome-genome-assembly--contig:-NODE-73-length-12651-cov-7.984360_pt1 | contig 12651 bp, 14 predicted proteins | sample MGYA00238153_ERZ761573 | MGnify/ENA primary metagenome ERZ761573 (study PRJEB28894, sample SAMN06264780) | bioreactor metagenome | isolation source: Switchgrass | place: USA:Austin, Texas | collected... | reverse complement strand
GCCGCTTCCGCCGGCGGAAACTACAACGGCCATCAGTCGGCAGCCGCAGCTCAAGGTGATGCCATGAACGAGAAGAAGATCATCAAGGAATGGACGGCCAAAGCGCCGACTTGGGATCAGATTGTGGCGCATTACCAAGCGCGGCCCGGGCGGATCGAGTGGTTATCCATGCGCCATCCCGTGATGCGGGGAGAGGTTGAGGATGCGCCTGAACCGGAAGTCGTTATCGAACAACAGGCAGCGGAGTAGCCACATGCAAGGGGCAGCCATGACGACCAAGAATGTTCGGCGCACCGGGATTCCGGCGACGAAGAAGGGCAAGCCAAACCCGGCTTACCCGGGCCTGGACGACGCGCTGGAGCGGAGGCTTCGCTTTGCGGATGGGCATTTCACGGTAGGCGACGACAAGCAGGGCGGCAAGATCCACACAATGCGGGATCAACCGCTCGACCGGATGTTCGCTCGTCAGGCCATCACGGGCGCCGAGTATGCAGCCCTGCAGAAGTACCACCATCACTGGCACCATGCCGGGCTTGAGATGAGTTTGGTATCGGCCGATTTAAACCGCGTCTTCGCAAGCGATCCGGGCGCGCTGAGCGGCATGGCAAAGACTGAGGCCCAGGCACACCACCGGAAGCAATGGCGCGATGCACGGAAGGTTCTGGGCCTTCGGGTGGCGATCATAGTCGATAGCGTGGCCTGCGCGGGCAATTCGCTGGAGGTCGCTGGTTATGCAGTCGGATGGCGCAGCAAGCCGCAGGCTATCGCAGCCGCAACCGAGATGCTGCGTGATGGTGGGTATCGGCTGTCAAAGCTGTGGGGCATAGGCTAGATTGCTGCATGGTCTTGAAAATGAACATGAGAGAGGTGCGGCTGGCAGCAACCGGAAAGCATCTTTTTGATGCGCCATATTGCTATCGGGACCGAATTGATCTCGGGTATGTGGTTATTTCCAGAGGCGATCATTGTTACTATGCGCCCCGCGATTTGACGGAAATGGAACGTGACGAATTCTTTTCCGAGATCAAACGGCTCAATGATGAACAGGAACGTGAATGGGGATTTGGATAGCAACTTGCCAAGTTTAACCAAATCAGTTCAAATAGGTCATCATCTTGATTTGCGCCCGCGCCGGGAAACCGGAGGCGGGCTTTTTCGTTGAGGCAACAGTTCTCAAGGAGGCACCAATGGCAGACATGACCAGACTGAACGAAGGCATCGCCCAGCTCTCCGCCAAGGTGGACGAACTGGTCGCCAAGGCATCCGCAGCCCCCGAAGCACCGCCGGACAACCAGCCCGAGATCGACGCCGCATCCGAAGCCGTCCAGTCCATCCTTGCGAGGATTCCCTAACCCGTTTCTCAGCTACAACATCCCTGACAGGGTAGAGAAAAGGGCTAGAGAACTAAACGTATCTCCCGCCGAATATCGCAGGTGGGAGAGCGGCGCCAGAGTACCGCGCGTCAGCGACGCAATAGACCGAGAGTTCTTCAACAGGGAAGGGTGATCAGAAGCCCTGAACCGAAATGGCTGCAAGGCGAAAAATCAGGCACGACGCCAACACAAGGGGGAAAATTCAGGCCGCCCAGATCATCAACCGTTTGCAGGGCTATGTGAACGGAACCGTGAAGCTGGAAGCGGGGCAAGTCAGCGCAGGATTAGGCTTGCTGCGCAAAGTGATACCCGATCTTTCGTCGACCGCTTTGACCGACCCTAAAGGCAACGCCCTCACAATTGGCGTAGTGCGCTTTGCCGACGATCAGAATTCCAGCTAACGGCTGGCGCCCAAGGCCATACCAGCTCAAAGCCTGGTGCGCGTGGGAACGGGGTATCAAGCGTTCATCGCTGTGGTGGCATAGGCGGGCAGGCAAGGACGAACTATCGCTGCACAAGGCTTGCGTGGCGGCCCATCCAAGCCCGGCAGACAACATGCCGAACGCGCGGATAGCCAACTACTGGCACTGCCTGCCGGAATATCAGCAGGCCCGCAAGGCGATCTGGACGGCGGTAAACCCGCACACTGGCAAGCTCAGGATAGACGAAGCGTTCCCGCATGAGGTGAGGGAGAACACGCGCAATGACGACATGTCGATCACGTTCAAGTCGGGATCTAGCTGGCGCGTCGTCGGATCAGACAATCCCAACTCACTTGTCGGCGCTACCCCGTTCGGAATTGTATTCTCCGAATGGGCGCTCTCTAACCCTTCGGCATGGGGCTATCTACAACCCATGCTGCTGGAAAATGGAGGCTGGGCCGACTTCATCACCACCCCCCGTGGTAAGAACCATGCATATGATCTCCACCAGTCTGCTATCGGCAATCCGGCATGGTTCCGGGAAACGCTGACGATCGACGAAACTGGCCAGATCACGCCAGCCCAGCTCGCTGAAGTTAGAAAGGACTACACGGCCCTGTACGGGGCTGATGCGGCGGAAGCGCTGATCCAGCAGGAATACTACTGCTCGGCAGACGCGGCTATCCTTGGCGCCTATTGGGGCAAGGAAATGGCCCAGATGGCGAAGGAGGGCCGGTTGCGCCCTCTGGAGCCGATCAAGGGCTATCCGCTGCACACCGCTTGGGACTTGGGCGTGCGGGATTCGATGGTCGTCTGGTTCTTCCAGGTGATCCCGAGCACGACGGGGCAGGCTTATGTGCTGGTGCTCGGCTGCTACGCGGCGAGCAACTACGGCATCGGCCACTATGCTGAGATCATAAAGGAATATGCCGATCGGCTCGGGCTGGAGCGTGGCGCGGACTACGTGCCTCACGACGCCCGGCAGCGAGAAATGGGCGTCTGGAATCAGGATGTGCTATCGCCCAAGTACGGCGAGGCCAAGCAGCGCATCGAGGTCATGATCGAGCAGGGGCTAAACCCCAAGAAGATCATCGACCATACGCTGCAGGATGGCATCAGCGCTGTTCGTCAGGTCTTACCAATTTGCTGGATTGACGAAACCCGATGCTGCGACAACGCGGTTGAGGGCCTGAGGCAGTACCAGACCGAATGGGATGACGAGAAGAAAATTTTCTCTGACAAGCCGCTGCACAATTGGGCGAGCCACTTCGCGGACGGATTCAGGACATTGGCGATGGCCTATCGTGAGGTGCAGCTAGCGCCTCCGAAGCGGCCGGATCGCGCCGTGGTGGTTGGTGGAGTGCCAGCGCCGGGCATGATCCTGCCGACGTTTGACGACCTTGCGGCGTTTCGAGAGCAGCCGATGAGACAAAGGATATAGCCATTGGCTGACGAAACCCCGCAGACCGGCCCAGACCAAGGTCAGGAGGACAAGGACAAGGCGCCATCGGCCATTGTCACGTACTGGCTGGACCAGCTCGCGCAGTACATGGAAGATGGCTTCAAGGATTGGGAAACCCGCTGCAAGAAGATCATCCGCCGCTATCGGGACGATCGGTCGCAGACGCAGGACGGGGCCAATCTCAATGTAGTCCGGTTCAATTCGCTATGGTCCAATATTCAGACCCTGCAGCCGGCGATCTACATCAAGGCGCCGAAGCCCGTAGCCGAGCGGCGGTTTCTGGACAAGGATCCATTGGCCCGCGTGTCCAGCATGACGCTGGAGCGGGCGCTGGAAGTGCAGATAGAGGTTGGCTATCTGCATCCCTCGATGCAAAAGGCCGTGCTGGATTATCTCCTGTGCGGTCGTGGCACGCTCTGGGAGCGCTACGAGCCGACCTACGGAGAGGCTGTGGACGTCGGCGACAATGGCGGGGCACAGTACGGCGCAACGGCTGCTCAATCGGCTGAGAAGCCAGGAGAGGCGCCCAGGCCGGTCACCTACGAGAAGGTTTGCACGGACTATGTGAGCTGGGACAAGTTCCGCCACTCGCCTGCTGCGATCTGGGAGGATGTATGGTGGGTCGCAAAGCAGGAGATGCTGACCCGCAAGGAATTGAAGGCGCGGTTCAAGGGCGAGTTCGATGGTAAGCTGATTGCAGATCTGATCCCGCTGCAGAACTCGACGAAAGAGCAGGGCGAGGACAAGGACAAGAAGCGCCGGCAGCCGCGGGCCTGCATATGGGAAATCTGGAACAAGGTCAACCGCGAGGTGATCTTCATCGCGCCGGACTTTCCCAATGCTCCGGTTGAGGTGACAAGTGATCCACTTGGGCTTGAGACCTTCTGGCCGTGTCCCAAGCCGCTCTATGCCACGACGACGAACGAAACCCTCGTTCCGATCCCGGATTATGTGGAATACCAGGATCAGGCGGACGAACTCGACAACCTAACCGCCCGCATCAAGGCGCTGACCGATGCCGTCAGGGTCAACGGCGTCTATGATGCGTCCTATCCAGAACTGAAGCGTATTCTTCAGGAGGGTGTGGATAACCGCATGATCGGCGTCAAGAACTACGCCGAGTTCGCGTCCAAGGGCGGCCTTGAAGCGGCGATGGATTTCGTCCCGATCAAGGACGTGGTGGAGGCGCTGATCCGGCTTTATGAGGCCCGTGATCGCGTCAAGGCCGACATGGCCGAGATCACGGGGCTATCGGACATTGTGCGCGGTCAGGCGCAGGGCACGACAAAGACGGCGACCGAGCAGAAGATCAAGGGCCAGTTTGCCTCGCTTCGGCTGGAGGACCGCAAGAAGGAGGTTTCGCGGTTTGCCTGCGATGCCATCCGCATCAAGGCGGAGATTGTCTCGGAGCAGTTCAGCCCCGGGATTCTGGCGCAGATGACGGGCATGATCCCGTTCATCGCCGACGAAATGAAGGCGGAAGCCCCGCCGGCACAGCCTCCGATGATGGGCCACAACGGAGGGCCACCGCTAGAAGCTCCGCCTGGTGTTGCCTCTCCGCCCGGCGTTGGCGCTCCCGGACAGCCTGTAGCCCCAGGCGCCGGGATGCAGCCAGCAATGCCACCGGCGCCGGACTTCAACGCGCTGGCGCAGCAGCGGTTCATGGAGGTTTGCAAGCTCCTGAAAGACGACAAGATGCGGACGTTCCGCATCGACATTGAGACCGATTCCACGATCGAGGTGGACAAGCAGGCGGCCAAGGATTCGGTTGTCGAACTGTTTACTGCGGTCGGCGGCTTCCTGGAAAAGGCGCTGCCGATCGGTCAGGCGATGCCGCAGCTAACGCCGGCTCTTGGTCAGTCGCTGTTGTTCGCGTTCCGCCGGTTCGGCGCGGGCCGGGATGTGGAGAACGTCTGGGAGCAGGCGATCGACCAGCTAACCCAGATGTCGAAGAACCCGGCTCCGAAGCCGCCTAGCCCCGATGAGATCAAGGCCAAGGCGGAAGAGGACAAGGCGCGCATGGAAAATGAACGTATGCAGATGCAGGCGGGCATTGACCAGCAGAAGGCCCAGCAGGATATGGCGATAGCGCAACAGAAGCAGCAGCTTGAGATCGAAAAGCAGCAGATGCAGCTTCAGATCGAGCGTGAAAAGCTCAATCTAGAGCGCGAAAAAATGGCGATGGAGCAGCAAAAGGCTGCGATGGGCCTGCAGGTCGAGCAGCAGAAGGCGGAAATCCAGTCTGAAGCCGCCGAGCGCGATGCCGAGCTCGATGAGCGCGCCGCGCTTCGTCAGGACGAATTGGCCCAGCGTGAGGATGAGCGTGCGGCAGAGGCCGGCGAGCGTGATTTCGAGCTGCAGCGCAAGGTAGCAGAGGCCAAGGCGAAAGAAGCGGCTAAACCGAAGAAGAAGGAGCCGGCATGACCCGCGGAACGTTTGTCTACCGCAACGGCAAGCTGGTTCCCAAGCACTTGGCCGGTCCGCGCCACAGCAACGCAAAAATGCGACAGGTGATCTCCGACAGTCTGCCCGACCAGCTAGAGCACCACGGCTACGCAGACGGGCGCAGGACGGACAGCAAGTCGGTTTTCCGGCGTTGGACCAAAGAGGCAAATCTGGTTGAGAAGGGCAATGATCGCGAACCGGTGAGGCCCGTACGCGATCCTGACCTGCGTAAAGACGTGGCGCAGGCCATTCAGATGCTAAGGCAGGGCTACAGGCCGAACATACAGAGGGAATGATGGCAGACGAAAAAGAGGAAGTCGTTTCGACCGAGGCGCCGCAAGAGGCAATTGCGCATCGGGACGACGTTCACAATGACGTGGCTGCGGCAATCGCAAGCCTAAAGGGTGAGGGCAATGAACCGAGCACGGACAATGCTGCCGCACTATCGAGCGGCGATAAGAATGTTTCCGGGACCGTTGCACCCGATCCGCAAGGCTCAGAGGCGCCTTCGGATGGGCGGCTCCGCGGCCCGGACGGCAAATTCCTCCCGAAAGATGCAGCGCCGGTAACGGCAGCAGCAGACACGAAATTACCGACCCCGGAAAGCCAAACCAAGCCAAGCGAACAGCCTTCAACGGCTCAAGTCGCCGCTCCGGTAAGCTGGTCGGCTGAAGCGAAGGCCCTTTGGGCTTCACTCCCTCCCGCCATTCAACAGGCGGCCCTCAAGAGGGAGCAGGAAGCATCCAGCGGCATACGCCAGTATTCCGAAAAAGTCGCTCAGTATGAGCAGGCGCTCGCGCCGATCGCCCAGGAGGCACAGCGTAGGGGACTATCGACCGCAGACGGCATTCAACGCCTGATGGACGGTCAGCGGTTCCTCGAAACGCAGCCCGCGCAAGCAATCCTGTGGCTCGCTCAGCAGAACGGCATCGACCTCGCAGAACTCGCATCAAACCCGCCCGCTGCACCCCAGCCAGCGCGTCCTGATCCGGCCTATGCGCAAGTCAGTCAAACCGTACAGACCCTCGAACAGCGTCTCCAGCAGATCGAGTTCGGCAACAACCTTACCGTCGCGCAGCAGTTTGCGGCCTCAAAGCCCCACTATGCCGACGTCGAGGATCAGCTACCAGGCTTCATCAGGGAAGTGCTGGCAGTTGATCCCTCGCTTCAAGGATTGCCCCTGCTCGAAAAGGCATATGAGCGCGCCATCTGGCTCAGCCCGGATGTGCGGGCGAAAATCCAGGCTGAAGAACACGCCAAAGCCGAACAGGCTCGTCTCGCCGAAGTGGCCGCCAAGGCTTCCCAGGCCAGCCGTGCGGCTGTCAGCGTCAAGGGTTCATCTGCCCCGGCGATTGCGCCGAAGGCAGCCGCCAATCCCGGCGGAACGGTCTATGACGACGTGCGCGCAGCCATTCAGTTTCATCGCGCAAGCTAAGGTAAGGCGGGCTCCAACAGGAGCCTCTAATGGCAACGCCAAACCCGTCAATTGACGACATCGTTGCAACGACGATCGAAAACCGCTCCAAAAAGGCGGCCGATAACGTCACCCGCAACAACGCGCTGTTGAGCTATCTCAACCGCCGCGGCAATACCCGGTCCTATTCGCCGATCGATGGCGGTACGACCATCTGGGAGGAGCTGGAATACGCTCTGAACGGAACGACCATGTGGTATTCGGGCTATGAAACCCTGAATATCTCGCCGCAGCAGATTTTCAGCGCTGCGGTGTTCCAGATCCGTCAAGCCGCGGTCTCCGTCTCCATCTCCGGCCTGGAAGAACTCCAGAACGCGGGCGAAGAGCGGATGATCGAACTGATCGGCGGCCGCGTCTCGAACGCCGAACGCTCGCTGGAATCGCTGATCGCGACAGGCCTGTATTCGGACGGCACCACGCCGAAGTCGATCGGCGGCCTGCAGCAGCTCGTCTCGAAAACCCCGACCTCCGGTGCGGTCGGCGGCATCGATCCGGGCACCTGGGGCTTCTGGGCGAACATCAAGTACGCGGCGATTGCTGACGGCGGCGCGGCAGCGTCTGCGGCCAACATGAAGGGCTACATGGACACGGTTGCGAACCAGCTCGTTCGCGGCACGGACAAGGTGGATCTCATCACGGCCGACAACAACTTCTGGGAATTCTATAACCAGTCGTTGCAGGCGATCCAGCGCACCGAGCAGGTCCGCACGGGTGAGACCGGGTTCGAAGTCCTGAAGTACCGTTCGGCAGACGTGCTGCTGGATGGCGGCTTCCAGGGCTATTCGTCCGATCCGATCCCGGTCGGCGGCTGCCCGGCGAACACCATGTACTTCCTCAACACCCGATACATCAAGTATCGGCCGCACCGCGACCGAAACTTCAATGCGATCGGTCCCAAGCGCATGTCGGTCAACCAGGACGCTTCCGTGAAGCTGATGGGCTGGGCCGGCAACATGACCATCAGCAACCGCCGCCTTCAGGGCGTGCTGTTCAACTCGTAAGGAGCGCCGAACATGGTTGCCTATTCCACTCAGAATACGCTCGGCGCCGATCTCCAGGCAGTCTGGACCGCAGGCTCCGGCTATACGGCCTACAACGAGTATCCACCGTTCGAGGCCGGCCAGACCACGCAGGGTACGGATGGCACGATCTGGCAGTACTGCTCGTTCGCTGCCACCGCAACGCAGTACGATTGCGTCGGCATCGACGAGAACTCGGCTGCTGCATCCATGACCAAGGCGCTGGCGGATGCCAGCTACAAGGTCGGCTGGGTGCAGGTCGCTATCACGGCGGCCGACTCCTATGCGTGGGTTGCGCTCTCCGGTGCCCAGATCAGCGGGCGCATCCTGGCCTCGTCCACCTCGGACAGCCCGCTCTGGACAACCTCCACGGCCGGCGTGCTCGGCACCACCTCCGCGTCGCAGACCAAGATCGGCGGCGTCGTGGCGATTGCCTCCAGCACGACCACCACCGCGCAGGGCCTGCTCGCCGACTTCCCAAGCGTCGTCAGGCCGCTCGGCTAATGGAGTACGTCTCTCCCGGCCTTGTGGCCTTCGACACGCTGGAAATCACCGCCGTCTGCAACACGACAGGCGATGTCATCTTACGCAACGTCGAGATCAATTCCGGGAGAGAACTGCCCTGGGTTTCTGAAATGGGTCCGCCGCGGGCAAATGCCTTGGCGATCGTCTGCGGCGGACCTTCCCTCGAAAAGCTGATACCGAAGATTTCCTGGCACAAGCACAGGGGCGACTACATCCTCTGCGTCAATCATGCCGGCCATGTGCTCCGCAGCAAGGGCATCGAGCCTGACGGCGTGGTACTGCTGGATGCCCACCCGAACATGGTGGAATGCATTACGCCGGGCGCTACCCATTACGTGGCGTCGCAATGCAATCCGGCCGTATTCGATGCGCTGTCCGATGAAAAGGTCATCCTCTGGCAGTCCAAGACGGACGGCTCGGAGGAAGCCGTTGCGCGCGGCAACAAATACCATGACGGTCCCTATGCATCGATCGGGGGCGGGGTCACGGTCGGACTTCGCGCGATCAATCTGGGCTTTGTCCTGGGTTGGCGGAACATCAACGCTTTTGCAATGGACTCGTCATTCGACGGAGCAGCCCATGCCTATGAGCACGACTGGCTTCCGGGCGAGCCCATGCTGCGGATCGAGGCTTACGGCCGTGAGTTCATCATCGAACCCTGGATGGGCGCGCAGGCCAAGTTCTATCCGTATCTCAAGAACCTCATCAAGGCTCATGGCGGCACGATCCGCGCCTATGGGCCGGGGCTAATCCCGTGGATCGACAAACATCTGGAGGCACAATGAGTCTGGACTTCAATCCGCAGGCATACTCGCCGGACGGCACGGCGATTTTCGGCAACGACGCGCAGTTGATGGTGCGCTTCTTCATCCATCCCGAACTCAGCGTCTACAAGTCGAAGGAGGCCGGCGCCCCGGTCTATAACGATATCGAGATGATCGAAGTCTTCCAGCCCGGCGAGAAGGAATCGGTCAAGCAACTGGTGACCGACTTCCATCGGCTGCGGTTTCCGAAGCAGTACGAGAATTTCAAGAACGGCGTCGAGCAGCAGGGCAGCGGCACGCCGCTCGATTTGCTCTTTCCTGCCGAGCCGTCGATCGTGATGAGCCTGAAATCCCTCAACGTGTTCTCGGTCCAGCAACTCGCCGCGCTCAATGACCACGCCATCGGGTCGCTTCCGATGGGCGGCCGGCAACTGGTGGAGCGCGCCAAGAACTTCCTCCGCACGTCCCAGACCGGCGCCGACCTGAACCGGATGGAGGAAATGCAGAAGCAGATCGCCGAACTTCAGGCTGCGCTGCAGGCGAAGAACGAATCCCCCGAAACCCCTCAACGGCGCGGCCCTGGCCGGCCTCCAAAGGAGACTACCGATGGCAATGGCTAAGGACTTGATGCAGCTCGGCATCCCGGATCAGGCGGCGACGCGTCTCGGCTTCCAGTATGCGGCAGTGGCCGCGACCGGATCAGCCGCTTCCGATGCGGCCGTGCTGCTGAAATCGCAGACGATGGTTTCGACGACGGGGGCGGCCTCTACCGGCCTCAAGCTGCCGTCTGATGCCGAAATCGGCCAGCCGATCTTCATCGCCAATCTGGATGCGAACGCCAAGCTGATCTATCCGCCGACCGACGGCCAGATCAACGGTGACACGGCGACGACCGGGACCGTGCCGCTGACCGCGCGGGGTTCCTGCATCGTCTGGCGCATTGATACCACCAACTGGGCCTCCGTGGGCGGAGCCGCCGGCTGATGGACCTCATCACGATTATTCAGACCGCAGCGAACGAACTCGGTCTGCCTGCTCCGACGACTGTCACCAGCACCACGGACCTGCAGACCATCCAGCTCGTTGCCCTGACCAATCGTGACTGCACCCAGCTCTATCGCCAGTACGACTGGACCAATCTCCAGTTGGAGCACATCATCAATATCGAGGCATCCACGGTCACGACCGGAGATGTAGCGGAAGGTTCCGCTGTTATCACGAACATTCCATCGACCGCGGGGCTGGATGACACCTACGCGGTCTCAGGCGAGGGCCAGCCACAGGCGCAGCGGATCGCGGAAGTGCTCTCGGCGACTTCCGTACGCTGCGAAATGGAGTCCACTTCTACCGCTGTTGGAACCGAAATCACCTTCGCCAAGGATACCTACGACATCCCGGAGGATTTCGACCGCTTCATTGGCCAGACCTGGTGGGACCGGACCAACCGCTGGCGGCTGATCGGCCCTGACAGTCCGCAGATGGACCAGTTGCTCAGGTCCGGTATCTTCGTCACCGGCCCGCGGCGGCGTTTCCGGCAGGTCCGACGAAGGCCATCGGCCTATCGCATCTGGCCGCCTCCGTTTGCTGGCGGTGCTCCTGCACCCGGTGCTCTGGTCTGGGAGTACATCTCCAAGAACTGGGTGGAGAAGATCGACGGCTCGTTCGCCGACAAGATGACCGCGGACTCGGACGTTTGTCTGCTCGATGACCAGATCGCCATCATGGGCGTGAAATGGCGCATGTGGCAAATCAAGGGTTTTGAGTACGCAGCACTTCAGCAGGAATATATCGATGCGGTAACGGCCAAGTTTGCCTCTGACGGCGGTATTCCCGATCTCTACCTCAACCGCCGTTCCGGGCCGTACTTGATATCGAATGCAAACGTGGTGGACGGCAACTATCCTGGAACGGGTAACCCCTGATGCGTCCCTCATGGAACGCAGGCAAGAAGGGGACGCCGCGTCCTCCTGTGGTCAAGGGCTCGTCCATTCCGGCGCCTGTCGGCGGCTGGGATGCGATTTCGCCATTGGCGGCGATGAAGCCGGATCGCGCGGTACAGTTGGACAACTGGTTTCCGCAACCGGGCTGGGTTGAACTTCGAAACGGCTTTGTCCGGCACGCCAACACGGGAACGCAGGTAGCGGTCGAAACCATCGCAGCGTATCAGGGCGCGAGTTCTGACGCGCTGTTCGCGGTCTCTGACGGATCGATCTATGATATCACGGGCGTTGTCAGCGCTCCGGTGACGGGGCTAACCAACAGCCGGTTCCAGCACACCAATTTCGCGACCACGGGGGGAAATTTCCTCTACATGGTCAACGGAGCCGACGATCCGCAGTATTACGACGGATCGTCGTGGCAGGTTGCGACGATCAATCTGCTGGATGGGGCTGCCTTCATCACGGTCACGCCGCACAAGAACAGGCTTTGGTTCTCACAGGTCGATTCCAGCGATGCGGCCTATCTCGACGTTGACAGTATCCAGGGAGACGCAACAGCCTTCCCGCTCGGCGGAAACTGGTCGCTTGGTGGCTATCTCATCAACATTGCCTCATGGTCTCTTGATGCCGGCGATGGGCCTGACGACTATCTGGCGTTCATTTCGTCCCGCGGGCAGGTCTCAGTCTACAAGGGAATTGACCCGAATTCCGATTTCGAGCTGATCGGCACCTATCAGATGGGAACGCCGATCGGCCGGAGATGCCTGACGAAGGTCGGCGCCGACGTCGCGGTGATCTGCGTGGACGGTGTTGTGCCGTTGTCGAAGTCTCTGATCTACGAGCGCGCCGCGGTGCAGACCGTGACGCTGACGCAGAACATCCTGCACGCCATGAACCAGGCGGCAATCAACTACAAGGACAATTTCGGCTGGCAACTGATCTCCTATCCCAAGGGAACAAGGGCCATCCTGAACGTGCCGATCGAGGAGAACAACGAGCAGCAGCAGTTCGTGATGAATACGATCACGGGCGCATGGTGTCGGTTCACAGGCATGAACGGCTCCTGCTGGGAGCGCTACCAAGACCGGATTTTCTTCGGCGGCAATGACGGGGTGGTGTACGAGGCGGACAGGTCTGGAACGGATTTCGGGCAAACCCTGACCGCAGACTTCATGACGGCTGTCTCTTATACACATCTCCGAGCCCACGAGACAGGCAGAAATCTCG
>ENA-UOUW01000072-UOUW01000072.1-bioreactor-metagenome-genome-assembly--contig:-NODE-72-length-12653-cov-8.582791_pt1 | contig 12653 bp, 25 predicted proteins | sample MGYA00238153_ERZ761573 | MGnify/ENA primary metagenome ERZ761573 (study PRJEB28894, sample SAMN06264780) | bioreactor metagenome | isolation source: Switchgrass | place: USA:Austin, Texas | collected... | reverse complement strand
ACGAGATTTCTGCCTGTCTCGTGGGCTCGGAGATGTGTATAAGAGACAGATATTTCCTGACGCTTTCAATGATGCTACGGACATTTGCTTCAAACTGCGACATAATCAATCCTCCAATTCTTCAAGCTGATGCTCATAAGCTAATTCGTAACGCCCATTATCAAGGCGTACTTTATAGGCTTCCAAATCATCATTGTATCCAACGATAGTGCCTTCGCACTCGTCGTCTAGCATAACTTTAAGCCCGATGGTGAAAGTGACCATTTCCAAACCCTCCGTTTCGATGCAACCTTTATCGCACCAAAACATTAACAAGTCAATAACGCGCACAGAAAAAATCGCACATTCGTGCCTTTCGATTTTACTCAGGACATGGTTAACGAAAAAGGGCGGTGAATTTCTCCACCGCCCAAGTTCTCCACCGCTAACCGATAGCTTTCTATCCAAAGAAATGACTTATGAATTTTAGTACCTCCGGATTGCCGATACCTGCTGCCGTCATAACGCCCGCTCCGAAAACGATGACGCGACCACCATATTTTTTGATGAAAGAATACACATCTTTAGTTGTAGTAAGAAGCGCCAAGATTTCGGAGGTGTCTGATTTAACACCAGTTACGTCATTCAACATTTTGTCTAATTCTTCTCGCATCATGACTAACCGAATTTCGAGCGATTTAATCCTATTCTCAAAACCGCTAGGATCAGCGCCATAAACCGGAGTGACCATTTCGTTCATTAATTTAGTCCGCTAGATATTTTGTTTTCCACTTATGATTTCCAGCAGCAACTTTTACCGCAATTAAATTTTGTCGTCGCATACGTGGATTAAAACTAAGGTGAAACCAACGTCCAAATTCATAGATAAGTTGATCATACTGAATATTACTCAGTTTTATTTTCTCATATGCAGCACGTACAGAAAGACGACTATGTTTTGCATCGCCAGCCCAACCTAAGCAATGATCGCTATCAAGAACGCCACCAACTAAACGGTTAAGTTCTGGGCCACGATATCCACTCGTTATTTCTATAGGCTCATTTCCAAGCAATTCTCGCACCTGCTCAAAACCCTGCGCAGTAACAAGCAAATTATTATAATGCTCTTTAAGAGGCACATTCTTTATTCCTGCGCTTACCGCAGTATTTGAGAACGTAAATTCCTCTAACGAGAAATGCTTGGAAAGTTGCACCATTTTATTCGACAATAATGTTTACGTTATCGCCACAGTTTGCTGTATCGCAAAGTTCATATGACGGTTCCTGTGGCGTGGAACATGCAACAGAAATGATAAATAGCGGAAGCAAGATAAACTTACGCATGATCAGTCGAACCTTCTTCTGGCGGAGCTTTCGCATCTTCGATCTTAGCAAGTTCTGCCGCAATGATTTCGGGAAGTACGGCTTTCACCGCATCCTCAATATCTTTTTTGCTGATCTTAACAACCGTTGCTTCTTTCAGTCCCTTAAGCGAAGCAGAAATATTAGCCTCAACTTTACGCAAACCATCAATTGTTTCAACAATCTGTGTCTTTTCACTTTTGTTGATTGGAAGCGAGGAAATCAACACTCCCAAAATACCAGCGATATTATTGACCTCAGAACCATACTTCGTTGCAAACGACGTAAATTTATCGATGAAAGATGACATAACGGTTTCCTTTTATTTTACAGCTTGCGACAATACCTTAGTTGCTTGGCCGCGTGCAAGCAATGAAAACGCGGCCATGAGAAAAACGACAGCAATAACAGCGAGCGCGAGACGTTGAAAAAATCCACTACTTTTAAACCATTCTTTTATTTGATCGATCCAAGACCCATCGCTTCCACCCAAACCGGGAATACCACCTGTTACTGCCATGACGGCCTCAGAAGCGCCACCTGTTGCGGCGGCTAGTCCAGCGCGCCCAGCAAGTTCCAGCGCTTTATTCTTGACGATAGCAACGCCCTTTTTAATCCCGCTAGAAAGTAAAGCATCTGGATTGATATATTGACCAAGCTTATTCTTTATACCAAAATGCAAGTGGCTTCCTGTACTATTTCCGGTCGATCCTACAGCACCGATTTGAGCGCCAGCAGAAACAACTTCTCCAGAAACAACACCGATAGCGGATAGGTGGCCAAACTCATAAGTATTACCAGCACTATCAACGCCGGTTATCAGGTTGCCAAAACCGCCAGCATTTCCGGCATGCTGAATAGTAATATCGGTAGGTGCATAGACTGGCGTTCCTGTTGGTGCCGCTAAATCTATGCCTTTATGATTGGTCGAGCCAATACCGCCGGGACTAGAGCGTGGTCCAAATCCCGACGATATTGTATAGTCGTTTAAAGGACTGTAAAAGCTCATTAGCTCCAGCCAACCGTCATTTGTGATCCACCAAACGGTTTGATAGGAAATGCGATTTTACTTGGTATCTGTTTAAGTGGTGGCGATCCGCCAGCAAGATTATTTACGAATAATGATGGTGATGCGGGAAGTATAGTTTTTTGCGATGGCGCATCGCTGCACATTCCGCAACCGCAACCGGGCATATTAGAATTATATCCGCCAAGTGGTGGCACAATGAAAGTGCCGGGCGAATAATTCACTGGCGTTACCGTATCAGCAGTTGGCCATACAAAGTTGCCGGGATCAGTGATCTGATCGAACACTTGCTTCGCCGTTTCGGGTTTACGCCACCAGAAAACAAGCAGAAAAATAATGACAGCAAGAGCAAGATAAAGCAATCGCCGTTTTGTGGTATCGCTCATTTTACTGTCCTTATTATGTTCGGATAAACTCGCGCAAAACATCGTCGCGATTTTTCTTCTTCAAAGTTGGAATAGTCGCGAGAATTGCTTGGTCTGTCAAATTTCGACTTTGCTCAATAAACATCGCTGCATTTGTATCAAGCTGATGACGCACAACATCGGCCTGAATAGCTTGCGCCGCAAGATTTGTCTCCGCAGCAGCCTTAGCAGTTGCGAAGCTATATTCAGACTGAATTTGAATGGCCTCAATCTGCGCAGTTAGTGCTTGCGATTGAACAGACGCATCCAATCCACCAAGATATTTTGCGACATCTGCACCCGCATTTGTGCCGGCTATTTCTGTTTGTGCCTGAATAGTCGCAATAGCAACAGCAGCATTTGCCTCAGTCTGCATAGCAGCAAGTTGTGCTGCGGTATTATTAGCCTCAGCATTTGCTTGAATTTGCGCGGCCTGAATAGAAGCGCCAGCAGCTATAGCTGCATCACTAGGGCCAGAATTGATCGAAGTAACACCACCTCCAGATGATGACGATGATTTAGAGCCGCCAGACATCAGCAAGTAAAAGATGACGAAAATAGCTATAGCGCCAACAATCCAATAAATTGGCTTGCCTTTTTTGAATACAGCCAGATTAAATTTCATTGACCGGCCCTTTCAAATTCGACAAGAGCCTGCAACGCAAGTTCGCCCGACATATAAACGCCATTTGCGCGCAAGCCGACAGGCACTAGATTTTGTTGCTGTTTTAAATAACCCGGCGCTTGTGGCGCTAAAGTCATCTGCACATTATATCGCGCCGCATAGATACTATCAACAGGCAGTGTAGTTGGCTGGGTAAAACCCATATCCTCCACACCGATACCAATATTATCGAAGCGATCTACAAAGCGATAAGGATAGACCATTTTCGGTACTCCAAAAGGGATTAACCGAAAACGCGGCCAGTATTAAAGTCTAGACCGCTACCGCCGCCAGTAACCGGAGAAATCGCAACAGAAAGTGCATCGCTGAAAGAGCGCCCACTAGTTTTAATAATTTCTGAGGTACGAGCATTGCGGCTAACAATAACCGCCAAAGTCGCTAGACCGATAATCGCGACCAAAACAGTAACGACACTTTCAGTTAGACTATTCATAGCAAAATCCTTTACTTATGAGACTGGAGAAATAGCGGCTTTAATCGCATTAACAAAAACGCCTCCAGCGGATTGAATAACAGAAGAGGTTTGCGATCTACGGCCAACTAGAACGGCAACTGTAGCTAGACCAATAATCGCGACCGCAATTGTTACAATAGTGTCACCGATTTTCATTTAAGAAATCCTAACCCGCCTAGAACATTGCCGACATCATTGATACGTTTCTGAGCCTCTTTTACTAACGCTCCGGAAGCAATAGATTTTATCGCATCTCCAGTTTGTCGCATTGTTGCTGGCGCTGAAACCGTTTCAGAAATATTGCTTGATCCGCCACCCGTTCCTGCGCGCAACTGAGACATGAAATTCTCAAATAAGCCTTTCTTACCATTACCGATAATAATGACTAGAACAATCAAACCAAGAAACGCATTAGAAATTGGTCGCAGTTTTTCGACATTGCCGATTGCTACAAGAATAATGATAGCCAAAACCCAAACGAAAAAATTATCCTGTCCTGTAAAATCCTTTTTAAGCAACTCAAAAAGGTCTTTATGATTACCCTTCACAGCGGCAATCATAAAGATCAGGCCAATAAAAATCAACGCAAATGGCATCAGCCAAAAATCACTTTCAAATAGCCTGCTAAATGTCCCCTCATTGTCGCGTACACGATAAAGAGGAAAAGAAGTAGCAAAAACAATTTCGTTGATTGCGACACAGTTTTATTTGCCGATTACAGGCAACGAACCGAAAGCATTAGGAAAACGCGTACCAAGCCAGAAGAAGAATAGCAGCCAGAAAAGCGTCATCAAAGAGAAGCCTAGAATTTTCATGTCAACCGATCCTTTGCAATATACGCGACCATAGAAAGCTGATCGCAAGCATCAATCCAACGAACAAAAACCAATCGATTACTGAGCCATCTTCGCGAAATGGCTTCTTTAACCAATCTTTTGTACCATTCCAAATCTTATCCATACAACCCTCCTGAAAATGGGGCGATCAATCTAAAACCCTGTCCTGAGCTTGTCGAAGGGCCGCCCCAAATCCGCTAGTGATTAACCACCACCAGCAAGCGAGGTAGCGCCAACAAGCTGATTGACAAGCGCAAAGCTTTCATAACCGACAAGCACACGCGCTCCAGCAGTTGCAGTAATGGCGTTAATATTCAACTCCATATTACCGTAGTTGATTGTGTTGATCGGCATATCACGGCTTTCAAAGTAATAAGTTCCGCTTGGAACATCTGCCATGAAAGTCATGCGCGCGTCCAATGCTGCAATTTCTGGCGTCACACGCCAGATATTCGTAAAGTTGGCACTGGCAAGGCTGAAATAATTAACGTCAGAACCGTCATTAAATACGCCTGCGTTATCATAGACAGCATAAGTTGACAGGAAAGAACGGAAGTTGGAATAAGCCATCGGGAAATCTTGTCCCGCAGTGATCCCACTAAACGTTGTCTGCTTTAGATCATAAACCGTATTAAGATCCATAATAGGCAAAATAGGAGCGCCAGTATTCGGATCACGTGGAATTTGATCAAGATAGACCTGATAAACCGTGACCGTTACCGTGTCCGTCCAATCGCCGTTTGCATTACCGCTATAAATAGCGTTAAGCGGATTGGTCGCCCCAACAAACGGCGTTTGATTGAGCGTAATCTGCAAGTTCATTGTAGCGTTAACAACGCTCGCATAAATTGCACCACGCAAATCCGTAGATGAATAAGCGATAGGTACATAGTACATCATGCGCAACGTGCTGGTTCCATCAGCCGCAATAGTTGACGAACCATTATAGACCGTAAAATTCGCGCCGTAATCCATCGGAATATTGTTGGCATAAGCGCCACCAAAACCGAAACCCTGCCGAGCGCTATTTAAAATTGCCATGTACCAGCCCGGCACCTGAATACGCGTATAGTTATTCAAGTCATCAAAACGGAACTGAGAAACCATGTTCGCATTTCCGAAGTTAGTTCGGGTCGCCTGAGTTGCCGCACCATTCGTAACGCCGCCAGTTACCTCGACAATAAAACCGAGTAGAAGGCCAACATTTCGTGGAGCAATATTCAGAACGTTCTGCGTTGCAGGATCAACCGCAGCGCTGAAAATCTGCTGCTTCATTTTGAGTGCATTAGCAGTCACAGCCTGACGCTGTAGAAAATTCTGCTGCTGCATCTGAGCCGGACTAGGCGCACCATTAGCCATTTACTTTTCCTCCACTTTGCAAGCACAACCCGAAATCGAGTTGAGAATTAATGTAATTAAAAACGAAACGAAAATTACGAGAACCCAATTTTGCCAAGCTGACATAAGCCCTAAATTAAGAGGCATAATCAGCCCTCCTTACTAGCTTGCCATTTTGCAACAGCTTTAACAGTAGCACCTAATACTGCTGTAAAAAGTAGAAGCATAAGGCCGACAGTAAAAAAGTTGGGCGCTGTCCAACTAATCACAGTTTCCTTCATAGAAAAACCCTCATATTAGAACAGGCTTTTTTTGAAGCCGCTTTTCAAACGTACTAATGAGAACATCAGCACTCGGCACGGGCTGGAAAATGTCGGCCTGCTGCCTGTCAACGTCATACCATAGACAATGATACTTCGGCAAGACATAAGGCCGGTTTCCATCAAGAAAGTTTAAATACCGCGAAATAATTAGCCTCAGTAAAAACATATTTATCCATCCAAACAGGACGCTGAGATAAAATAATCATTTCTATCAGCTTTGATCGACCTTGCGTTAAACACGCCCTAAACCAGCGGTCAAGCTTCGGAAGCATATAACCTTCATCAATATAAATACCGATATATTCTTGCGCCCAGCATTTTTGAAGAAAAGCCGATACCGCAACTTCATCGCCCGGCAATGGACGCACAATATACAGACCCGGATTTTTAGGTGGATTAGAATGTACGCTTAATTCAATAGCACCTAAATCCGCAATTAGCTTATCACCCTTGAAATCAAAAATAACCCACGGGCGAATATGAAAATCGCGAGACGATAAAAGCCATACAGCGAATTGTGTTTTTCCGCTTCCAGTCGATCCGATTACGGACGTGCGTTTATCAGGTGTAGGAAGTTTTACCATTTATCCGCCTAAAGGAAAGTCACCGGGATTAAGGCCATTTAAGCCACCGTCAATAGTGCCAGTAATAGGCACTACATTTGATCCCTTGCGTTCCGCTTTCTCTTTTATGCGACGCTCACGAATGATAAGATAACGTGGTGTATAAATCGTGCCCGCTGTAGTAAGCAATCCAACAATCGCGGTTATCTTGGGATCAGGCGTAACATCAAATTCGGCCATGACTTTAGCTGTAGCGCCAGCAAGTGCTTTACTTTCGCTATCATCCAAAATCAATTCAGGGCATTTAGAAACACTAGCCAATCCAATATGCACAAAGCCAATCATGGAAGAAAGGCTTTCAATAGCACTAGCTAGATTTTCACTATTTCCCGCTTGCCGACTTTTACTTCCAAAACTGGTTCCGGCTTTTCGGCCTCTTTTTCGTTTAAGGCTTCCGTCTTTATTTCTGAGGATGGTTCCGTCATCTCCTCTGACGTAATCATCTCCGGTTGTATCGTTTCCGCTACTTCCTCCGGTGAGGGTTGCGGGATCAATTCCTGTTCTGGTTTCGGCTCCATTAATTGCTCCATTTTCTGTTGAAGTTGCTCCAGACTGTCCTTCAAGGTCATCTGCATCTGGTCCAACTGGTTTTGGAATTTTTGTTGCCATGTCTCTTCGTCCTCAATTTGTTCGGCGGTTTCTTCAATCTCTTCTTCTACTTCACTAAGCGCCGCAACTATTTCTGATGTTTGTTCTTCGCGGGCAATAGCTTCCTCGAATTTATCTTCGAGTTTTTCCTTCTCACCTTCAAGCTCATCTTTCTTTTCTTCTAATTCTCGTATTTCTTGTTCTACTTCAATTTGCTTATCCAATATCTCATGCGGCTTCGGCATCTTTATTTCCTTCGATAACATGACCCTCAATTATATGAGGCCCACGAGCAAACATAGCTGCATGCATTTCATCAATTTGCCGCGTCATCTGCTTAAGATTACGATCAATATTCCCAAGCAAATTTACGGCGTTGTCAATTGTTTCTCGCATTTGCTCAGGCGTAACACCAAGCAACTTTGCAAGCATCATTTCCATACCAGTCATTTATACCTCCACTTTTTCGCTACTGATAAGTGTTGCTATATGAACTAATCCAGTTTCTATAGTCAAAGACTGTACTCTCGCGCCAATAGGTGCTTGAGGGGGTGACGATTGCCAAACATAATCTTCGACCATTATCGTATCGATCGGTTGGCCGTCAGGCTGAGGCTCCATAACCGGCTGGCCATCTTCACCCCTGCGCGGAACCTGCTTGACAATTCTGTATGTTTCTACAGTGACAACTTCGGTCATAATTTTTTCCTTTCTAAATAGCTGTATAACCTTGCGCATTAACATATATACCACCAGTAACCGAAGTAATAGCCGCTACTTCCATCAATGTATTTGCTGAGCCTTTAAGCGGCGGATTAAATGTAATCTGTCGGCGTGATGCGGCAGTATCAAGGAAACCTCTCCAAATAACAGTACCGCTAGCACCATCTCTAACAACAAATTCGGTTGTTGCACCCAAAGTTGCGTTATCAATTTCGAGCGAAGAAAGATAATTACGAACTGATGCGCCAGCCGCAGCGGCAATTGTAACGCCAGCAGTACTACTCACAATTCCACCGCTCGCCGCAGCATATTGCCAACGTGAACTTGTAATTGCGATTTGCGTAACCAATCCCGCAGTATCGCCGCGCATTCTGTCGAATGTTGAACCGTTGAAATAATAATTATTAGAAATAACTGCCAGTTTATTTGTTGTGGCAGATGACGCGACAGTATCAATATTATTTGAAGTCGTCGTAAGAGCATTCGGACTATCGGGCTGAAATAACGTTACGTTTAATGAACCGCGCGTACCATTCTGCAAATCGCCACGTTGTCCATTAGTCAGCGTCGGAAGCGCTGAATTATAGACAGCCCCAATCTTTACCGGATTTCCGGCATCAGCAACACCGGAAGCAACATTACCAGAAACAGGAAACGCCGTATCACTATTCGGAACAACCGATAAAGAAAGAGCACCAGTTTTAGCGCCCAAACTAGATGGTAATTTTGCTGATTGTGCCGCGAGCGTTGCTTCTGTTGCCGCTCCGGTAGGTAGTGGTAACGAAGCCGCACTAATCGCAAACAAACTATCACTAGAAGGTGTAATAGAAAAACTAAGTGCTGATGTTTTTATACCCAAACTTGAAGGCAATTTTGCCGACATGGCGGCGAGCGTTGCTTCTGTTGCCGCTCCGGTAGGTAGTGGTGCGGAGCTAAAAGTAACGCTTAAAATTCTAGGACTATTTGACATTATATTCTCCTATCGAGCAAACGCTATAACATCTTCCGCAGCAGTTCCCGAAATAGTTACAGCATTAGGAATACCGTTAGTATTTTCATAGTATCCGCCAGCCTCAATAACTATGCCACTAACGCTTGCGTCATTACCAGCAATGTTCAAACTGATAGAATTATTACCAGTCGGATTTTGAACGTACAAATATGATGACGCGTCACCGATAGCTAAAAGTTGTTCACTACCGCCAGCAAGCGTTAATGTGTATTCAGTTAGATCAACTGTTCCACCGCCCAAAGTAACCGGCACTGGCGACGCTCGCAATTGCGTATCAGTAAGCCAATCACCAGAAACAGCCATTCCCCCACGCGTATAAAGCATAGGCAAAAGAGGAATGTTATAAAAGAAGATCGGCAACAAGATCGCCGGCGATACAGCATAAGACAACGTAAATTTTGGATTGTTAGGAGCAAGCAACGGCATATAGCCTTGTTGACCTGCACCAATAATTACACGCTGATTAGTGCCAGAAACAACAATCGTCAAATCTTCTGCACTCTGACTGTTATCAATCCACGCACCAGAAATGAAATCAATATTACCATTCTGAACAAGCGCTGATAAATCTATCTCAACTTCTGTAGCTGTCTGAAAATCAGCAATCTGCGGCACCACTAACGGACCTTTGCCCGAAAGCGTCATGCAAAACACGTTCTGAATATTAGTTGCGGGATTGACCATTATTTTAGCTCCTAGTTTTATAGAGAGGAATGCAATAGTTTTGGCAATTCAATGCTTGTATCGGTGGAATTGGTGTCTGCAAATATGCTGTTATGGTTTGCGCTGCTATATATCCTATGCCGTAAACGGTTGGCTCTACACCACCAGTGAAAAGTAAAGCATTATCGGCAGGAGAATACATGAAGTAAACATCGGTATTGCCTAGAAAAAAGTCATCTAATATGGCCTGAATACCGGCATCGGAAGTAGTGGTATTAATTAAAGTATATTCTGTCCACGCAAGATTTACTCTAACAATATAAGGCTGTATAGGATTGCCTAAATCGTCATATGAAAATACACCATAGAAATATGTACCATCATTAAACCACGCCGCACCGCTGCCAGCCAAATCAGCATTAATTTGCGCGTCATCAAATTCTATCGTATCAATAACATTATCGAAAGGATCACCAAAATTGGTAGCAGTCCAATCGATTAAAACATAGCTATTAAAATTTCCGATCGTATAATTTCTTCCCGAATTATTGATCGTTGTGAATGGAAAGGAAAAACTGTCAGGGTTCTCAAAGCATTGTTCTATATCGAAACCGCCGCCACCGTCAGGAACAAGTCGAAACATTCTAAAATCATTAGTAGGAGTATTACCTATACCAAAATAAGCAGCATTTAATGCATCAGGAAACATGAGAGGTGCGGGCGTTAGAATATTATCATAAGTCCATAATCCGAAATCTACACCGACCAAATCCTGAGCAACAACTGCTAACCCTCCCGAAACAGCACCATCATTCTGCGAAAATCCGCTAGCCGAAAATAGCGTGCCGATAACTAATATATTTGTTACACCACTAGCACCGCTATAATTGAACATACCGCCAGCTAATACACCATCAATGTTAGAAAACCCTGAATATCCACCCGGAATACTACCTATATTTATGGTATCAGTAAATTGAATAAAACCGGTATCGGATATACCATACAAAGCAGCATCAAAATTAGGATCATTATAAACACCTGTAGAAACAAATGTGGGCCAATTTTGATCCGCTATGCCTGTCCATAATAAGTCTGGCGAACCAAACGGATCGAAAGTAGACACTGAAGGAAGCGCCATTTGCGATCCGGGTAAAATGTCCATTAAAATCGTATCAATTTTAGATGCGACTAACACCATGATTTTCCAATCCCCAAAACCGTAGCCCTTAAAAACCCCTCGACTGATGCACCGAACGCTGCTATCTTGGTTCTGGGCCAATGGGGATCAAAATGGGCAAAAAACAAGATACAGGATTACGCTCTGCCAAGCAAGCCGCCAAAGCGGCGCGCAAGCAAGCTAACTATCAGAAAACACGAGCGAAAAAAATTGCTAAGGAAAAGGTCAAAGAACTAAGACCATTTCTGAAAAAGCTAAAAGACATCGATCTTCGCAAAGATATTTCCAAGTCACAACGCGCCTATATAAATAGGGCATGGAAAGAATACCTAAATCTCACAAGATATATAGAACGAAAGATAAAAAGAAACTCAAATTAGCACAGCACTTTTCGCGGCACACAAAAGGTGCTCCAAAATTTGATGTCGCTTTCGTTCCTACTTCCGATCCTCACGCAAAACTTAAATTTCTTCCTGATCGCATGCGCGTTGTTTCAAAGCATGTTACGGAAGATCACCTATTTTTTGACAAGAAAAAACTTGCCGCAAACCCGCAAGCAGAAATTGAGCGCATTTTAGCCAGCGCGCCAAACGCCAAGCAATTTATTATCATGGCTGGCAATGCCTTATATAATGGTGGATTAGCGCGCTCGCTTGTCGAGGATAAAATAACTCAGCTTATGTTGCGCTATCAACCCGGCGGTGAACAATACGGCTTTTCAAAAGGCAAATTTACAGGTAAAGAAAACCATTGGAAATTATGGCTCGATGGCTTGATCGCTATGAAGGCTACAAACCAAGGTGACATAAATGCCTATAGACACGAATATACAAAAAACACTCAACGAAATAAAACTATCAATCGAAACAAGCGCCGCAAACTCAAACGCAAATTCGGGTAAGAAAAAAGGGCGCGCTCGACCTATATGGACAGTTGACGCCGAAACCGACCCTTTCAAGAAAGGGCGCATTCCTAAGCCTTTTATATGGGGCGTCTATACCGGCGAAGAATATCATGAATTTCTTGATACTGAGGATTTGATTGTTTTTCTTATGGATAAGGAAGTCATTTGTTATGCTCACAACGGAGGAAAATTCGACTGGCACTTTATCACCGATTACATCGGTGACTTTGAACCGCTTACAATTATTGCCGGTCGCTTGGCTAAATTCAAAATCGGCGAATGTGAATTCCGAGATAGTTATAACATTATCCCCGCCCCTCTTAGCGCTTACAAAAAAGATGACATAAGTTACGATATCTTTGAAATAGCTGAAAGAGTTAAACCCGAAAATCAACAGAAAATTTCTGAGTATCTAAAATCTGACTGTATTTACTTGCATGAAATGATAACCGCATTCATAGAAGAATATGGCTTGAATTTAACGCAAGCTGGAAGTGCAATGAAAACTTGGGCTAAAATGAGTGGTATAAAGAAACCGCAATCTAGTGATAC
>ENA-UOUW01000071-UOUW01000071.1-bioreactor-metagenome-genome-assembly--contig:-NODE-71-length-12711-cov-25.449510_pt1 | contig 12711 bp, 26 predicted proteins | sample MGYA00238153_ERZ761573 | MGnify/ENA primary metagenome ERZ761573 (study PRJEB28894, sample SAMN06264780) | bioreactor metagenome | isolation source: Switchgrass | place: USA:Austin, Texas | collected... | reverse complement strand
CCCCAAACCCCCATGCGCCCCACCAGCGCGCCCGGCATACGATAAGGATTTCGCGGAAATCAGTGCATGGCTTGGCGAAAATGGGCTAATTCTTACACTGCCATGGCGCGGGCCTATTCGTCTTGAGAGAAATCCGAGCCGGCCGGGATTGGATAAGCTGAGAAGCAGGAGGGAGTTTTAGGATGAACGAAGCCGAAGACGCCCTCTGGATGGAAGGAAACAGAGCCGCCTATCGCCATATGTTCCAGACATGTGCTCAGGCGCTTGGTGAAAAAAGCGACCTTACGGCACTTCAGATAGAGCGAGGAAGGGCGATTGCAGCGCTCAGGGATGCATGCCGGGAGTTCGGCGACAATGACTGGCCTGACAATTTGGATCTGAGCGATATCATCGAAAAGCATCTCGTGAGGCACCTGGGCGACTAATGCTCCACTCCACCCTAACCACCCCCGGCCCCGGCCTGAAGCTCGCGCGCACCTTCCTGGAAACGCTCGGGCCTCCCCCATGGCAAATCTCGTCAGGGGGCATTTCCAGCCCCGTGGAGCCGCGAAAGCTCGATAGCCTGCAAAAGATGCTGGCCAATGCTCTCGACCGCCGGCAGAGCGTCCACGCCCTTCTGCCGCGCGATGGACAGATGGTCGGCCATCTCGCCATCAAGACGCCGATCAATGCCCCGTTCGGCCGTCTGCCCTATCCGGCGTCGATCGTCATCCTGGCGAAGGAAAAAACGCTGATCTGGACGTTGAACGAGCCGATCGCCGCCAATGCCGCACAAGCGCTCAGCGACAGGCTCGCCAGGCAGGTTGGTGGCAAGGCGGTCGTCGGCGAGGGCGTCCCGCTGCCAGGATCTGTCGAATTCGCAACCGCGGGCGTCAATATGACCGGCAGATGGCCCGTGCAGATGATGCTTGGCCCCAAGACCGCGTATCGCCTTGTGGACGGCCAATTATCTAAGCCCGCAACAAAGCCCGCAACCACCCGCAATGACCCGCAAACGCTTTCTGTGCCGCTCGGGACAGCCTCTGATGGCTCTCGGATCGATTGGCGACCCGGCGAGCAGTCCAACGGCTTCATGCTGATCCTTGGGGCTTCCGGCTCCGGCAAGACGGAGACGCTGAAGGTCGTCGGGAATGGCATCCATCGCTATGGTGTGCCGCTGTTGATCTTCGACTTCCACGGCGATGTGCGCTTGCCCGGCGTCCAGGACATCCTGCTGTCGTCTGGAACGGACAGCACACGCGGACTGAACCCGATGGAGCTTGACGGGGCGTGCGCTCGGGAAAGCGGGCTGTACGATCAGCGAGGCGCGCTGCGTGAAATGATCATGCGCGCATGCCCCATGCTCGGTCATCGGCAGGCCAATGCGCTGCGTGAGGCTATCGAGCGCGTTTACGTCAATGCCGGCATCATTGACGACGATCCGGCCACATGGGGCAAGGCGCCGCCGACGTTTGCGGATCTGATGAGGGAGATCGAGGATGAAGGACTTAAAGCCGGTGTCTCCGAGCTGTTCGGGCATCCAATCTTTAGTCGAGGAAGTCATCTCGGCAATGATGAACTCCTCGCCAAGTCCACTCGCCTGGATCTGTCCAAACTGTCGGACGGAGCTAGATTCATCGCAACTGAAACGCTTATACAGCGGATCTTCCGAGTTCTGCGAATGCGGGGACCAATTAAAGTCCGCCCTGGTAGTGATGCGGAGCGGTTTCGCCTCTTCATCCTGATCGACGAAGCCAAAATCCTGTCCATGGGCGGCGGGGCGAATATTCTGGATGTTTTGCTTGAGCAGGCGCGCAAGTTCGGCTTGGGGCTTATCCTGGCCAGCCAGATGGCAGACCATTTCAGTGCGTCAGTGCGATCCAACGCGGCAACTTGGCTTGTTCTTAAGCCCCAGGAGATCGGGGAAGCCAAGCGAAATGCGCCCAATGTCGGCGTCGAGCCTGAGCAGCTATTGAGGCTAAAGGGTCGCGGCGATGGCTACTACCGCGACCGATCGAGTGAGAAGGCTTGCCGGGTGCAGATTCAAGCGCTACGTTGAATTTTCTTGAGACCCTTTTCAGTGAGGCGAAATTCCAGTTCGGTATACCCGCGTTCGTTTTCGCTCCACCTTGTTTCAATCCATCCGTTTTTTTGAGAGTAGCTTATTTCTGTCAAGCCGTGCATTGGATCGAACCAACTCCTTTTCCACCATTTTTCGGTTGGGCTTTGAGTTTCGATTGTAGCGTCCCGCAAAAGCTCAGAAACCTTATCATGAAGAGATGTCATCCCCGCCTCCCCTAATGCACCGTCACCAGATCCCAATCGCCATTCTCAAGCTCGGCGATGACCTCTTCCTCGGTTAGCGGTCGGCCGGCTTTGGCCTTGATGATCGCTATGGCGGCGTCGAGGTCGTCTTGATCTTCGTCGAGATCGCTTGGATTGAAGTCGGGCATTATGTGCGCTCCTTGTTGATGGGCTTCGTCCCGCCGCCCTGGATTGCCTTGCGAAGCTTGTCGGCCTCGGCTTTCGTGATCAGGCCATCGCGCAATTGCTGATCGATTTCGGCCAGTAGGGTGGCGTCGAGTCTGTCGAGGTTGATGTTGGGCATAGTTATTTCCCCTCAAACGCGCGCAGATCGGTCTTCCAGCCCTGGATAGCACCTTCAGCGTCTATGTCCATGATGACATAATCGCCGAAGCCGTTGTCTTTCGGCGAGAGCATTTCAGGAACATATCCGTCGATCGTCTTCACGTTCTCCTTGGTCTCATCGAGCAAGGCATACTCGCCATCGTCGCACACCTTATAGTGAATTTCGGCCGTGACGCCCTGCCTCCAATTCTCGACTTTCCCCGTTTCCAGGTCGATCAGCGGGCACCAGTAATCGCCATCCCGGCATGGGATAAGCGACCCATCGGCATCTTCGACACCATCAACACTGGCATCCTCCCAATAGCGGACGCCGCATTTGGCCTGAAGATATCGCACGGCAACTGTCTTTTCGGTTTTCAGGGTGAAATTCGTCATTTCGCAAGATCCTCCTTGTTGCGAGATTTTTAAAAGTTTGCTGAATTTGTTAAATTTGCAGAAGTTGCAAATTAAGCCAGTTCGTAAATATGAAAGGTATAGACCTCCTCGATTTCCGGCTCGTCATAGAGATATTCACGTTGCGGCTTCTGATCGCCGATATAGGTGCCCCACTTATGCCAACGCCAACCGCCTTCAGGGTCTTGATCGGCTCGACGCAGACGAACGAAGCTGATGAAGAACTTCGCCGGATGCTCCTTCACGACGGGGAACTTCTCAGCAACCTGTTCGGGGTGGTCGCAAACGCCATATGTATCGACCTCATATCCAAGCGATGACGCGTCACCATATCGGTCTTTAAGCGGCACGCCGAGCTGATCGATACTCCAGTGGCCACACAGATACATTCCCTCCCCAATGCGTTTGGGAATGAGTGGGCCGTTGCCCGCCCCGATTACGCCAAGGATCAACGCCATGGCAGGATCAGGCAACCTAAAATTGACATCAACGAGCATATTTATCTTCCTTGATAAGATAAGTTTCACGAACTAGTTTCACGCCCTCGCCGCCCTTGCCGCTAATGCGCCGCTTACGCTTTTTCGCTGCGCGGGCATAAGTTCTAGGCCCGCAACTGTGCCGCGCGGGCCTAGAGCCGATTTTTGGGGAGGATTGGGGCGGATATCCTCCCTAGGGACGATTCCTGTAGGGCGTGACCCTCCTCCCGACCATCCCGGAACACTCGCATTAGGCCCGAAATACAACCAAAGCGCCGCTTACGGTGCGGCATAGAAAAACCCGCCCTATGCGTCCTGGCCCGCAACGAGCCGCAGACCTGCCTCGGGCGCCTTGACCGCAAAGAACGACCTTTTGTTGCGATCAACCTGCTTTTCGAAGCCCGCTTTTTCGAGCGCCGATGACAGGGTTCTGGCTGCCGGAAGAACGCCCTTCTGCCCCGTCGCCTTCCACCAGCGCTCAAGAGCCGCATGGGCCTCCTTGATCGGAACCATCTCGCCGTGCTTGCACAGTCCGATGAAGCCAGCGAGGCCGCGAGCAGCAGGAGTTGAGGCGACGGGAGTGTCAGTCTTGGCGACTGCGCGCTGGCGCTTCGGGGCTTCCCAGCTAATTGCCCCCTTAATCTCCTTGAAGCCGCGCTCGAAGAACGTCGCGCCGATGACCGTCACGAGCAGCAGCAAAAACGCCATGATCATTTCCTCATGGTCGCTCTCTCCTGCTTGCTTGGGTGCTGCCGGGGCATTCGACTTTTCGGCGGCCATGCGGGCCAAAGCGGCGTCAAGGCGGCCCTGGGCGTCTTCCTTGGCCCTGGCCGAGGCAATGCGAGACAGGTAGCTCTTAGCCTCATCCTCGGCCGCCCGGCAGCGCTTGCCGCATCCGCCACGATCGCCCGAGCCTTCCTTGCTTGCGCGCTCCTTGGCTTCATCGTGGAGCCGCTGAAGCTCCTCGCTGCCCATCATCTCGGCAATGCCGGCGATCTCAGCCTTGGCCTGCCGGGCGTCTTCCTCGGCGTTCCTGATGGCATCCTGCGCCTGATTGTACCGCGTCGTGATGGCGGCCTGTGCGAGGTCGAAATTGCGCTGGTTCGCCGTGTGGTTCTTGTAGCCCGCGAACAAGCTCAGCGCCCCGCACGCCGCCACCATGAGCCAGACCGGCACATCGTGCAGCCCTCTGGCTTTCGCCGGCAAGCCCATCAGCCCAATAGCGGCGATCACGAACCCAGCTGCGATCAGCCCGCCCTTCTGCCAGCCAAAGATTGCATTGTTGATGAGATCCGCCCCGCCGCAGCCCAAGGCAAAGCCTGCCGTGAGCAGACCGCTTGTCATCGGTCCCCACTGCACATGCAGCTTTGGCTTCAAGGCTTCCTCTGCCTTAACTGTATTCTCAACCATGACTAAAGTTCCCGCTTTTCCTTAGTTACGCTCGTCCGTTGTTCCGTAACTCCATTACTAATCCGTAAATCCGTATTAAGTCAAGTTACATTTTCCCGTTGACACGGGAATTCGTTTCCCCGTACAACGGAAAGACGGATTTACGGATGAATAGGGGAATGCCGTGCGTGTGATCGCCCTAGCGCAACAAAAGGGAGGCGTTGGGAAATCAACGCTGGCCATTCACATGGCGGTCGAACTTGCTCAGCGAGGGCGCAGAGTGGCGATTATCGACATGGACCCGCAGGGAACGGTGACGAAATGGGCGTCACGACGAGATCGAACAGTGAAGCCATGGCCCATTGTGGCGACAAGCGGCGCGCTAAACCTTGAAGCCGAACTGAGCGCACTAAGAGAGATGCACTTCGTCTTCCTGGACATGCCAGGCAAGCGAGCGGCCGATGTGAACTTAGGAATGCGTTTGGCTGATCTCGTTATCATACCAGCGCGACCGCTCGACATCGATGTTGAGGCAAGCGCTGAAACAGTCGCGGCGGCCCAGAGGATGAAGAAGGCTTACGCCTTCGCGCTTACCGCATCGCCGCCAGGGGGGAAAAGGGCGTCAGAGTTTACGGCGCTCATGCAGGCCAAAGGATTGCCAATCATCCCGGCCGTCATAACGGAACGGCTCGCCTATCCCGACGCCATATCGGAGGGGCTTGGCGTTTCCGAATGGGAGCCTGCTGGTAAAGCGGCGGCAGAAATATCAGTGTTCACAACAGAAGTTTTGAAGGAACTCAGGAAATGACCCCATCAACGAGTAAGCGTGGCGCATCTGTCAACGCGATGCCGGTCGCGGCACCGACAGCAAGCGCGCCCGCAAAGAAGCCGGTTCGCGCCAGGTCGAAGCAGACCATCGAAATCGGCCGACGCATGCTTGGTCGCGTCAAAGACCACTGCTCGACGCAGGGGCTGTCCTTTCAGGAATTCGCCTTGCAAGCCATCAGCGAGAAGCTGCAATCGCTCGGCGAACCCGGCATGGAGGAACTGGAGGAAAGCGAATGAGTAAGGGTTTCATCTACTTCGCTGAAAGCGGCGACCTAATCAAGGTCGGCTTCAGTAAGGACCCTCTTGAGCGGCTGAAAGCTCTTTCCTCGCCCAATGGCGAGGAAATCAGGATGATCGGCGTCCTGCCGAACAAGACGCGATATGACGAGGCGAGCTTTCATCACATCCTGGCTGTGGACCGCGTACAGGGGGAATGGTTCAAGCGGAGCGAAGGGTTGATGGACTTCATCCGTGATAACGCTGTTTCACCCGTTGAGATCGGAGCTTATTCGAGATCTGGAAAAATCATTATAAACTTTAAAGCTCCAGCCTCGGTCCGGCAAAAACTCAAGGGAATGGCCATAAAATACAACACGACATCTCAAGCACTTATGCTCGAAGCGATTAACATGATGTTCGAGAAATTCGGCAGGAAGCCAATCGCCTAGGGAGGAAGCCAATGACAAAAACAAAGCTCACGGACGGAGAGCGTGCCTTGCTGCTCAAGCTCATCGAGAATGATGGGCAAATCAAATGGGTCAGATTGTCGTCGATCGAAAGCGGGCATGGGACGCGGCTCTCTCGGCGCTTCATGACGAAATGGGAATTGAAACCATACGACGGAAAGTATCTTCTGATAACGCAGGCAGGCATCGAGGCCACCCAATGACCCGCAAGCCCCTCCCCTATCTCATCGCCATCATGCTCGGCTACTCGGCGGCGGTGACCATCTCGCCAGACATGTTCGGCGCACCACCGATCATCAGGGGAGCCATCATAATCTTCATGCTGGGCGTCATCGTCGCCAGCGCCATATTGCTGATCAAGGAGTTCACGGAATGAGCGATCTTTACGACACAAGAAAATGGATCGACCCGGACGAATCATTGCCTTTCGACAAATGGCCAAATCGGCTTAGCAATGCCCTTGAGAGGGAAGGCATAACAACCTGGGGCAAGTTGCTATCAAAGACACACGCCGAGCTTTGGCGCATCCCTGGCCTTGGTCCGCTGTCGCTCAAGCAAGTCCTGACATTCATTAGCGAGCGCCGCCAATGACCGCCACAATTCACACCCTGCACGGCGAGGTCCAAAGCCCCATCCGGCCGCAGACCTATTTCGAGTTCGTCCACAAGTCCATCATGCTCACCGTCGCCATCATCGACGTGAGCAGGCGCTTTGCTCAGCTCATCCTCGACGAGTCGTTGCGCGATGGAAACAGCTATCTTGCCGGCGAAGCGCAGGCGTTTATCGAACATCTGGAGAAATTGGAGAAAGGGAGGATGGGGAGATGACCAACCCGCAAGAAATCGAATCCCTGCACAGCGCGCTTGGCGAGGCTGAGCGATATGCGAAGGAGTTAGAAGCCCGGCTTGCCGAGAGGGAATGGCGGCCGATCGAGACGGCGCCGAGAGATGGAAGGCTCATCGATGTGTCTTGCATCGATTTCTACGAGGGAGAGCATCGCATCCGGCTAACTGATGTCGCTTGGCACGAGGCCAATGACGCTTTCCCGCATACCGGATGGATAAGGGTTACCGATGATGGAAATTATGATTTAGTTGAGGAACCGCCATTCTCGCCACTCGGCTTGCCGGCCTGGAAGATCACCCACTGGCAACCCCTTCCTCCGCCACCCTCAACCTAAGCCACCCATCCCCGCCAAACTCCACGCCATCCTCTAACGCCTGGCGAAGCTTGACGATAGTCAACAGCTTCGCCTTTTGCGTTTCGCGCTCATAGCGATGGATCGTTTGCCGATCAATGCCTGATCGCTCTGACAACTCGTCCAGCGACCAATCAAGAAGCGCACGCGCAGCTCGGCATTCGGCAGGGGAGAGATCCAAATTTCTTAATTTCCGTTATTGACAGCCGCGAGGAGTAACGACTATTCTATAGTCGTAAATCAGCGTGAACGAAAGCTGGAAACTTTCGTTCACGCTTGACCACAAAGCGAAGGAGGTCGCAACGTGGCTGAGAAGGACAATACGCAGATTTGCACGCGCGATAAAGCCGTTCAGAAAGCTGCGGTTAACCCCGAGAAAACCAAAGCAAACCTGTCTCGCCGGGCGGCTGTTATCTGCCGCGGCTACAACCGCGCCCTGAAGCATCGGATTGCGCAGGGGGCGTCATGAGCTACGCCATGACTACCCTGGCCGTTGCTCCGTTCTGGGCAGTCGGCCTTGCCGTCTATGTCCGGCTGGTCCACGGCGTCACGAACTTCTCGCAGGAATGGCTGGACGCCGCGGCGATCGGATGCGTCTACACGATCCTGATTGGCGTTGTCGCTCTCCTGTGCGTCCGCCTGATCATGCATTTCCAGAGGTACTAATCGAGGGAGCGACCGGCCCTTAAAGCCGGCCGTCGCCGGGTGCGTGCCCGGCCTGACGAGCTGAAAACAGCGAAACGGAGAACTCCCTGAATGGCAGCTGACAACAACGAAGCGACGGCCTGGAATGGCGTTCTTGGAGGCGGCGATTCGCAGCCTCCCGCCGATAATTGCGCCACACAAAGAGCAAAAGACAAGATGATCGGCGCCGCAATGACCGCGGTCGGAACGGCGGCCGGCTTCGTGGCTGGAGTGATCGCCAACAGCGACCCGCGAAACAAGCGCTGAATGGATGACCTGCAACTCGGCAATCACCATTGGGCCGCCAACGCAATCACCGACTGCATAGCGCAGGGCATAAGGCAGACACGCGGAACCGACTGTTGCTCGGCCTGCCGGGAACATCACGAGATCGATATGGGATGGCTCAAGCATAAGGAGATGGACAGAAAGCCCGGCACGCCGGGCGTCTTCATCATCCTTGCCGATGCCACCGGATCGATATCGCCAGTCAACAAGCGGCGAATTCGCGATGAGGCCGAGCAGATCCTTCGCCAGCATCCCAGCGCCAAGCTGTGGGCTTTCGGGACATCAGTCTGCGATATCACGCACGATCCATCCCGCCTCAATGGCTCGATATACGAATGCTTCGCCGGGCTGGATCTCGATAAGGACCAGCTTCACGGCACTTATATCGGCCGTGCGCTTGCCGAGGCCGCCAAGCTCAATCCCGAGCGTGTCGCCGTGCTGTCGGATGGCGGGACGGAAGACAGATCGCTCCTGCTGCGCATCGCCGACAGCATGACAGGCACGATCGACGCCTATTACTGCCATCCAAGGCGCGAAGAATACCAGCTAGAGCACTATTTTGTGTCGGCCGATGAGATGTGGCGGCGCTATTCGCGTGGAGCAAACAAAAGCCTCATGCAGGATCTGGCGCGCCGCGGCGGCGGTCGATTTGCCGAATATCCAGCACAGGGCATTCACTGCGAGGTCAAGGACACGTCAATGAGCCATCAGCGCAAGGTCTTCGCTTTCGGTCCGCAGGTCGATATTCAGGCGCCTCAGAATGAGGTCCATCGCGTCACAAGGCGGATAGACATCTATCACGACACTGAAATCCACAATCACCACGGCGAGACGCGTGAATTCACTCACGGCGAGCCGGATAGGGTTTCCATCGAGGCTGGCAGAGCGCAGGTAAGCGTCAATAGGCCCGATGGCTATCACATCGAGCACCATGAAGCGCCCGAGCCGGCACGGGGGCTATGGAAGACGTTGCTTCTCGGTCCCGGCCGGTCGAGCTACCGCGGAGAGCTGAAAAGCGCTCCCGCCTTGCCGGCGCCGACGGATCAGTCCGTGCGGATGATCGCTCATTTCAGCAAGGACAAGGTGGCGCGCTAATGTCATATGAAGACGACATCCGAGCCGAGCTTGCCCTCACATGGATCATGAAAAGCCGGCGCAAATGGCTTGAGAAGGAGCTAGCCAAGATTTCGGCAGCCGGATCGCCGAGAATTGAGATAAGGCCCGATCTCGCCGCGCCGCAAAGAGCCGCAGAAGCCCCGAGATCGGCGGAAGGCCAGATCGCGATCGACGGATCTCCTGAATTCATCGCCGCCACGGAGGCCGCTCTCCGCAAACTACAGGGCACGCCGTCTTGGGTGCTGGCGACGAAGTTAAAAGGTATTCGCCAGGCTAACGAGGGGGAGCTTACCGGGGAGGTGAGCGGCTATTTGAGCGACGGCATATTTCACGCTGGCCAATCGATATGGCGATCCAGCGCAGTCGAATATGCTTCTGGCATTGCTCATGAAGGCGCTCATGCCACAAGGCCGGACTTAACCGGCACGGAAGCGGAGAAAATGGCATTCAAGGCGCAGGTGAAAGCGTTGCGTGAGATGGGCGCGCCACAAAGAATAATCAGCCATTATGAGCGCAACGCCGCCAATCCAACGCATCATCTCGACTGGACCGGCCCGAGGCGGGCGGCATAATGCATATATTTTTCAGCACCCTGATGTTTGGCTCTTTTATGCTGTTCAGCGTCGCGCTTGCCATATGCTGCACGCCTCTCGCAATCGCATGCGCGATCATATCCCTGGTTTCGGCGCTAATTCTAAGAGCGCTAAGCGATAACCCGGCACAGCCCCTGCCAACACCAGAAAGAGCGACTCATTATCAGACGGACTACCACCACCATTACACCAATCCGACGCATTACCATCACGGCAGGCCGGGCAGATGACGAGCTATCTTATTGCGATCGCGCTCACTATCGTTTTGGGAATCATCCTGTCAGCGATTGCGTTTCAAGGACCAAATGCATTTCCGCTTGGGCTTTGCCTGATTATCATGGGCCTGACACTCGTTGGCGTCATAGGCCAGAGCTGCAATTGCCTGTCCGCCAAGTCCGGTAGCGCGTCGTTGTTCGACCCCAAATCATGGGGCTTTATACCGCGCGGCCGAGACCCTGGGATTGGCTACATGCGCTCAATAAATCCATGCCCACCCGAGACAAACCTCGGACAATACGGCCCGGCCGCCCGCTATGACGGTATATTGATCACGGGAAGCCCTGAATTCGTTGGGCGGACAGTCGCGGCGCTACGTCGGCTGGACGGGCTGAAGAGCTATCGCTATGCCCTGGCGCTGAAGACGATCACGGAGGCAAGGCTTGATCGGCTCACGCTTGCACAGGTTACGGGACGGCATGCCGAAGTTGACCCGCGCACATCACGTATGAGCTGCACGATCTATGCCGGCGTAATCGTCCACGAGGGCGCGCATGTCATTCATGGCGCCGGACATGGCCCTGTCTATGCTGCTCAAGCAAGGGCGCTCGAAGAGATGGGTGAACCTTATGCCGCCAGGACAGCGACGCAAATGGCTTCGAAGTTTTAACAGAAGGAGAAGGCATGGTTGATCAAAAAATCTGGAACCACCCGCATCATGTCGTAAAAATTGACAAGCACGGCAATGAAACAGTCGTGGCTCAATATGATACCGGCGTGAAATCAGAAGGCGATGCCCTGACATCTGGCTGCCTTGATCCAAAACACCGTTACGAATCCAGATACGGCGATGCATCCGATCGCCTGGAGCAAAAGACGGGCTGGTTTGGCGGCAGGAAGCCTCGATATCAGGTAACGGAAACCGATCCGAGCGGACAAAAGGAATGCTGGGGCAAGTTTGGCGATCCAAAGCGGGCGGATTTGGCCCGGCGCGGTCTTGAAGGGCATGCCGAGGGCACGAATTCAGCCTGCAAGGCCAAGGTCAGGAAGTTCTGGAATTTCTGACCGATTGCACATCCGCAAAACCACAGCTTGCACGGGAGGGCGAACAGGGGTAGGCATGGGCTTGGCCGTAGTGCCAATACCTTCCTTTCTGCGCGAAGTAGGCTTTGATCAGCCGTGAGATGCAGTCAAACTTAGCCCCGCCCTTTTGGAGCGGGGTTTTTTTCGTTATCGGCAATTCACCGTTTCCATCGTGATGCAAAGCGCGTCCTCATAGGATTTCGCCTTGAATATCGACTCCTCATAAGCCTTGATATCCGCTTGACTGACGCCAACCTTGCGCATGGCGTCGGATACACGGCCCATGACAGAGAGCACATTGCCATCCTGGCCGACAAGCTTAACCGTCACATTCGGGAATTTCGGCGTCATGAATCCTCCTCGATCAATCGCGACTATCTCATAGTCGATTTCAATTGACGGCGCAACGTTTTTCGAACATAGATTTCTGCACGGATTTTCGAACGACAATCATATGCGATTGCGCTTGGAAATCGACGATACGGAAAACGGACGTTTTATGGAGGCGGGAAAAATGAACGAGAAATTTACACACGGGCCTTGGAAGGTTTTCATTGACGACACAGGCGGAAAGTTGACGGGTTGGCCGATCTCGATTGGCGCGGCCAACGAAGAAGACAAGTCGATTGTAAGGCCGGGCGGGCATTACCCCTACGAATGGGATGCCTCAATGAGCCAGACAGAGGCCGTTGCCAACGCGCATCTGATTGCCGCTGCGCCGGATCTCTATAAGGCCCTTGATGCTGCCAAGAATGCTCTGCGCAGCTACCAGTACGGAAACGCCAGCCCTGAATTGGCCGAAGCTATTGCCGATATGGCGGATAAGGCGCTCGCTAAGGCGGAGGGTCGCGAATGACCAGCTTAGGCTACATGCGCATCAGCACCACCGACCAAGACTTATCCCTGCAACGCGATGCCCTGCTCTCGGCAGGCATCGACCCGAACCACATCTACGAAGACACGGCATCCGGCAAGCGCGATGATCGGCCCGGCCTGGAAGCCTGCCTGAAAGCCTTACGCGAGGGTGATGTCCTGATCGTCTGGAAACTCGACAGGCTGGGGCGCTCGCTCCCCCATCTCGTCAAGACGGTCTATGGCCTGCAAGAGCGCGGCATAGGCTTTCGCGTCCTGAC
>ENA-UOUW01000069-UOUW01000069.1-bioreactor-metagenome-genome-assembly--contig:-NODE-69-length-13137-cov-7.905137_pt1 | contig 13137 bp, 11 predicted proteins | sample MGYA00238153_ERZ761573 | MGnify/ENA primary metagenome ERZ761573 (study PRJEB28894, sample SAMN06264780) | bioreactor metagenome | isolation source: Switchgrass | place: USA:Austin, Texas | collected... | reverse complement strand
ATTCGCGTTATTGCTCGCGACGAAGCGAAGGCCGCTGTCGTGCAGGAAACCCCGCGTCTTGTGGCTGCCCAGATGCGGGATCCCAACAGCACCATCAGTAAGGGAATGAACGCTAGCTTCAAGACACAGAGGCACCGATGAGCCGTATTCGCGTACGACCGAGCCGCGCTAGCTACAGCGTTGCCCGAGGCGCCGAGACGCTTGCGGTCAAGCTCGACGGAGGCGCAAGTCGCTTTCGACGGGACATTCTGTCCGCTGCTTTCCTCGTAGATGTCGAGTGGCAACTCGATGTATCGGGTTACAACTACATCAACGCCTTCTACAGGACAACGATCGTGCACGGGTCACTCCCGTTCACCATCAATCTGATCTTGGATCAGGCAGCACTGGTCGAATACACCGCGAAGATCATTCCCGGTACGTTCCGTTTGACCCGTCAAGAGGGTTTGCTGTACGTCGTGAGTGCGCAGCTCGAAGTTACCGCCGCTGACCCGTCAGGCGATGCTACTGTGGTCAGCAATTACGAGGCTGCGAATCCGACGACATGAGTGCCTATACCGAATTCTTTCTCAACAGCAAAGCGAGCATCGTTCAGCTGGACTGCCTCGAGATCTCCCATCCCGACTTTACGCAGACGTGGTACCTCGTGCGTAATGCAACGGGTGGTGTGACAGTAACGCACGAGGACAGTAGCTCGCACGCTTACGTCTTCTGTCCCATGAAGACGGAGCTCACTGGGCCGCGCGACGATCTCGACAATATCTTGCGTGTAACCTTGGGCGATCTTGGCGAGATTATCCCGACCGAATTGGATGCGATACGCACAGCGGATAGCTTCGAGATAATGCCGACGGTCAAATACCGCACGTACCGTAGCGATGTGTTGACCGCTCCGCTTTTCGGCCCGATTATTCTCGAGGTGCGCAAGTTCAACATGAATCAGGACGGCGCCCAATTCGATGCAAAAGCGCCGACTCTCAACACCAACAAGACAGGAGAGCGGTTTACGATCGCGCGGTTTCCTGCGCTGTCGGGGCTGTTGTGAGCGTTGACAAATACCTCTCGAAAGTCTACGACCCTGCGCGATACAATTGTGCTCATCTTGTGGTTGATGTCTGGCGTGACTTGCGGGGCGTTGATCTGGGCAGTAAGTTGGAAGGATTTCTACGACCGCCTAAAAGCCGGCATGCCGATCTTCGGCATCTCAAGGATATACGACTCCTCGATCGACCCGTGGACCCCTGCATTGTCTGGATGCGTTCGGTTGCCAAGGAGAGCCATGTTGGAGTGTACCTTCGAGGCAAGGTACTCCATATCGAGGAGACGGGAGTTCATTACGTTCCGCTTGAGATAGCGGCGATGGGCTTCTCGCAGGTGAGGTTCTTTCAATGTTGAAGAAGGTTGTGCTTCTCCTTGACCCGTTAAAACCGGAGTCATGGACAGAACATCACGTCGAGGATATCCGGCCGTTCCTCATGGAGCAGTTTGGCTCCAAGTTTCCCGACAGTGGGCGTATCTATTATCAACAGATCAGCGCAGAAACCGATGTCACCCCTGTGGACGAAGCAGGCATCGAGTGGCTGGGTAAACTCGAAGGTCCGTTTCATGTCGTTGTCTATCCCGAGGGCCCCTTTGCCTTGCCGATCGCGGCGTTCCTCTTCGTCGCTGCTACGTTTGTGGCGTTGGCTTCTGCCGGTATCCCATCGGTGCCGCCCGCTGCACAGCGCCAGCAGACACAGAGTTCCCCAAACAACGAACTGAGCGATCGAGTTAACCGCGCGCGCATCAACGGGCGCGTTGCTGACATCTTCGGCACGGTGCGCAGCACCCCTGATCTCGCAGCGGCACCCTATCGCGTCTTCGAGAACAACAAAGAAGTCGAAATCGCGTTCATGTGCGTGGGACGCGGCGAATACAGCATTACGGATGTTCGAGACGGCGAGACGCTAGCCATCAACATCCCCGGCACGAGCGTGATGTTCTACGGGCCGTATTCATCGCCCAACAGTTCGACCGCCAATACCCCGCAGTTGACGATCGGCCAATACATCCGCGTTCCTGTATTGAACACCAAGCGAAACAACAGCGTCAACGGTCAAGTGTTGCGGCCACCCAACGCTGCGAGCTTTACGGGTAGCAGTAACGTCAGATTTCGCTATCCGAACGTAATCGAGTTGTTTCCCGGCACGACCGACGACTTCACGAAACTGTTCGTCGAGGGGGATTCGATTGTTGTCACCAATGCCACCATGACAGGGGGCGTGGCGGTGACCGAGCATGTCAAAGTCTTAGCGCACAAAGCGAGCGCGACCGATCCAGTCTATATCGTGGTTCTGGGCAAAACCGGTCAAAGCATCAGTTACGATTGCGACGGGGGCATTATGTTCCCGTCAGATCAGGCAGGCTTCGCTGCTGCCTTCTTCACCCCCGGCAGTACCGTGCAGCTCACGCAGACTGCTGGCCCGGCTGGTATCGATCTGTCGGGCACGTATACTATTGCGAGCGCGACGCAGTTCAACCCGACATTCATCAGCGGCAACGATGCAACGCCGTACGGCGCGCCCGCCAAGTTCATTGTCAAGTTTACGAACCCGGCAGCAGTCAACTCGGATTGGAGCAGCCTAAACGGCGCCCAGTTCGTTAACTTCCTTGAAGAATTCGAATTCGACGTGCAGCACCCGTCAGGGGTGTCGTACAACCTCGATCTGAATAACACGTACACTATCGTCAGCGTCACGAAGGAAACGATTGTTCTCGATAACCCGGGCGCGGTAGATGCGGATTGGGCGACGATCCATTCGAACGGCGATGTAACGCCATACCTGTCCCCGACGCTCGCTGCGACAGGGCAAAAATGGGTCGGCCCGTTCATCCTTACCGACGAGGAAATGCACTCCGTCTATAACAACTTCGTTGCAATCAACGGGCTGTACAAAGACGACGGCACAACGCAAACTGCAGAGACAGTCGGTATCGAAGTAGAGGTCACGCCCGTCGACGCGTCCGATACGCCGACCGGTTCTGCCGAGATATTCCAGACGCAATTGCAGGGCTCGAACAACCTGAAAGAACAGGTCGCGATCACGCTCAAATCGAAGTTCAGCTCCTTCTTCGGACGCTGTAAGATTCGCGCACGTCGTACGACCAATCATGACGACAGCTTTGTCGGCACGGTGATCGACGAGGTACGATGGCGGGACACGTACAGCGTGTCGACGGTCGACCTGCAAGACTTCGGCAATGTGACCACAGTCCAGACGATCATCTTCGCGACCGCGTCCGCCCTGGCTGTCAAGGAACGCAAGCTCAATGCACTGGTGACGCGTAAGCTACCCGCGCGCGTGGGCAGTAGCGGTAACATATTCACAGACAGCCCGCTCACCGCGACGCAGAACGCTGCCGACATTCTGGTCGCTATTTGTCGCGACAAGTACATCGGCAACCGCACTATCGATCAGATCGATGTGGACAACATCTACACGACGGTTAACGCAGTCGGTACGTACTTTGGGCACGCGCATTGCAAGCAATTCAATTACACGTTCGATAACGACAATATGTCGTTCGAGGAGACGGTTAACGCGGTCGCGCAAGCGGTCTTCTGCGTGGCGTATCGACGCGGCAACGTGATCAGGCTCAGCTTCGAGAAGGAGACGAACGACAGCGTCCTCCTCTTTAATCATCGCAACATCGTACCGGGCAGCCAGAAGCGGTCCATCAGCTTCGGTTATGCGGAGGACAACGACGGGGTCGAGTTCATATATGTCGACCCGAAAGACGACGCGGTGATTAACGTGTTCCTCCCGGAGGCCACTGCTGTGGTCAACCCGAAAAGGGTCGAGAGCGTTGGCATTCGAACGCACCTACAGGCGTACTTTCACGCATGGCGCATCTGGAACAAGATTCGTTATCAGAACGTACAGTGCGAGTTCGACGCTTTGCAGGAAGCTGAGTTGCTTCTGCGGAACGACCGTATCTTGGTGGCCGATCTCACCAGACCCAAGACGCAGGACGGAGAGATCCTTTCGCAGGCGTCGCTCGAGCTCACCCTTTCGCAGAATATCGATTTCACGGGCTATGCATCGTTCACCATCTTCGTGCAGCACACTGACGGCACAACCGAATCCAAGGGCATTACAGCCGGCTCGGCTGCGAACAAGGTTGTCCTGGCGGGCGCGCTCGCTCACGCCCTAGCGCTCGACCCTGAAGGCACAGTCCGGGCAAGCTACCTGATCATTGGCAACACGGAGAAGCAGCAGACGGCCTTCCTGGTGCAGGAGCGCGAGCCGAGTCGCGGATTGGTGTCTGTAGTGCGCGCAGTCAACTACGATGCGCGGTACTACGAGAAGGACGACGACTACATCGACAACGACATCGATGAGAATGGCTATGGCACAGGGGGCGGGTACACGCCAGGCATAGGCGGTGGATATCAGAGCGGCGGTGTACCGGTAGGCGGCGTCGTGAATTTCACGTGCGCCAACATCGGTTCAGGATCTGGTGGATCGAACGGCGGATCGGTGCACGGCGTGTCCACGTTCGAGTGGGCGTCATTGACTACTGGAACAGGCACCTACGGCATTGCCGGCACGGTGAATAGCGGGTCTATCTCCGGCGAAACGAATCTGATGATTGCCAGCAGGCCTGGATCGGGAACGTACCTGATTGTCCGCTTGCGCGTGTTGACGTCTACGCTCCGCCCGTCTCCGGCAACTGCCTATTTCACGACAGTGAGCGTGAGTTCGAAAGCAGTGGGACCGTTCACGCATGCCATGCGGGATCACTTCGCAACAGCAGTAGACGGCGCCTATACGATCCTTGAATGGGGATGGGAAGAGCTGTCTGGTGTCAGCACGTTCGCGCCCCCGGGAACTGTGCTCACTGCTACGTTCACCTGATGCGGGCAAACGTGGGGCGTTTATAGCCGAGCCCGCGTAGCGCGCCCCACTAGTACCGGCAAACCTCGATCGCGCAGAGCGGGTAGCGCTCAACGCTGAGGAGTGTGGTTACAAGGGGCGCGCTACGCTGCCGCTGTCACGCATGGTGCGAGTTCCGGGTAATACCGTGGAACTGGCGCCAATTGTAATACTCGATGCGAGCGTTGTTCGCGTTCCAGCGCTTCTTCTTAGCGATCTTGCGCATTTCCGCCAGGGTCGGAATGCGGTTCTCGTTGGCCTGGATCTTGTCCAGATGGTCCCACACCGCAGCGCAGCGGCCGCCAGCGACAGGCCGCTTTCGTGGGCTGGGGCCGTCTTCGGATGCACGAGCACGGTTCGTCAGCACGTTGATTGCAGCTTCACGCACCACACCACGGAGGGACGTTTGCATGCGGGCCAGAATGCGCTCCTCGAGCTGCGCGACTAGTATCGGGTCGGCATTTGAGAGCGGATCCGGCGCGTTCATATCGGGGGTCGACATCTACCATCTCCTCAAATCGTCGACGCGACATTGCTCGACGTTGGGATAGTGTAAACAGATGCTAACGGGTGTGCAAGTCCTGTTAACCCCTACAGGGATAAAGTGTGCATAACCTGTGTTACGTAATGGGCGCTGACGGCTGAGCGTAACCGATAGCTTCTAGGATATCCTGTGTTCTTTGTACGTAGAAGTCGTAATCCACATCATCGGGGAAGCTTGATGGTAATTGCATCAGCGGTTTAGCCCCCTCCGATCGCGGCACCTTGTTTCCGCTGCGCGCGTATATGATCTCTCCCTTCTCACCCGATGCGTAGTACCATCGAACCGTCTTGCCGAGGTACTCGCCGTCCTTCACGGCGCCACCTGTGACGTTACGAACTGTCACAAACTTCGTAATATCCTTGCAGGCCCGAATCGTATCCTGCACGGGTACCGCATTTGTCAACAAGGACTCGATGGCCATGACACAAATGAGGCTTTCGGGGTTCTTGTGCATGCGAAAGACGGCGAGCTTTTCTTCCCTCCATGCGTTCAGTAGCGCCCCCTTACCCTTTACCGATCCATCCTCTTTCACTGCGATGTAATTGTTCACGTCGCGGGAACAGAGAAGACGGTACACTGCTTCCTCCGTTTCGAATCCTGTATCGATCTCCCATTGCTTGACGATATAGTCCATCCATGCTTTCGCAGGGCGCGGGCACTTGATCACTATGCCGTCGGTGTTGGCGCTGACCACAGGTATTCCCATGAGTTCGAGGCGCTCGATCAGCATGAGAAGGGAAAGCTGGCCGGTGATCGTTACCTGCGTAAGTAGGTCGGGCGAATAGAGAATGCTGTAGCGGTTCCCGAACTTGCCGAACGATCCGTTGACAGTAATCTTAAGACTTTCCGCCTCAACTATTATCTTCGCTTTCTTCGCAGCGACACGACGGTTGACAATGTTGCGGTAAGCATTAAGGAATGCTGGGCCGAGGTGCTTTGGATAGAGACCCAAGTTGAGGATGATCATCGGGTAGTACGATACAACGTCTCTATCCGAGATGATCCAGTTTTCGTCCGATACATGCGTGACACAGGATTCGGTCGAATGCAGCCCGCCGATCCCCATGCGGTACACGCTGTTCCCGATGCGCAGCTCCAGATTCGACAGCTCGGGGGGCATGCCGACAGCGCCGTCTTCGCCAACGATGAAGCGTGCATTGCGAATGATGTCCAGTGCCCAATTCATCAGCGGCGTCTGAAACTGGATGAACTGTGGCACGTTATAGAAGTACACGGTACCCGCAGCGATTTCAGGCTTCTGCGGCCGGTACCCTGTCAGCTTCTGCATTTCCGCGCTGATAATGGCTTCTGCCATCTGTGCGTCGCTGCGGGAACGCAAATCGAGTTCGTAGCGTTTACCGAAGTCCTCGCGTAACTTGATCTGCTGCTTCAATGCCTCGTGAAGAATGGCGGTGTGTACGAGGTCGTTGACGTTGTACCATCGCACGATTTCGGTTTGCGGAGGGGTAAGCACCGCCTCGGGATGGAAGGGCAGGTCTTGCATGCGCGGGGTATTCAACCTTCCGCCGTAGATCTTCAGTGACCCGCGTAGCGGTGCAACCTCGATCAGGTCAATGTGGTCACATTTAAGCGCCTTCGTTTTGTACTGTTTCAGCACGTCGGAAGGTCGCCAGTTCTGGTAGATAATTAGATCGCTGGCGTCTTTAATCTGTTTGCACGACTTACCGTTTAATGCGAGCGAAACGATGGGCAGGTCGTAGTTCCAGCTATTGAACCCGACTACGGTGAAGTTATTGAGGATCCAGCCGACGCGATTGATGTCGAGCTCGTACGCGCCCAGCACGTAATTCGGATGCCCGTCGTACATATAGAACGACGCGACCCAACCTGTCTCAAGCGACATGAAGCTGATACAGAAATAGTTTCGATACACCTCGACGTCGAACACCATACGCTGGCCCGTCTTGGCAGCAGCGATCAGCTCGTCATCGGACATGATATGGACAGGGAAGCGTTGCGCCTCTTCTAGTCCGGGCAGGTAGTCTTCACGAAGCCATACCGGATTCGGCGGTGTCCGCTTGACGACTTCTTTCTTCTCCTTGACTTCTGGTGTATCGTTCCAAAAGAAGCCGATTGCATCAGCCCTCATGACGATTGCTCTTTTTCAGATTGTCAAGGACTGGTAGATATTGAAGGTTCCAAGGAACGTGTAAACCACAGACAGCCTGACCTTTTAACGGAACGATATGGTCTACATGATAGCCGTCCGGTCGATTGGCATAAATGCGATTTAAGTCATTGCGATACGGTTGAGAAATTGCGCGATTGGCTGCCTGTTTTCGGATAAGCTCTGAGTTCGCTTTGTAAGCGCGAACGAGTTCAGGGTTACATAGTTCCCAATTTCTGGTCGAGGTTCGTTTTTGCTTTTTTGATTCTTCTGATGAGCGCCGATATGATGCTGTAATGCTCGCACGTCGGCATTCGATACAATGCCCATCGGGGTCTCGACCGAGGGTATGCCCTCTTTTACACGGTCTCAAGACCGCGCATCCCTACGATAGCACCGCGGATCGGCATGCTGGCAGTTACGTTGCCCTCTTTGTCTTTGAGCTTGTGTTCGCCGTACCATATGCAGGGCTGCGGGTATAGCGTGAAATCGACTACGTCAGCAACGCCTTTCAACTTCTGTAGCATTTGGACCTGATAGACACCTTTCCATGCGATGTCGGGTACATCGTAAGTCGCACCCTCGCCTTCCGTAAGCGTTGTACGTATTACCCCGCCTGTTATCCACACTCTTCCCATCTTATCCACAGCGTGTTCGACTGCTTCGAGCCCATCGAACAACTGCGAGGGGACCGCTGCGGGAGCGCTGTGCACGTTCAAGATCTTGTCGGTGTCGGGCCAGTCGTTCTGCAGAAGCTGAGTACGAAGCCACCGACCGTCTTCGTAGTGGAACGTGATGTTTCGGTCGGCCATCTGGGCGCGGATGGGCGGTACACCGATCCGGAGGATCTCCGCTACCGCAGAACGTGGAATGTTCACGGTGACGGGCCACTGCGCGCCAACCCAGCACTCGATCAGCATGACGTTATTCGTTGCGAGCGCGCTGGCACCGCGCAGCAGCACCCCCGTTGACCACGCACGCGACGCGTCCGTGCCGATAAAGTCCTCGACGACTTGGAGCGCCCGCAGCATCAGCTCACCATTGAAACCTGCTACCTCGTTGCCTTCGGGCATGACATGAGGCGTGTCAGCGTCATTCACGCAATCAATGTAGCCTTTGAATGCTGCGCAGTGAATTTTAAGCCGCCCTGCGTCGGTCATCGACAGGACTGGTACGGAATTGTCCGGGCATGCGGTGATTGCGGCTACTAAGTCGACTGCCTTCGGCTTACAGTCGATGTTGAAGTCAATGGGGCTGCCTAATGCCAGCATGCCGTTGAAGGCGCGGATCAAGCCCCCCTCGATACAGAAGTGAGTCATAGCGGGTACCAATTCCTTCTTGGCAACGGCACCGCGCACGAATTTTAGGGTATCGATCATTGCCATGAGAGTTGGTTCCCGAAGAGGTCCTGACGTTTACCCGCACGGTAGTTATCGACTCGCTGTGCGTTCATTTGTTCGTTGATTTGCCCGAAGGCCCAGAGGTTGTAGGCAGCGCGGGATTCGTAGACTTCTGCAAGGCGCTGCTCTTCGAACCCTGTGGACGCGAGATCTTCGCAGAGGTGCGCTTTTTCGATTTCGGTGAGCGTGGAGAGGTGCTGTCCGAAGTCGTGCCGGGACGGGGATTTACCCGAGACAGAGATCGGCCCGTATTTCGGATGGACAATTGAGCCGAACGCAGCACTCTGGATCCATGAAGACGAATCGCAGCTATACCAGTCAAATTCCTGCATGAGGGGTATTGCAGTAATGCCGAAGCCATGGACCTTAATCTTCGCTCTGCCGCTACCGTCAAGAAGCCATCCGTCCCAGATCTTCTCGAGCCAGGCGCGGAGCTGCTCAGTAGTGGCGCCCACCATTCCACCGAGGGTAATATACTCGTAGTTCTTGACGTAGTGCTCGAGATAGCGTGTGTCCTCATTGAAGTGAAAGCAAGGGAGAGGGCACACACCGAGGCTCTCCATGTATTCCTGATTGCAGTAGGTCTGATAGGCATCGCCGATACCGTCCAGCACCGACGCCATCAACGCGTTACCCTCAACGCGAATGATATCGGCGTTGCGTTTGATATAGTCGCAATATTCCGGGACGCTGAGCGTTACCCCAAGGGTGAACGCAGAGAAGGCACCGCTGTCCAGGAAGACCTTAGCGCCCTCGCGGCGCATGTCGTCGACGAACTTCTGCTTGCTAACGTAATGCCACGATTCAAGAATGTGCGGTAAGCCGTGCACTATCTCTCGTTCGCGGTCGTTGAGCTTTACATAGCGATTCTGACCCCGCATGTAAGAGTTCGTATAGACCGCAGCGGTATAGACGTGCATGGCTTATGTTAGCGAGCTACCGAGCAACCTGCAAGAATTCGGCTCGAGCAGAGGGTTCGTCCAGGATCACCCCGCGGAGTGCTGTGGTCACGGTATGGTGCCCCTGCTGGCATACCCCGCGCGATTCCATGCACAGGTGGCGTGCCTTGATGCAGACGCCGACACCCTTCGGCTTCAGATGCTCGTACAGTGCGTCGGCGATCTGATCGGTCATGCGTTCCTGTACCTGCAACCGGCGGGAATAGATATCCGCTAAGCGGTTCAGCTTGCTGAGGCCGACGATCTTGCCGTTCGGGATGTAGCTGATCGTCGCAGTACCGATGATGTCGGCGAGATGGTGCTCGCACTTCGAATAGATGGGGATGTTGACCACAGTGATCATCTGGTCGTGCTTCTCCGCACCGTCCTCGAACGTCTTCAGGATTTCCGCCGGGTCCTTACCGTACCCGCTGCACCAGAACTGCCACGCTTTCGCGGCGCGGGTAGGTGTCTCGAGCAGCCCTCCGCGCGTAGGGTCGTCGCCAACGTACTGAAGTAGGCGCACGAACGCGTCCTCGATGCCTTTCTCTTCAGTGGCCTCCCATGGAAACACGAGCCACGGTCGTTCAGGAAAATCCACACGCTTGTCGATGAGCACGAAGAACGGCTTGCCATATTGCTTGTACCTCGCCTCGGTGCCCGCGGTGTCGCGCAGGTCATCGACGATGAAGTCTGCTTCGGCCGGGTGCGCGACGGGAAAGATCTTGAGATGCGTCGCCAACAGGTACATGACGGGAATGCCTCCGCGCGGCACCGCGTACACGTTGAAAATGTGATCCTTCGATTTGCCCGCGAAGTGATCGCGAATGCGGCCCGCTAGCACGTTGATCCGCACTATGAGGTCCATGTGATCCAGTGCAATTGAGTTCAACGGAAGTCTCCACTCTGATATTCGTGATAGATGGCGCTGTTGGCACCGTGTTCGCGTACTTCACAGCTGACGACGCGTGCATGGATTACACCCATGTGAGCGAGCACGTCTTGAGCAAGCTGAAAGCCGAATTTTGCGAACGCCTCGCAACCAACGTAGGGAAGCACCATCACAGACGCAAGCTGGTCTTGCGCAAGCGCGCACAGCGTTTCGAGGTGCGGATCGTCCTGTGCGACAACGAGCTTGTGATCGAAGTTGTGTTTCAGGCGCTCCTTCAGCCGGTCTAGCCCGCCGAAATCGACGACCCAATTGCGTTCGTCCAGGTACTCGGCTTCGAAGGTAAACGTGAATGCCAGCGCGTATCCGTGGAGTAAGTTGCAATGCGAGTTTGCACGCCATTGACGGAAGCATGCCGACAAACCAAGTTCATGACCGTAGTGCTTAGTAGAGCGAAACATATTCGATAACCTCGGGAGTATCGTTGATCTTGAAAGCAGTACGACGCATGAAACAGGGTCCGCACGTGCCGCAATGCTTGCTGCCTGCGCGATAGCAGGACCACGTCTTTTCGAGCGGTGCACCAATCTCCAGGCCCAGCTTCACGATTTCGTGCTTCATCATGTTGCCGACAGGCATCTCAACGCGAATGCGCTTGCCATCTGCTACCGCGAAGTCGAGCAGGTCGTTGAAGCGGGAAATGAATTCGGGTTCGTTGTCAGGGTAGGCCCCTGCCTCTTCGAGATTGTTGCCAAGGATGAGAGTGTCGAACCCGTTAGCTTCGGCGTAGGCAGTGGCCACACTCAGGAGAAGTAAGTTTCGTGCTGGGACCCATTCGTGCGCGAACTCGGCGCCTTCCTCCCCGCCAGCGATCTCGCTATTCTCGCGCAGAAGTGGCGAGTCCTTCGGGTTGTAGATGGGGAGGTCCATGTACCGCACGTTGACCCCTAGCGCAGCAGCGCAGTCGCTCACCGCACGTTCTTCCGGGCGCTGCGCACGCGAACCGTAGCGAAAATGAAGGAGCTCCACTTCGTAGCTAAGGCGGCGCACAGCCACCGTAGCAGCCACGATCGAGTCTAGCCCGCCGCTACATACGACAAGCGCCCTTCTCGGCTCTGCGGGTTCCCACAGGGGCACAGACGTCCTTATCAGGCGCCCTTCTTCGTTATAGACGAACGAGGTGACGGTGTACGGATCGCACATCGCCGGCGAGTACCCGAAAGGCAGGTACTCGCGTGCACTGGCAAAGAACAGACCGTATTCGGTGTGCACGTACCAGACGGGGCGGTAGTTGACGGCGATGAGGATCTGGTCCGGTTCGCTCTCATGGTACGCGAGGATGGCGTAGCTACCTTTGAACTTGCGCACCGTATCCTGAAACCGATAGAACGTACCGCGTGTCTTGTTTACCTTGCTGGTATCGGACGCCCACAGGTTGAGCGCTTCGGGAATGGCAGCGCTGTCGATCTTCGAAGGATAATCGAGGGTCCGAAGCGTCTTGTCATTGGCAATGGTGCCGTTATGCACCACGACCCAATCTTTGACCTTATACGGCTGCTGATCCTCGTGGCGCTTGTTTTTGACGTATTCGGTCGTCGGTTCGGCGCGCAGGTTGCCGACCAGAACGCCGCGCTTCGTGCGTGTGGTCACTGCCGGCATTAGGACAGCGTCTTTGCCGTGTTCGATGCGGCTCGTGTCCTTGTACGAGGGGTACACGCAAATCTTCCCCGTATCGAAGACGCCCATGTAACCGCGCCCGTCACGTCCACGCTCATGAGATGCGCGGTAGATCCCTTCGAGGATGCTGTTGACCGCCACCATTCGCTCAGGCGTATTGATATCGACCAGTAGAGCGCCGAATACTGCGCACATAGGTTACTCCAATCCGAGAATCTTGTGGACCTGCAATTGCAGGTTATAGCCGAAGAGCATTGCATACTTGATGCAAGTTGCTTGATTGAGCGCGTTGGCGGTAGCGTTCTTCTCGTCTGCTGGCTGTAGGTAGATTAGCGAACGATGCACGTACTGAGGAGGCCTAGCGAGGGCGGGATGCGCAGGGTGTTCAAGCGCGTGAGAAGGCAAGCCGTCGATATCGGAGATGTCATCCGCCTTGGCGACGTATTTGAAGGCATACGCTGCCTGCGCTACACTCGGATGGATTTTTCCGGTCTTCGGGCTAACAACGATGTAGAGGCCACGTCGATGATAACCGAAACTGTTGACGGCTTCGGCTATTAACAGGATGGGAACTTCGAGGGTACCGTTCGTCTCAATCTGGACATAGTACCCTAAGCGAATCAGCTCCAACACTAGAGGTGTCAA
>ENA-UOUW01000068-UOUW01000068.1-bioreactor-metagenome-genome-assembly--contig:-NODE-68-length-13451-cov-15.810391_pt1 | contig 13451 bp, 17 predicted proteins | sample MGYA00238153_ERZ761573 | MGnify/ENA primary metagenome ERZ761573 (study PRJEB28894, sample SAMN06264780) | bioreactor metagenome | isolation source: Switchgrass | place: USA:Austin, Texas | collected... | reverse complement strand
CTTCGCGGCGTTGCGCGCGGCGGCCACCGCGCCGGAGATCGCGCTGGTGATGCCGTTCTTCACGCCCGCGATGATGTTCCGCCCGGCCGAGACCAGCCAGGAAGCGGCACCGGCGAACGCGCCCGTCACGGCCGAGCGCACGGTGGACAGCGCGCTCCGGATCTTGCCGGGCAACCCTCGGATGATGCTGATCGCGCCGTTCACCAGGCTGTTGGCCTGGCTCCGCGCGGCGTTCCCGGCGGAGCTGAACACGGACGAGACGATCGAGACCAGCGCGGAGATCGCGCTCCGGGCGCGGCCGGGCAGGGAGGCGAAGAACCCGATCACGGCCGAGATGCCCGAGGAGACGACGGACCGGGCCGTACTCCACACGGCCGTGAAGACTCCGGCCACCAGGCCCGGGATCGCCTTGATAGCGCCCAGGATGCGGCCCGGCAGATTCACGAAGAACGATACGATCGTGCCCAGCCCGAACCCGATCAGGTAGGCGATATTCGAGATCAGGTTCGAGAAGAATCCAGCGATGAGGCCCGGCAGTGCCGCGAGCGCGCTCAATATCCGGCCCGGGAGGGACGTGAAGAATCCCATTACCGTGGTCACCAGATTGGTGACGAATGAGGTAATAGCGTTCCAGATATTCGAGAAGAATCCGGTGACAGCGGACCAGGCGGAGGAGATGACGCCCGGGATCGCGGCGAAGAAATTGCCTACGGCCTTGGCCGCGCCGACGATCGCGGGAATCGCGGTCCCGGTGATCCAGTCGATGGTGGCGGCTCCGGCCGCCTTGATCGCGTCCCAGGCGATGACCAGCCCATCCAGCACCTTGGACAGGCCATAGATCGAAACCGCTATGTTAGTGATGACCATTTCCAGCGCGCCGAACAACAGCCCGATATTCCGGACGTTGTTTTCATTCGACGCGAACAGCGCGAATACCTCTCCGAGGAGAGTGCCGAGCCGGGGGAGATTCTGGCCCAGCGCAATCAGCGCGTCGCGCATCCCCTCCAGGGTCTTGGGGTCCGAGGTGAGAACCTTCAGGAACTCCTCGACAAACCCAGCCATTCCCTCGGTCAATGGACCGATGGCCGGGGCCAGACCCTCGAATATGCCGTGAAGGACCGGCGTCAATTCCAGAGCCTTATCGGATAGGAAATTGAGCGCGTCGGTAAACGGCTTCATCAGTGGCGCGGCGGCGCTCTTGCCGACGTTCTTCAGCGTGTCGCCCAGCCGCCTCAGAGAGCCGTCCAGCTTCTCGAACGCGGCGTTGTCCTCCACGGCGGCCTGGGCCTTGGCCAGCTCGGCGCGCGCCTCGGCCAGCGAGCGCTTCGCGGCGGCCGTGCCGCTCTTGGCTCGTTGCTGGGCCTTGCGGACGCGCTCCTCCGCCTTGTCGAGATCGGCCTGGGCCTCGTCCCGGGACTTCTTGGCCCCGAACAGCGCGGCGGCCCCGATGCCCAGGAAGACCGCGCCGAGCCCGGCCGTGGCGATGGCAGCGGCGAACGCGCCCACGAACGCGGCGGCGGCCGTGGCGGCCACCGCGACCACGGCGGCCGTGACCGGCGTGGACAGCGCCGCCGCGAACGGCGCGCGGAGCGCCTGGAACATCTCCGGGTGCGGCGTGAACGCGGACTTCAGGAAGCTGGAGAACCGGCCCTTACCAAGGCTGTCCTTGGCCCCCCGCTCTACACCTTCACCGGCCGCTCGGCCAGCCTCACGCCCTGATCTACGAGCGTTATCGGCATCGATGTCAACTTTGACCGGATCGAGTTCGATTTTTGACAGTGCAGCGTCAAGATCACGTTCGGTCTGGCGCGCGAAGTTGCGTACGTCGCCCCTGACCTCGACCTCTGCCCGGCCTACCTCTGCCACGCTCCCAGCGTACGGACCAGGGAATGCCCCGTCACTCTAGAGTCAAGTGACATTTGGACTAGGCTGTCCGTATGGATGTGTCGCGCGCCCAGCTCTCGAACCTCGGTGAGGAGATCGAGCTGGTGGACCCGGCGTTCCCGTGGACCGTCCGGGTCCGGCTGTCCGAGGATGCGGACCGGCCCGTGGTCCTGGGCCTGACCGTGACGGCCCGCAACGGTGACGCCATCACGTCCACGGCGCTGGCCCAGATCCCGGTCCGCCAGCTCGCCAGCGTTGCCGCCAGCGCGCTCCGAGGGGAGGGCGAGGCCCAATACCGGATGCTGGCCCGTCCGCGCCCTACGGGCTCGCGGAGCTGGCCTCCTGACCACTTCCAGCGCGTCCAGCGCGTGGCGTCCTGGGCGAGGCAGACCGGCCGCCCTGGCGGCGCGGCTGGGGCCGTGGCCGAGTTCTGGGGCGTCCACTACCGGACCGCTCGCCGGTGGCTACGACACCAGCCGTAGGCCGTGGCCCGGCCATCGCCTCGAACTCGTCGCGGACCTTGGCCCGCTGGCGGGCCGTGGGCTTGCCGCGCGTCAGGGCCTCGTTGTCCAGGAGCGCCAGGAACTTGTCCAGGTTGTCCTTATCCATCCGGGACGTGAGGATTTCATATATCGCGTCCAGCGCCGCGCCGATCGGCTGGAGATCCCAGCGGAACCCGGTCTGGGCCAGCACTCCACCCACCGTGCCCCACTGGGCTTTCGCCACCACGGCCAGCACGAACGCGGCATGGAACGAGCGCCCGGTGACCTCCTCGATCGCGTCGTTCGCGGCCTCGGTCAGATCCTCCCCGGAGACCTCCCCGGCCAGGAGGAGTTCGTCCAGGTTGTCAGGGTCGTCCGGACTTGACGCTATAAAGTCAAGAACCTGGGCGAGGTCTCCGGACGCGATGACCGGCCACCACTCCACGGCCGGAAGGGCCGGGATCTCGAACTCCCGGCCCCCCAGCTCGATCCCGATGGCCCAGCACCGCATGGAGGCCAGCGGGTCCACGTCCACGGCTCAGCTCCGAGCCTGACCGGCCCAGGCCAGGAGCCGGGTCACGGTGTCGTCCGGAACCGCGCCGTCCCACTTGGGCGCGTGCGCCAGCTCGTCCACCCCGGCGAAGTCATCCCAGTGCTTCAGCTTGTAGTGGTACGTGATGGTACCAACCTCGGGGAGGTCGATCCCTACCACGAAATACCCGCCCTCGAACATCGGGTTGTCGTCCGGGTGGTGCTCCCGGGACCGCCAGGAGGGAAGCACCTTGGCCAGCGCGACCGTGAGCGCGCGCCGGTGGTCATACAGCTCCCCGAACGTGTGGTACCCGTCGCTGATCTCGCTGGCCCCGCCCGGGAGCGCGCGGAGGGTCTGGTTCAACAGCGCGCGGATCAGCTCGGTCCCGTGGTTACTCGCCACCCGGAGGTCCAGCGGGTCCAGGCTGGTGGTCACCACGAAGGCGTACGGCATCCCGCCCGCGAGCGCATCCAGGACCGTGCTCTCCGCGTCGTCCGGTCCGGCCTCGGTCTCGACGTACTTCGCCTCACCCACGCTCGGCCTTCCCGAACCTGGGCGGGTCCACGACCGTGGCCGGGCGGGCCACCGGCCCCGGCCGCCCGGTGGCGTCGCGGATGCCCGCACGGACTCCGGCGTCCTTGGCCTCCACCAGCTTGTTCAGCGCCGTGGTCAGCTCGGGTGAGTCCGTCAGCACGGCCCGGACCAGCTCCACGGCGGCCACGTAGAACGGTTCGGAGTACCGCCTCAGCCCCTCGGGGAGGTGGGAGTACGTGAGCCACTGGAGCGCGTCGCGCACGCCCGGGTGACGGTCCTGGGCCACGCGCTCGGCGTGCTCGCGCGTGCCGGGCACGCGGGTCGGGTCGCCGGTCTCGTTCATCGGACCGGCCCGGTCGGGCTCGGGTTCGGGTCCGGGCCGGGATGCCCCGGGCCGGTCGGGTGTGTCTTGATCATCGTGTCGCCTTCTTGGTCGGGGCCTTGCGGGCCGCCTTCTTGCCGGTGGTCTTCTTGGCCGCGCGCCGCTCGGCCCGCGTGCCGTTCTCGGCACGCTCGCGCTCGGCCGCCTCGGCGTACGCCTCCACGGTCCGGTTGATGATCTCGCTGGTGCCCTTCAGGTCCACCCGGCCGTCCAGCATCTCGTCATCCAGCCAGGTCACGTCCACCGGGTTGACCAGCACCGAATCGATGATCCGGCGCGTGCGCTCCAGCGCGGTCATCACCTGTTCGGCGTTCCAGTCGTCGGTCTTGGCCTCCTGAAGCTGGCGAAGCGTGCGCTTCCAGACCAAGAGCTGTTCGGGCTTGGGTAGCCGGACCCAGAGAGTCCGACCCATGAACGTGATCTCCAGCTCCGGCGGCATCTCCGGATCGGCCTGAACGGCCGGGGTCTCCTGTTCGGTCATGGTGCCCACCTTACAGCCATGTCCCCTCGATCGGGGACAGGAGGGCATCTCAGCCGATGGTGACCGTGAATCCCTCCTGGGGAGCCACCTCACGGAGCGCCTGGGCGAGGTACGGCCGCCCGGCTCGGGCGGGTTGGTGGACCTGGCGCGCGTAGACCGTCCGGCCGCCCACGGTGAACCTGAGCCGTCCGCCGGGTCGCCTCGGGCGGATGGTGAGCGCGCGCCGCCTCTCGTGGACAGCCGCCGCGTACCGCGCCGAGTAGGTCACTCCGCCGATGACCAGCGCCCCGACCACCCGGGCGAGATCCATCCGGCCGGACGCCCGGAGGTACCCGGTGTCCACCGGGACGAGGATCTGGCTCCGGGTGTACGTGCGCCGGACCACGCGGTTCACGCGCCGCTGAGCCTCCTCGGTCCCGAGGGCTTGGAGCTGGGCTCGATCGAGCCGGAGCCGGTACGCCACCATGCCGTGAGCGTACCGCTTGACACTTCGCCGCCATGCCTGTAACGTAGTTGGTAAGCGAGGCCCCCGGCGGAGAAGGCGATTGAGTCGCGCCCCGGGTAAGTCCTCGCTCCACAGCGAAAGTCGGGTCTTGCGGCTGAGAAGGCTCGACTGTTAAGTTCGAGACCACTGAGAGCGGTGGCCCCCGGCCGGTTCGAGCCCCCGGGGGCTACCTGCCGTCAGGATGAGGCGGCCCCGGCCTCGGCGCAATCACACGCTGGACCCTGGATCGTCACGGGCAGGATGCCGCCCACGCACGCGCCCTGAACGTCGATCGGTTGCCAGATCCCGGCCAGTACCCGGCCCGAGCGGCCCGGCCGCGCGTCGATGAAACAACAGATCGCGCGCCGCATAGCCGCCGCGTCGTCCATCACGGTCTGGACCGTAGCCTCCCACTCCGCACCGGTCGGGATCGCGTTCTCGTCCCCCACCGGCGCACAGCGGACCGCGCCCAGCTCCAGCGTGACCGCCCAGGCCCGGGTCCCGCCCTTGATCGGCTGGGCGTCCTGGACCGGGAACGTGGCGGAGCTGGGGAAGAACGCGGACGGCCGGACCCAGGCCAGGCCCTCGCAACACTCGTCCTCGTACGTGCTCAGGAGGTGGGCCACCACGTTCCCCGCGCGGAGCTGGACGTACGCGGGCGGGCTGGCCACCTTGGCCATCTCCTCGTCCAGGCACGCGAGGAGTTCCTGGGCCAGCGGCATGACCAGCGGATCGGCAACCATGCTCAGCTCCCCGCCGGGACGATGGTCACCCGGTCGCACGCCTCGGGGAGGTCCAACGAGAGCACGACCGGCGGACGCTGGCGGCGGCCCGGGTTGTACGTGGTAATCACGTCGTCAACCTCGCGGATGCCGGTCTTCCCGTCGTCCGGAGCTGGCGGCTCCAGCTCCACCTCCACGCCCTGGCGGGATAGCCGGGTCATCTTGGCCGGGAGCCGACACGCGCCACCGGCCAGCGCCTTGGCGTACTCGCACGCCAGCATGGCGGCGGCCACCTGAAGCGGCACCGGCACCGCGCGGCCCTGGCCGTACGTCACCACGAACGCACCGGTCTCGCCCTCCTCGGCCTGGAAGTTCTGGCACAGCGGCCAGCACTCGCCATCGGTGCGGACCAGGAGCCAGGTCCCTCCGGTCACGTCCACGCGGTACGCGCTGGCCGGGATCGTCTCCTCGCCCACCAGCACCTCGTCCACGCTGGCCACCGGCCCCTGGAGCACCACGGCGCACGCGCTCTGTCCGCAACACGCGGACGCACACCCGGCGTTGAACCAGCGCCCGGCGAACAGGAACGGGCCGCCCGGCACGCCGAGCCCGCCCAGGCCCGGCCCGACCGGGAACGCCTGGTACGCCAGCTCCGGCCCAGCGGGCTGGCCCGGCCGGACCGTCACCGGGCACACGCCGAACTGGCGGCCGGTGGCGGCCCAGAGGAACGAGGAGGCCAGCGCCAGCGCGGTCTCCTGGCGGGCTTCCGGGACTTCCGCCCAGCCGTCGCACACGCCCAGCTCTATCGGGTCCACGTCCCAGTTGCACGGTGCCGCCATGCTGGCCTCCTCGTCCTGTCCAGGCCCAGCGTACGGGAGCCGACAGGCCCACCGGGAGACCTCCCCGGCGGGCCTGTTGACACTCGATCGTCAGGAGCTAAGCGACTGGCACCCGCACTCCGGCTCCGGCGGCGCGAGCTGGGTCCAGATGGGGAGGTGGTGCGTGTCGCTCGGGATCGCGCTCGGGAGCGGGGCCGGGTCCCCGTTCGTGTCCACCACCACGTCATACGGGCCGGTGGCCCACGGCGTGCCCTTGCGCGTGCGGCCCACCACCGTGAACGTGATCAGGTCGTTCGCAATCACGATGTCCTCGGAGAGCGCGCCCTCCACGACCCACGGCAGGAGGTTGTACCCGTAGAACGGGAGCGGGTCACCGGGGAGGCACTCCTCCTCGGCGTTGCCCATCCACGTCTCCAGCGCGAAGTTGGCCGTGGCGAAATCGCTCTCCGTGACCGGGAACCCGATCACGTTGCCGTCCGCGTCCTCGTACGCCTGGAGCCCGGTCACGATCGTGAACAGCTCCGGGTCCACCTCCTGGAACACGATCGACACGTCGTACCAGTTCAGGCTCGGTGCCCCGCGCTGGTTGACGATCGCGCGGCCCCTCGCGTTGCGCTGGAGGAACCGCTCCCCCTCCTCGACGTTGGGGGTCATGGTCACGGACACGAACCCGTCCGAGACCGCGTACGCGCACTCCCCGTACTCGGGGTTACCGCACTCGTCCAGACGGGTGACCCGGATGGTCTCCCCCTGGAGCGGCTTGGCACACAGCAGATTGGCCACTAGGAACCCACCTCCTCCAGAGGATCGAACTCCGCCCGTCCGGCGAAGCACTCGAAAGCGACCGCGTACGCGCGCTCAGCCACCAGGACAACCTCGTTCGTCGCCTGGTTGAGCGCGTCGTACACCTGGATCTCCGGCGCGCGCCAGACGGCGGTCTGGCCGGTGACGATCAGCGAGCCCGCCGGGTACGCGCCGAACGCCCAGACCGAGCCCATCGGCGTGATCTTGCGCGGGCCGTCCTGGACGATCAGCCCAGCCTCGGCCGCGAACGCGGCCACCTCCACCGGCGCGTGGAGGTAGGCCACTCCGCCGTACCCGTTGTCCGTGTACGCGTAGCGCTCCAGCGCGCCCACCACGTCCGTGATGAGCGCCGGGTCATACCCGCTGGTAACTGCCTCGGCCTCAGCGTCCAGGGCCAGGATCTCCAGGGAGTTCCCCTCGAAATCCAGCCCGGACCAGAACGCACGCTCCACGGCGGGCTGTTCGTTGGCCTCCAGGCGGCGGAGCACCTTGCCCCGGTACTCCTCCCTGGAGTACCCGGGAGCACCACAGTTCAGCGTGGCGAGCACCGCGAACACGCCGGAGCCCACCTCGTCCGAGTCCGTGTCCAGCGGCTTCTCTGGCGCGGCCACCTCGCCGGAGTAGCACGTCACGCCGTAGGCGTACGCCTCCCCGCACGTGACCGGGACGTACCGGACACCTCCGCCCTCCCCGTGGCTGGGGAGATCGATCGGTCCGCTGGCCGCGTCGAACAGGCCATACCGTCGCCGGAGCGGTTCCGGGGCCGGGACCACCCGGCCCGGGATAATCGTCATCCGTGATCACCTCCTCGGTGGTCTTGCCGTGCGCCGGGGGCTTCAGCCCCCGGCGCTCCGGGGAGTGATCAGGAAGCGGTGCAGCACCCGACGATGCCCGCCGGGTCCACGCCCACCTCGTACAGCCGGGAGTCGGCGCACATCTGGAGCACGTTGAACCCGTCCTCCGCGAAGAGGGCCGTGTACTGGTTCTGGGTCAGGAGGGCGTTGTCGTACACGGTGTCCAGGCTCACCACGTCGCGCACGGCCTTGACCCAGGTCCCGGCCGGGTAGACGAGGAACTGGACCTCCTCGGGGAGGGCCGTCAGCGAGGTGGCCGCGCCGGGGCCGCCCACCAGGCCGCTGTACGCGTCCTGCCAGTCGTACACGAACCGGGGCACCGCGCCGCGCGTGGTGAACGCGGCCAGGATCTCGGCGTTCGTGACGTTGATCGCCATCACGCCGCGCCGCCGGGCGAGCGCCGCCCGGATCGGCACCATGACCCACGCCGGGAGGACAACCTCCATCGTCGCGCCCCGGCCCATCCGGTGCCGGTAGCGCATGTCCTCGATCGCCAGCTCCACGGCGCTCAGGAGCGAGCTGGCCGCGTCGTCCGAGTCCGCGATGGTCGGGATGGTCACCGGCGCACCGGAGCCGGTCACGATCCGGGAGATCACGGACTCGTTGATCTTGTGGGCCAGCGCGACCATCGCGCCCCGGCTGAACCGGGTCACGGCCTCGGGGTAGCCCCGGCGCTGGAGGAGCGAGCCGGTGATGCAGACGTAGGCCACGTCCAGCCGGACCTCCACGAAGTCCGGGCACGGGATCTCTACGCACACCTTGGCCGTGTCGTTCTGGACGTCGTACTCCGTCAGGATCACGTCCCCCTCGTCCCCGATGGAGTCGTAAATCGTGCTGAAGTCCGGGCCGCCGTTCTCCGGGATGAAGAACCCGCCCCGGGTCGCCTGAACCTCCGCGATGTCCAGGAGACCGTCCATCGTCTCCAGCTCGCACAGGTCGTAGATCGTCTCCGAGGGGGCACACCAGCCCACGGCCGCCGTGAGCGAGCGCCCGGCCGCGAGCTGGGCCTCCATCGACGTGCGCAGCGAGCCGCCCGGGAGCCGGGACTCCCGGCCCGCGTACTCCAGGATGGTCAGCGCGTCCTTGCCGTCGCGGATGACCAGCTCCTCCGGGAACTCCCGGCGGAAGGCCACGTTCCCGTGGCGGGTCAGCGACCGGCCGCCGATCAGGTACCGGTTGCGTCCCGGCGCGCGCCGGGCGCGGCCGTTGCGCGTGGTGGAGCTGGAGTACGTGGCCAGGCGGCGCTCGATCAGCGCACCGGCCTCGGAGAACGTGGGGATGACCGCGCCCACGTTGGCCGCGTCCACGCTGGCCACCATGCTGGCGTACCGCTCGGGCTCCGCGTCGGGGGCCGGGTCCAGGGTGCCGCCCGGGGGCTGGCTGGCCGGGACCGGCTCGGTACCGGTCGGCTCGGGAGCCGGGACCGGCGGGGCCGGGGTCGGCTCGGGCTCGCGCGGCGGCTCGGGCTCGGTCGGCGCGAGACCGGCGGACAGCTCGGCGCGCGCACGCGCGGCGCTCGCGGCCAGCTCGGTCCGGCGGTTGTCCTCGGCGGTCACACCGGCGAACAGGTCACGGGTCGCCACCAGGGCCTCGGCGCTGGCGGTCTCGTCCCCCGCGATGGTCTGGGCGTGGGTCCGGACCTGGGCCAGGAACGCGGCGAACTCCTCGGCGGAGAGCGCGGTCAGGTCTTCCGGGACCGGAAACGGGAACTCGTATCCCATGATCGTCCGTCCTTCAGTCGTCAGGGTTAGTGATCGACTTCCAGCCGGACCGAAACCTGACGCTGGCGTGTCAAGCCAGAGCGTAACACCCAAGGTGGCCAGCCTAGCCCAGATGTCCCCCGCCGAACCGCTTGACACTTCACAGTCATGGCGGTAATGTAGTCCGTGTGAGGGGGACAGGCCCCCGGGGAGCGGGAAAGGACCAACGACGATGATCGACCTGGAGAACGGCCCCGAGATCGAGCTGGCGGCGCGCGAGATGGCGGAGGAGGGGGACCTCCTGGACCTCGTTCCCCAGGACCGCGTGGTGGACCTCCGGAGCCCGGCCCAGTCCGAGTACATGGAGAGCCTGGTCACCAACCTGACCGAGCTGGACAGCGAGCTGGGCCGCCAGGCCCGCGAGTACACGGACGGCATGACCGCTCGCGGGCTCTGGACCCCGGGCCGCGAGGGCAACGCCAGCGCGTGGATCACGCGGCTGATCGCCAAGCTGGACCAGCTCCGCGCGGCGGCCCGCCCGGTGTCGCCCGGTCTGGCCCCGGCCGCCGAGATCCCGGCGGGCCGGTACGCGATCGAGACGGACGAGATCCGGTGCTACGCGATCGACTACGGCCGCGAGGGCACGCGCTGGGAGGGCTTCCTGTTCCTGAACCGGATCTCCTCGGATGACCGGTTCCCGATCAAGAACCGCGCCGAGAAGGCCCGCATCCTGGACGCCATCGCGGCGGACGTGGAGGGGGCCGCGATCCTGGCCGGGCTCACGCTCCGCCAGTGCCGCCGGTGCGGCCGGACGCTCTCGGACACCAAGAACCCGTTCTTCTCCGTGGCCCTGGGTCCGGAGTGCGGGACCAAGTGACCGGCGCGGCGGGCCGGGGGACCTCGGAGGAGGTCTCCCGGCCGCTGTGCGGCCCGTGCTCGGCGGAGAGCGGCCGGTGGCTGGACACCAGCCCGGCGACCCTCCTCCCCCGGCTCAGCCTGGCGTACGGCTCCGGCGCGGCGTACGACGCGAGCCCGGCCGGGGTCCGCGAGCGCCGGAGCGCGCGGTACGCGGACTGGGCCGCCACCGTGCGCCGCCAGCGCGAGTTCATCGCGGCGGAGTGCCGCGCCGGTCGGCACGCGCCGGGGGCTTGACACTTCACAGTCATGGCTGTAATGTAGTCCGTGTGAGGGGGACAGGCCCCCGGAGCCCAGGAAGGACCACCGACACCATGAGCACCGCCGACATCGTCCCGACCGACCCGCGCACCACCGACCCCACAGCCGTCGTCGGCGACCAGTACGCCGCCGCCGCCGGCATGTTCGTCGCGGTCGGCACCGACAAGGCCACCGGCCGGGCGATCATCGCCCTCGACGCCGCCGCGGTGGACGCCCTGTCCCTCCTGCTCGACCGGCACATCCACAGCGACGACGCCATGTATCCGCAGGACGACGACGACCGGCGCTCCGCCACGGTCGCCTCGGCGATCGTGCGGCCGCTGCTCAAGCTCCAGGGCTTCCTGTGATCTTCGAGCAGCTCATCCCGGACCCGGTCGCGGACACCGTCCGCCAGTGGGCCAACTGATCCACACAAACGAGGCCCCCGCCGATGGCGGGGGCCTCGTCCGCGTCCGTACCGCTCGGGGGACCGGTCCGGTTCACGCGGTCTCGGGGAGGTAGGTCAGCTCTGGCCCTGGGCCCAGGCCACCACCTCTATGAACGCCTCCGTCCGGCCAGCGGCGCGCGCCGCGTCCAACCGGGCCGGAACCGTCTCCAGCTCGGCGGTAGCCGCGTCCAGCTCGGTGATCAGCTCGGCCACGCGGGCCTCCAGCTCGGCCACCTGGGCGCAACAGGGGTCCGGGTCCTCGTCCACCTGGGCCGCGTCCACCATGATCTCCTCCAGCGCGACCCTGGTCAGCGGGCGGCCCGGTCGGTTGCCGGATGGGTCGGCATAGACGTTGTTGTGGTTGTTGTACCAGATCATCCCCCAGAAAACGGCGTCGATCTCGTTCTGGGACTTCACGTACGCCCAGTGCTCGCGGACCGCATCGGCTACGGCCTCGTTGTCCAGCGCCGTGTCCACCGGGACCACCTGGCCCCACTCGCGGATGATCAGTTTCCGACCCTCGCGCCGGGCGAACTCCAGCGGCTTGGCGAACATCTCCTCCCCGGTCCGGAGCACGGACCGACCGATGTTGAAACAGTCGAACGCCACGCCGTCGATACGCGGCTCGGCCGTGATCGTGCCGCCCCAGTTCGCCTCCCAGACCGCCGTGTCCGTGCGGTACCGGTCCTCGGTGAAACAGACCCAGTGCTGGACCCAGGTCCGCCACGGCGCGGCCTCGCGGAGGTCCGCGAAATCGATCTGGCGCTGAATCCAGACGCTCGGGGCCGGGTCGTTACGCGGGTCCGTGGCGGAGCGCCACTGGTCCGGCTCGTGGTGGAGGAACAAGAAGACCCGGCCGCGTAGGTGCTCGGGCATCGTCGCCACGCACGCGCCGATGGCGCTCACGCTGGTGTGCTTGATCGAGACCAGGAACACCACGTCCGGTCCAGCTTCGGTGAACCACGCCTCGCCCCAGGTGGGCAGCTTGGTCCCGTCGTAGTAGTCGCTCCAGACGCCCAGGTCCGGGAAGTCGGCGTGCGCGCGACGCCACGCCTCGGTCTTGGTCTCCCCGGTGACGGTCGGGTACGTCAGCCCGAACCGAGGCTTGACGGCCACCATCACGCGGCCTTGGGCGGGCTGATCACCGTAGAGCCCGGGTGCCGCGCGGCGAACTGGGTCGCCTCCTGTTCGGTCCGCTTGGTTACCGTGAGCCCGCTGGGCAACTTGACCTTGAACCGCTTGGCGGCGGCTCCCTTGCACGCACAACCCATCGTTCAGTCCTCCTCGTCCTGGTAGCCCAGTATCCGCGCCAGGCCCTGGGCTCGGCCCGCCAGGTCCAGATCGTGCCGGTCCCAGCTCGGCGCGTACGTCTGTCCGGTGCGTTCCCGGCTCTCCTCGTGACGGTTGCACGGCGGCTCGGCCAGGGCCTCCTCCGCGCGCCGTGGGTTGCCCCCGGCCCAGGCCAGGAACCGGGCGAACAGCTCCGGGTCCTGGCGGACCAGCTCGAACCGGAGCACCATCTCCGCCCTGGTTAGCGCGGCGCTGTTGAGCTGGACCCACGCCTCCAGCGCGCGGTTTTCCGGCTCAGCCCAGTCGTACACCTCGGGGAACGCCTCGGACAGCGGCTCGTGGTACAGGTTGGTCAGGTCCCAGGTGAAGAACCCGATCTCCACCAGGCTCCTGACCACGGCCAGCGGATGGCGGACCAGGAGCGCCACGGGCTCGGTCACGCGCTCCAGCTTGCAGGCGGCCACCCAGGAGACCTCCCCCCGGAGGTGGTCCGGCCAGTCGGAGTCCCAGGGGTTGAACACCTCCTCGTGACCGGTCGGCACGCCCACGCGCGTCAGCGCGCGGGACAGCCACGTGGTCCCGCACCGGCCGGAGCCGGTGACCACGAACCGGTCCCGCATGATCACGGGCGTATCACGCACCGGGCGGCCCCACCAGCTCCACCGGGACCTCGAACAACCGGGCGGCCAGCTCGCGGCGCGCGACCTCGGTGCGCTCGCGCTCGGCAGCCAGCACCGGCTCCAGCTCGGTGGCCAGCGCGGCGCGCGCCTCGGCCGCTGCGCGACGCTCGTCCTGGCGGCGCTCCAGGGCCTCGGCCAGCGCGTCCACGTCCACCAGCGGCCCGGAGGAGCGGAGCACGG
>ENA-UOUW01000067-UOUW01000067.1-bioreactor-metagenome-genome-assembly--contig:-NODE-67-length-13713-cov-7.504027_pt1 | contig 13713 bp, 16 predicted proteins | sample MGYA00238153_ERZ761573 | MGnify/ENA primary metagenome ERZ761573 (study PRJEB28894, sample SAMN06264780) | bioreactor metagenome | isolation source: Switchgrass | place: USA:Austin, Texas | collected... | reverse complement strand
TCTCGCTTTCGCTCAAACGTTCCACTTCGAAAGTCTTGTTCGTCCCGTGGTTCTCGATGGTGACATTCACCTCCCCACCGATCCCACCGCCCGCACGCAAGCGATCGAGGTTGTCTACCCCGATACGTGCAGTCGACTGCGCGTCCATCACGTATTCTTGACCGTGCACGGGCCCTACCGCTTGCGAGATAGCGGCGTTACCCGTGTAGCCGCCCTTCATAAATCCTTCCTGCTGATTTCGGATGGCGGCAACGTTTGCCAAGCCCGCAGCGATAGCAGCCGCCGCAGCAGCCGCACCCAGCGCAGGGCCAACATAGGGTATGCCTGCAAGCGACGCATAGGCCGAGGTAGCCGACTCATACGTCTTGATCACGGTGTTAGCGATGGCCGCCGCTTTGCCGATACGGGCCAGCTCCTTCGATTTGGTCTTCTGCAGCGCTTCCAGGTTGTCGAAGAAGGTATGCGCCGCGCCAAATTGTATCTGCTGAGACTGAGCGAAGATCTTGGCGCGCGCTGCCGCAGCAGTCTGTTCGCTGATCAGACCCTCTTGGCGAAGCTTGTCGATCTCCGCGTAATACGTCTGGAACTGCGCAAGATTCGCATTTAGTTCGGTTTGCGTGTTCTCGAAGAGGTCGGGCGGCAGAAGCTGTAGGATTGCCTGATCGCGATCCCCGGGCGTGAAACCGCTCCCCGGATTCTTCAGGAGCGCCTTCATTGCTTCGACATTGGTAGCAAACCCGCGTCGCGCTTCGTCACTCTGTTGGAGTAACCCCTGCTGCGCCTCCATGAGTTCGTTCAAACGCTGCTGCTCGCTGATCTTGGTGCGCAGCGCCTCGATTTCTTGCGGGTTGAGATCCTTACCCTGCCGTCGCAGCTCCAGCGTGTACTGAAGAACGCGAGACTCAACCTCGCGTTCGCGATTCCCGAGGGTAATCAGCTTTGTCTCGCGATCGATCTCAACGTTGAGCTGTGCCAGCGGATCGAGAATCTCGCCGTAGCGCTTGCCCAGCAAGACGAGGTAGCGATCGAGTTCGCCCTGCGTAATGATTCCCTTCTGCTGCGCTTTCGTCAGTGTCTCCTGATCGCGAATCAACTCGAGCACTGCACCGTCCAGAGGCGCAATCTCATTGACCACACCTCGGACAGCGTTCCTCAGCCTCTCCATCTCCTTCAACTGCGCAGCAGTCGGCCCACCGCCCTTCGTGTTGTCCTTCCCCGCCTCGTTGCTCACCGTGCCGACGATGGCATTGCGGCGGTCCTGGATTTGGCGAGCGCCCTTGTCCCACGTCTGAACCACTCCGTCAATGAGGTCGGTGATGTTGTTCGACACACCTTCGACGCTCTCGAATACGGTCTGGCTGACGTTTGTGCCGAAATCGACCAGCGTGTTCTTCCAGGTTTCGAACGCACCGGAGAAGTCCCCTTCGAAGATGCGCCCCCATACCGCAGCGAACCCGCCGATCAGTTGCCCAAGGGTCTTGAAGGCACCGACGACACCCGTATAGATGAACTGCACGATGGATTTCAGCACCGTCCATACCGTGAGGACGATTGTCGTGAAGACCTTCATGCCCGTGCTCATCTCGTCCACGGGGTCCAGCGAGAAGGTAAGCGCACGCGCAAAGTTGACGATTTCCGGAGTGGCCTTCTTAATCCACTCGCTCACGCTCACGAATGCGAGCCCCAGACCGCTGCTGACCCCGGTCGCCTTGTCCAGCTCACCGGTGAGCACCAGCAAATCATTCTTGATGGCAATGAAGCCTTCGCTAATGGTGGGCAGCGTCGTCTTGAACTTCTGGTCCAGTTCTTCGCGTGCCAGTTTGAAGGCGTCGAGCACCTCTCGACCGGTGATCTTCCCTTGCTCGCCCAGCTTGCGCAACTCGCCGCGTGTGACGCCCATGCCCTTGGCGATGACGTCCGCGACCGCGGGCAACTGTTCGAGCACAGATCGCAGTTCATCCCCGCGCAGGGTACCGCTCGCGAGGCCCTGTGTCAGCTGAATGATACCGGCTTCGGCTTCCGCAGTGCTGGCACCAGACAACTTGACTGCCTGGTTGAGGCTCTTCGTGAACTGCAAGACCTCTGCTTGCGACGTGCCCAAGTCCTTCGTCGACAGCGCAAGCCTCGAATACAGCTCCGCATTCGTCTGCAAGCTACTGCGAGTCTGACCGCTGATCTGCACCAGTTCGCCGAACACCGCGTTGAGGTTCGCCTGCCCCGTTGTGGTCAAACGAAGCCGATTCTGGATCTGCGTGTACGCGTCCGACAGTTCCTTGACTTGATTCAACACGACACCGGTTATGGCACCCGCGATCGCGCCTTTGAGGAATCGTAAGCCATCCGCAGCCTTACGACCTGCCCCGCCGATATCCTCGATGCTGCGCTTGACAACGCGTGATCCGTCCTCGCGGACTTGGATGCGAACTGTTTCGGTTACGCCGCCCGGCATTAGGCACCCCCACCCTTGACCACACCGCCCGCGTTACGGACAGCCTGCACTCCGACCATGATGCCCTTCTCCACGAAGCCCGCGGGTGCCTGGGCGCTATGGCCGTTGTTGAGACGTCCGATATAAGGCAGGTTGTTCGTGATGAACACCCCTGCCTGTGCGCGTTCGTACGTGTACTGCGGAATGACCGCCTGCCCCTGCGCAATAGCGGCCTGCGCGTTGGCACCCCCTGTGCTGCCAGCAAGCCCGGGAGCGTAGGGTTCGCGTGTAGCCGAGTTCGGCTCGTTGAGGGACACTTGCCAGTTCGAACGCGCGCGCCCCGTATCCACCGGCGTAGCGAGGATTACAGCACCATCGATCGCCAGCGCGCATTTCCGGACAAGCTTGTCGCTATTCGCAGCAATCGTCCTTCCCAGCGCTTTCATGCGCGCGTCGAATTGGTGCAGGTCACTCGTTGCCATCACTTGTCCTTGGGCTTGCTTAACTTGAGGTACTCGTTATCAAGAGTGCGAATCAGCTCAAACAGGTCCTCCCTCTGATCTCCGCGTATCCTCTTCGCTATGCAGTACCGGTCAATTGCCAGCCAACTGATGGGCCCTAAACCCATGCCAATCTCGCGGCACGTGTTCAAGTCCAAGAACGCTAACCAATACAACTCCAGCCCTACGGAGAGCTGAGGAGCATTCGCAATCGCATCGGGCAGTGGCAACCGTTGGCGCTGGCACTGCTCGATGATGCGCTTCTCGTGCGGGCCCTGCGTATGCCAATAGCGCAGGACCTCGATCAGTTTCCCGAGGCCACCTCCTGGATGTCCTTGCGGAACAGTACCGTACGATTCGCCTGCTCCTGCACGTCGAGGAACAGGTCCGGCAAATCGGTGAACACCTTGATCACGTTCTCGCGGGTGAATGCGAGGTCGTTGCCGTCGGCGTCCTCCATGTTCTCCCAGGACAGCACGACGGTCTCCGCGAAGACCTGCATCACGATCTCTTTCAGCTGATCGGGCGGCAGGGTCTCGGTCTGGATCTGCCGACGCACGGGACGGGTCTTCGCCTCGATGCGTTTGTTGTACGCATCGTTGGCGCCACCGGCGCGCGCAATGCGGATGCGGATCGGCTGATCCTTGGAGTTCTTGCCATACTCCAACCAGACACCGGTCTTCTCGATGTTCCGGTCCGTTCCGAAAGTCTTGTAGACGCTCATTGTTTTTCCTATGGTATGCTGCGGGAGTCGATTTTACTCGACCCCCGCATGATACCGCTAGGCAGCGAGCGTCGGCAAGTACGGGAAGGCCGTGAAGAGCAGCGTATACCCGTAGGCGGATTCGGCTGCATTCGTGGACAGGGGCAACTTGATCGGCTGATCCTTTTCCACGTTGAGACGACCGTCCCCCAACGCGATGAGCGGGATATCGAAGAGGATGCCTTTGTTGTCCTTCACGATGGCGAAGTCGAGCGTGATGTCGGCGTTGTTGCGCACTGCCTGCACCGCCGCAATGTCGGCGAAATAGACTTCCATCGTACCGTTCACGTCGAAGTTCCCGGCCGTGGTATCGAATGCCCCCAGCGTCCCGATCGCCTTGTTGGCCGAGACGTTGTTGTTGACCGTCAGCTTGATGTCGCTGGCGAACGCGAACAGCGGGGTCACGTTGGCATTCGTTATGCTCACGCTAGACAACTTGATGCGCGAGAAGTCGGACGACGTGTTGAGCGCGCTCTCCGGAGCCAGTGCCGGGCGGCTACCCGACTTGACACCCGTCGTTCCGTCCCGCTGCTCGTTGTCGATACCGACGAACGACAGATCCACCGCGACTTTGTCCGCGGTCGGAATGTTGAGCGTCAGCTCGTTGGCGACTGCACCGACGATGTATTCGGACATCGTACCGTTCGCATCGTTGCCGAGCGTGCGCTCCAGCTGAACCGTCTTGCGGACGATGTTGGCAGCGCTGGGTTCGTTGCGGATCACCGTGCCGAAGTATATACGGATCAGCTTGCCCGTACCCGCCTCGTTGACACCCGCCCAGGAGGTCTTGTCGAACTCCAGATACGTCGTCGCAATCGCCGAAATGCGCGCGAACCCGACATTGTTCACGAACCGGTTGCCCGCAGTGTCGTCGCCGAGGTAGATCCACTCGCCCACGATCAGTGGAAGCGTGGTCAGATCGAACGCACCCGATACGCGCGACAGGCGCACGAGCGAACCGTTCATCGCAATGTCCATCGTTGCGGAAGCGAACTCGTGCCCCACCACCTCGATCTTGGCAGCAGCCGGAGGAGTGGCTTCGTCTGCCAGACCATCCGCTACCGAAGCCGCGGTACCGCTGGACGCCGCGTTGGCAACCTTCAGGCCATTGTTCGCAGACACGGAGAAGCCCGACGCATAGATCAGCGCGCCGGACAGAATGCCGCTGAGACCCGACGCTGCGGTGTAGTCGTCCGCGGAGGCAAGGATGGCACCCATGGCCACACCGACGCTCGCCAGCGGATAGTTCGTCACCTTCTGCCGCGCAGCCGCGAAGAAGAAACTCTGCAGGAGACGAGTCAGGTTCGACATCGTTAGGTCCTGATTCCAGCCGCCGCTGGCATCCAGGTCGGTTGTGGTACCCTTCTTGTTCTGGCGGGTCGCGCTGATCGGTGTACGCGCCACCGTCGCGATCTGTCCGCCGAAGTCGTTGTAGCTGTTGGGCTCCAACGGGTACCAGATGGGGGAACCGATCAGGACACCGAGGGAAGCTTCCTCGGCGAACCGGAGACCGGTAGCATTGGAGTCGATTTTGTTCGCCATGGAATTACCTCACATCCTCGTATTCGAAATCGGCCTTGATATCGTACCTGCTGAAAACCCCATCACGCCCCATTTCCTCGAGGCGGATATTTCTGAACCAAACCGCTACCCGTGCATCGCGATACGCGTTCAACAGGAGCTGAGCGTTCTGGTAACCATTTACGTTTCCGTCTCCCACAGGGGCGAAGGTCTGAATCCAAAGCAGGCCCATTGCATCGAACCGCCGCGCACCCACATCGTTTGCGAGCGTGTGGTCACTGGTGGCATGAAGGATCACGGGCCGTGCCCACGGTACCTGCGTCGTTGGAACCTCGGCGGGCACGTCGCTATAAACGGCAGCACGCGGGGCCCATGCCGCCAGAAACACACCCAGCATCACGTCGACCGCTTCCTGCGGAGTCACCGTTTGACTCCCATCGCGTACAGCGCAGTCGTCGTTCCCGGTTTCAGTTCACGGGTCCAGTCGATCTTCCAAATAATGGCACCGTCGATGATCTGGTCGAACGCACTCAGGTCTACGCCGCCGGGAATCAAAACCGCTTGCTCGACACGCTTCATCAGATCTCCCAAGTCCGTAATGAACTTGCCGAGATCGATGTTCGATGCGTGCGATAGGAATACTCCAGACGTCTTGACAGTCTTCAAGGCAGTGGGCACCCCTGCGCCCCGCCATGGCTTCGTGGGGTCTGCGGCCACCCCGCTAAGCTTCACGACGCTGATCTTGCGTCCGTTGGCGGTTATGAGACGCTGTGCGAGCGCCACTGCCTTCGCCATGTCCATTAGCGATAGACCCTGTTCCCAGTGTTCTGAAGAAAGTCGCGTAGCAAGCGATCCGCAGCGGGAACAGCGCGAATCGTAGCCACACTCCCGCTCGTGGCATATTTGATCGTTTCTTCCAGCGGGCCCACCTTGCTGGACGTCTCGACAACCGCTCGGCCGTTGGCAGCGATCTCCGGGTTGACGTACAGCCCCGTCGTCAATTGGAACAATGCCAATTCCGCCTGAGCGTTCTTGACCTTTGTCGGAACGCCCTCGACCGGGTTGCCGTACACGTCGTACAGGTAGTCTCGAGGGAATTCGGACTCTTGCTCGAGCGTGAGCCTTGATCCGCGGTACCGATAAGAGTTGATGTAATCGAAGGAGACCACAAGGGCGCCTTCGATAGCAGTGTCGTCATAGGTGCTCTCGGTCACCGCAACGACTGCGCGTGCCGTATGATACGCCTTGAATTCGGCCAGCGAGATATAGGAGTTCGCTCCTACCTGCGTGCCCGTGTTGTTTTGAACGACAATTGCCATATCAACTCCGAATCAAGTTCTCGGCGATTGTGGCGATCCCGTACATCAACGTTGACTTCTTGCCCTGCGAATTGGTGAGGCGCATTTCGTGATAGTATTCTCCTTTCAGCGGCTCCAAATCTGCCGCGCTGATCACGACGTCCACTAACCCGTTCGCAGCGTCCGTAATGGTGACACCGTTGGACAACGTTTTGGTCAGGATCGCAGTGGCGCCCGCCTTCTTGGCAAGCGACCAGATGAGTTCTTGTGCCCCGACAAGGCTGAGCGCAGCCCCGTTGTTATCTTCGTCGGTTACGGATATCTTGAGTACGATATCGTTACCGCTGAAAACGTCGAAGGCTTGCTCTTTCGCCATGCCTCAGTCCTGTCCGGCCTGAAGATAGACCGGGATACCGATGAGATCCTGCGCCATGGCGGATGACCCGATAAGGGCCCGAGCAGCACTATACGATCCCACAAGGTCGATGTCAATGGCCGTGCTCAGAATCGTATCAACAAGTGCCCCGTTCGTATCAAAGACAAACAAGATTTGTCCAGCGATAGACGCTTCGGTCGAAAGATTCCCGATCGCTGCGAAAGCTGCGTCAATGGCACCTTGCAACTGCCCCGCACCGGTGAGCTGCGCATTGGACCCGAAAGCCAAGGCAATCTGACCTGCAATCGCGTCGAAGCGCGACAACGTACCCGCACCCGTCAGCAGCATCGGCACGCTGGCAACCATTGCGCCTTGACCGGTCAGCTGACCCGTAGATTGCAGGCTTATCGCAATCGTGCTTGCCAATGCCGCAGCGCCATCAAACGCTGCGCTTACGTTCAACTGCATCGCGGCTGCGCCCTGCAACGCGCCTTCACCGCGCAACAGTCCACTCATTGCGAACAGCATGTCAACCGAGCCGATTAAGCTTCCAACTCCTGTCAACGAACCGGCAGGCGTAATCGTGACAGGTATCAAACCGGTGATCGCCCCTGCTCCTGTCATTTCCCCAGCGACAGCAAGGGACATGACCACACTTCCGTTCAAGAGCACCATGCCGCCGAACGCGCCTTGCACCGCAAAAGCCAGTGGCAAAAGACCGCTCAACGCGCCCGCGCCAGTAAGGATGCCGCTGGGGGTGAACGTGACAGGAATGGCCCCTTGCAACTGTCCGGCACCCAGCAGAGCGCCATTAACAGTGACCGTCATTGGAACGTTGCCTGTAAGCGCGCCAGCACCGCTCATCACAGAAGAAACCGACAACGTCACGGGGACGCTGCCGGTCAGGGCACCCGCGCCGCTTAATACCCCCGCTGGCGTGAAAGCGGCGGAGATGGCACCGGCCATCCTGCCCTCAAACAACCCCGCAGCAGTAAACGCAAACGATGCTAGACCGCTCAGTGCACCGGCACCCGTAAGCGTGCCGACAGGAGCAATCGTAATCGGTACCGTACCCAGCAACTGACCAGCGCCGAGCAGTGCGCCAGTTGTGGTTAACGTCATCGGCACCGTACTGGCTAAGGCGCCTATGAGCGTTCCCGTACCGGTTACAGAAAGCGTGACCGGTACGGTGCCCGCCAACGCCCCAGTCCCCGAAAGTCCGCCTGCGGGGGTAAAGCTAAAGCTAACAGCGCCGGCAAGCGCACCCGCCCCTAACAGGGTACCCGTACAGCCGATCGCCGCTGTTATCGCCCCCTGTAGCTGGCCAGTACCAGTAAGCGCTCCAGACGGAGCGAAGCTAAACGAAACCGATCCAGTAATTGCCGTCAGAGAGGAATTGACGGTAACAATTGGGAATCGAAAGTACGATTGGACCGCGCCGGAGAGGGCATCCACAACGCGAAATTCGTAATCCCCAAGCGCTGCGCCCGACAGGGCCTTCAGGGACCATTCAACTTCCGTGTATTCATTAGCCTCGAGTGAAACATTGCTTGCAGGGTTCTCGTCCTCCTCCAAGGAACCTGCCTCGAAGGTCATATTCGGCGGAGCAGTCAACTGCGCAGTAGTCGCCTCTCCTCCGCTTGCGATATTGGAACTTAATGCCAGCGCGAACACATCAGGGGTATCCATCGCTAACCTATCGTCATTTCGACGAGTTCGCGACGGACCGTACCAGCCGGATCCGGCTAGTTCCGCATACCCCTGATATGCCAGCAGGTCTGACATTACGGCGCAGCGTTCAACGCGTTCAGCGTTCCCTGATACACTGAAGCAGTCGTCGTCCTCCGATTGAGTTCCAGGAAGGAAAGGCACGCATCATCCAGAATTCGCGGGACCAGCGGCCGACTGAAGGTCAGCCAGTCGAAGAACCGGAACGAACCCGCTACCGGGAAGCCAAGGAAAGCGAGCGGGTGACCGATCATGTACTCCATCGTCCCCGTGGCCACAGCAGCCGAGTGCTGGATCTGCGCCAGGTCCATCGCACCCACATCGCCCGTATTGAGCGGCATGAACCATCCTGCGTTGAGCGCGAGGTCCACGGTATCAACCGCTGCGGCCGAACGGCCAGCAGCCGAAGGCGCGCTCTGCGAATCCGTGCCCGCCTGATTGCGGTACTGGACGACAGTGTGGTTATGGGCGGTGGCAGCCAGCACTGTGCCGCCGACAATCGGCGTGATGAAGTTGCCGCCCGCATAATCCGCATTCGTCGATGTGCTGGATTGATAGCGCGTCGGAACACCCGTCACCGATTCTGTCGCGGAGGAATTCATCGTCTTGGCCACAGCGAACAGCCGGTCATGCAGCAGAAGCGTGCAATCCGCCACGCTGGATGCCATTTCACCATCCTGTAAATGCAGGGTACCCGTTGCAGGGTTGGTGAACAGCAATCCGCCGGTTGTGGAATCGACATACGCCGTTCCTCCCGGGGCAGCAGCGCCAATGGATCCCGCAGCGGGCGCGGCGCCCACACGCCAGAGGCTCGAATGCGCTCCGACGACCGCAGTCGGACCATTCTTCAGAATCGTGCCGCCGCCAAGAAGCTGGCTATAGCCCAAGCTGGCGCGCGAAAGTGCGTCGCTTAGACTTGCGAAACCCGCGTTGGCGTAACCGTACCGTGGACGGCCGAGTTCAGTCAGGAAGCGCTTTGCGAACTCGCGATAGGCGTCCCGGATGTTGGCAAACCCGCCACCCTTGAAGTTACCGACAAAGTCGCCCCCAGCCGCGACCGCTACACCGGGCACGTCGAGCACCGGAATCGGGGGACCGTACCAGTTACGGCAGGCATGGGACAGGTCTTCCGCTTTCTGCTTGCCCAGCCACCTTTCGATGCGGTCTGCGTGAGCGGGACGAGCGCTGCCTTCATTGCAGCGAATCAGTATTTTCTTCATGGTTGTGCCTGCGAAAGTGGAAGAACATCCAGCCACTGAGTAGTACCTTTCCTGCGGTACTGAAGAACCAACTTCACTTCTTTTGGGGGAGCAGCGCCGGCGATCAAGTCGGCAATGGTTGTGACATTGAATCCCGGGTCGCCGTCTACCTGAAAATCGTTTGAACCTGCTGTGTCGCTCGTATCCGCTTCAGTGCATACGCTGATATCAAAAACGGGGCTGGCTTTTACCGCCGTACGACTAGAGATTTCAGCAAAGATCTCAGCGTTCGTGAGGGCGACATTCCATCCTCGTAAACAGTCGATGTCAGACTGCCGAATGCCCGCATAAACTTGATATCCTGAAGCAGGTCTGCTTGTTCCGACATTTAACGTCGAATTCCCATCCGGCGTTGGAGCCGACCCGATTCCTGCCGGGAACAGAAAGCAATCAATTGAGGTACCTGAGTTACGGCGTAGAACCGCCCAATAAATGGTATCCTCGTCGAAATCGATCACATCGGAAACATCATCCGTCGAACCATCGTTAATCCACAATTTCAACCGATCGTCTGATGGTTCAACGTAAAGCGCGTCACGCTCACCAGTAGATTCATCCACTACCATCAGCGGATAAATGTTAGATCCAACAACACTAGCTAGATCAGGAAGGCGAATCGCCACCATCAACGTATACGCGCCGTTGTAATTGACATTACCGGACGTGCCAATACGCGTGATATACGAAACCGGTGAGCTTTCTGTTCGCAGCGCCATTACAGACCCCCTACCTGCATTCGCAGGCGAAAGGTTGCGTCAGGCGCCACGGTAAAATCCGTATTCTCCGCTGCTTTCCAGGTAGCAGTCGTCTCACTCCCGTCGTCGTTTCGGCCACGGAAGGCTAGCTGCCCTATCTGCCCGGCAGCGGCCGCAGCAAGGAATCCAAGCCGAGTATTCATACTCGCGCCCGCATTGCCAGGATCGAAGGTACCCCAATCCCCAAGCCCAACGCAAACGATGTCGAGGCTCGGAATGCAGATTATGAATTCTTGATTGAAGCTCCCTTGCGCCATAAAGGTATCGCGAGGAAGCGCAGGCCAGGCAATGTTCCCTGTGGTGCCTACTAGACTGTTATGCCACCATGCCGACCCGTAGAAACCCGGCCCGACCGCAGACTGATTCCAATCCCCGCCGAAGGTACCGATGCTGAGATAATCGCTACCGGACAGGTTTCCGGTGGAAGAAATCGGAGTCGTTGTGGGAACACGTACTGCCAGCGCTTCGTCCATCAAGGCAGCGCTCAACACTTGGGTACCGTTCCAATGGCCCCGATTTAACCACAGCAACCCGATACGCGCCAAATCGCGGACAGAGGTCTCAACGCCGTACCCGCCTCGACTACCGAATAGCGCGCCATCTTCTAAACCAATTGCGCCGAAGCGCAGAGCGTTCAACGCTGCGGTGTTCGGGGACGCTTCCGCAAAGATGTCGTCGAAGACCGTCATGGCGAGGAGCTGCACTGCGTAATCGTTATACGCAAATGCATCGCCCGGGTCTTCCGCCATCCCGTAACCGGAAGTCATGTTTGTCAAATGACGCAATGTCATCGACAAGTCTTTGGTTACAAGCGATCGACCGAACGTGGATATAAGAACATCCATGTCCGAGATCAGCGCCTCTTGAACTGCAAATAGCCCCATCGTCTGGATGACAGGCTTAGCAGCGGACGCGACGTCCCCTTTAGTCGTTAAGTTGCCCCAGGAATAACACTGGTATCCGTGACGGACAACCATGCCTCGACCGCCAACAGCGGAGGCCAATGAGGCCAGTGCAGATTCGAGAAGCCCAACCTCAGCAGGAGTTCTAATTGCCCAATTTGCGCCCGGGAAGGCAGAAAGGGCCACGGTCAGTTCACCGTCTCAGCGATCTCCAGCCAGTGAGCGTGTTCACCCGCATCATTGCGAGCTTCCTTTCCGCGCACGCGAAGCCACTGCGAGATGGACAACGCAGCATCCCACGATAGGCGAGCGGTCGATCCCCCGATGGTGAGATCCACGGAATGACCGACCCATTTCGCCCTGAGCTGATTGCCCGGGGTAGGAGCGGGAGGTTTCTTCGCAAACCGGGAAGGTACAACCTTCTCTTCGAGGTTTGTGAGCGACCCGCCAATCCGAATATTGCTCCATCGAACCCCTGCCGTTTTGCGGGCATGCCGGCCCGTGCGCAACAGGTCGAGGGAGAGGCGCAACGCATCCGCAAAGTGCATTGACGTCACGACGTTGCCGATCGTCAGCACGACCAATTCTCCAGCCGTGCTGACGTCGACTGCGGTTGGCTGCGCGACCGCGCTCACGCTCAGTCCAGCGTGATGTCGAGCGCACCGATCGCGAACGACGGGGTGACGCCGTTGGAGACGACCAGCGACGCCGTTCCAGTCAGGAACAGGTTGCCCGCACCGGACGTGTCCGAGCCGATACCGACGTGCGTGATGGTCGATCCCGTGACGCCGCACTGCGGATACGTGATCGCCGCGTCGTTGTCCGCGGTACCACTGGCAACCGTCCAACCCGCAGTGGAGCGGGCGACCGACTGCCGCGCGTAGTTCGTATACGCGGATTCCGTGGTGTTCTGCGAACCGGTCTCACCGGGATCCGCAGTGTGCAGACTGATGTAGAACACGCCCGCGGTCGTGCTGCCGCGAAGGCCGGTCGCATCGCCGACGTTGGCGTAGTTCGCATTTTCGAACAGCAGCGAGAGGAGGCCGTTCTCGAGTACGTTGGTTGCGCTCATGAACTCACTCCTCTTCCGCGGTTTCCGCAACCGCCGGCGCGTGGTATTCCGCCGCGTCGCCGCGAGCGATCAGCTTCTTGCCCGTCTCTTCCGAGACATCCAGGATCGCTCCCGCGAACCAACCGATGGCCCTCCCGCGCCGCAGCCGCACGGTCTGTTTCACCGCTCCGTTCTCGAGCACGTCCTTCGTGAGAATGACCTGCATGATTGTACTCCGTCAACCCGTTGAGATCTTGCGCCACTTGCCAAGGCCCGTGTCCACATGGACCTCGAAGCCGGATTGCGGAGTCACCAAGACACCGCGTTCGACATGGGTGAAAACTTGCCGCTCGCCTGCTGCCAGCAAGCGACTCTTGATAGTCCGGGTCACCCGACCTCGAACCGTCATCATGTCTGTGCCGGCACTCACTGCCCCCGCGGATACCACCGATAGCCGACCCGAAGCCGGCATGGTGAACGCTCCAGTCGCAGGGGTTGCGACAAGCGTCTTGAAGGCGGAAGCGCTCAGACGAACGTCTCTCCGCCTTGCAAGTACCTCAGGAGTGAGTGCCAGCTGGATCACGTTCCCGGGCGCTTCGTGCCGCGCTGCCTGTTCTGCGCGAACGCCTGGTCGATGGGCGCCTTTTGCGGAATCAGCTTGCGCGGGTCGATGCCTTCCGCACGCAGACGCTGGAACTGCTCCACTTCACGCGTCTTCTGCGCCCGCGCGTGACCCTGCGCTTCACGCCACTGGCGGAAGGTGTCCGTGTCGGCGTTGCGACCGCGTCGCGCCTGTTCATCCAGCAGCCGATCCACGAGCTTGGATTGCGAATCGCGCGTCTTGCGCAACTCATTGAGTTCACCCTCGAGTCCATGGAGCTTCAGCTCCTCGTCCTTGATGCGTTCTTCGAGATTCTCGACGAGTTCGAGGTTCTCTTCCCCCTCGACCTTGTCTTCCTCGCGCTGGATCGGCACGACGGTATCGATGGGCTTCGAGGCATCCTGCCCCGTGCGCAACGTCAAGGTCGGATCGGTGCCCTCGATGGGATGCGGCGCAGTTTCGTCCGCATTTGGACCCGTCAACACCTGTCTCTTATACACATCTCCGAGCCCACGAGACAGGCAGAAATCT
>ENA-UOUW01000066-UOUW01000066.1-bioreactor-metagenome-genome-assembly--contig:-NODE-66-length-14514-cov-43.509648_pt1 | contig 14514 bp, 31 predicted proteins | sample MGYA00238153_ERZ761573 | MGnify/ENA primary metagenome ERZ761573 (study PRJEB28894, sample SAMN06264780) | bioreactor metagenome | isolation source: Switchgrass | place: USA:Austin, Texas | collected... | reverse complement strand
TGGAGGTGCAGTTCGAGGCGGGGGTCGTCTGCGCCTTGCACGATCGCGGTGGTGGTGGATGCCACGTACTCGGCGCGGTCGTCCGGGATGATCCCTGCACCGAGTTTCGCCGCCTGAGGTTTCTTCCTCGGTGTGCCTGCGAGGGTGCGGGCGCCCGGGGGGATTGCTGGGCGTGGCGGGGTGAGGGCGTCGAGAACCGCTTTCAACATCGGGTAGAGCCCGTCGCAGTCCCGGACCTTGTGGTCGGGGGCGTACCAGACGAGGGTGACAGCGACCCGTTGCAAGGTGGGGGTTTTCGCCTGACGGACCGCTGCGACCACTGCGGCGGCGATGGCGGTCTTGACGCGGTGCTGTTCCCGCCAGTGCGCGGTAGAGCGGGCCTGGTTCGCCGAGACCGGCGGCGACGTGTATGGCAGCCGGATCACGATCGGCAGCGCGTCAAGATGCGCGTCGATCGGGGTGGCGTGGTCACTCGCCATCGGGGCGGGCCTCCCCGGTGTTCATCCGTCCCAGCATCCCTGCGGATGTCCGCACTGTCCGACCTCCCTGCGTCACGTACACGATCCCGGGCGGCTCCAGGCCGGGGGTCTCGGCGACCACACACCGGCCGAAGTCCCGATGCCACACCGTCTCCCCCACCTGGAACAGGCCACGGCAGGCTCCGTCGTGGCCGGGCGGGTGGCACACCGTGCAGGGCTCGACGGCCGTCACGGGTTCGCCTCCCTGCAGTGCGGGCAGACGAGTTCGACGACCTCGCTGTCACCGATCATCCCCTCGAGGCGTTCGGTGGTGGCGGGGCGACCGCAGCCATCGGAGCAGTAGGCGTCGGTCACTGGTCCTCCTCGGCTGTCTCCGTGGCCGGGATGAGGGACATGACGATGTGGTCGCCGCAGTCGAGCCCGACGCCCTGCCGGTAGATGAACCCGACCTGGAAGCGGAGGAGTCGGCCCGTGTGGCCGGGGCAGCGGTTCGGGCCGTCAGGGCCGCCTGCGCAGGCTGAGCCAAGGCGGCAGCGGTTGGGGTCGAACTCGCGCAGCACGAGGGTGTCCCCGGTCTGATAGCCCCGGTCGTCCTTGCGGACCTCGAACGTCTTCGACCCGTCCACCAGGCGGGCGAAGTACTGCGGCCACGTCTTCAGATCGTGGATCACCTACGGCTCCTCGGTTGTCTCGGCAGGGGCGGGGACGCCGAGGTAAGCACGGATGACGGCCTCGGTCTGGTCGCGGAAGTGCTGCCTGCCCGCGTCGGTGTACTCCACCCATGCGGGTGCGGTCTTCCCTGCTGTCCAGATCCCCTGCGCTATCCGCTGCGCGGCACGCTCGATCCCAGCGGGGTCGAGCGTGGGCGGAGCGGCGTCTGCGGGTACCGGAGCAGTCTCGGCGACCGCCTGCGCCGCGTAGGCATTGGCCCGGGCCACGTCCATGACTCCGATCTCGCGCGGGGTGGTGTCGTCCGAGGAGGACGACCCGGCCAGGTTCGGCCACGACCGCAGCACGTCCACCGCATCGTCCGCGCCGAGCTGGCGCGCAGACACCCGGCGGAACAGCTTGAGCATCGCCGGGGACTCCGCGTCCACCAGGTGGCGCCGGGTCCGGTCACTCGCCATCGGTTGTCTCCTCCTCGGGGAGCCTCGTGCCGCACCAGGGGCAGAAGTCGATCGTCACGAACGACGAGCCGCCGTCCCGGACGGGCAGGCCGACGCCGTGCTGGTCCGAGCGGATGATCAGGACATCGGGGCAGTCATGCGGGCTGGAGTGCAAGTCGCAGTCCAGGCGGGCGGCCTCGGCGAGCGCCGCGCAGCAGACGTCAGCGCCCACGGTCGCCCTCCTCGGTGGAGGACGAGACACCGGCGCCCAGTGCATCGAGCAGCTCGAGGACAGCCCGGCCAACGCGGAGAGCTCGAGCGGTCTCGATGAGGCCCTTGTCCGCGGCCAGCGCTGCCGTGCCCAACCCGACTTCCGGACGCCTCGGGTCATACAAGATCTGAGAGGAGGTCGCGATCTGGCCCGCGAGAATCCGATCCATCGTGCCAGGGGCCCAGCCCAGAGCCGCCTCCATGGCCTCCATCGACGACCTCCGGGGAGGGCCGCCCTTCCCCTGCTCGACCTTGCGGACCGTCAGATCTGATACCCCACCCATCTTCGACTGAGGCAGCCGCAGCTCCTCTCGCCGCTGACGCACCAGAGCGCCGAGTCTCTGCATCTCCGAAACCCGATCACCCATGGTCGTCTCCCTCTGCCGGGGACGGGACACCGAGCCGGTCGCCGATCACGAGACAGTGCGTGGTGCACTCGCACTCAGGGTCAGTGCACAGCGGCGCGGCCACGCCCGGGGTGTGATCGGAGACCCCAGAGCCAGTGAGCGTGTCCCAGACCTCGTCGCGGATCACGTCGCCGTAGCGGCCGAGGGTTGTCCACAGGCCGGAGACGTAGCCCCGGACGTCGCACTCAGGGTCGTTCGGGTAGAGGGCCGGGTCGTTGTCGTCGGGGTCGAGCCGGGACAGCAGGTCCCAGGTCGCCTCCAGGCGGCTGCGGAACTCCTCGCGGGCGGCGGCGGTGTCTGGCTGTCCGGTGACCCCAGAAGGCGCCGGGGCGTGGTCCAGCAGGTGCCCAATCGTGCGTCCCACTTCGCCGGTGATCGACCCGTCCGGCTCGATGTTCAGCCGGGCAGGCGGCTTGCCCTGGCTGTCGAGTGCCACGACGGCACGCCGACCGTGCCACGGGCCGTGGTTGGTGATCCGGATGGTGACTACCTCGCCCGGCGCCGGGGCGGGTCCCGTGTCCCCCGTGGTGGTAGGCGCGGCCCATGCGACGCCGGGAGCGACCCGACCCGCTTGCGCGCCATGGGCCGCAGGATCAAGCGTAGCCGTGACCGACTGCCCGGTGTCCCCCGACGGCTCCGGGGTCGCGGCACGCATCCGCTCCAGCTCCTCGGGGTCGAGCCTGAGCAGCAGCCCGTCGCCGCTGCACTGCGGGCAGCGCACGAGCGTCCCCCACTGGCCGCCGTCCTGGACGCGCTCCCCCTCGCGCGGGGTGTCCCCCGACGAGACCGCAGCGGCGCCCGGGTACCCCTCGTGCCGTGTGGTGGGGCACGGGAAGTAGTCGGGCAGGTGTCGACACAGGTCGCACGCCGCCGTTCCAGGCTCGCAGGCTGCCTGCATGTCGGGAGGGCAGGTGCAGCGGCCGTGCTCGGCCCAGAGCCGCTGGAAGGCCGCAGAGCCGTCCTCCTCCCATTCGTCGGTGACGGTCGGGTGTCCGGTGTCCGGGACCGCCCCGACCCGCAGCATCGTCCGGATCACGCTGCGCATCGTCGCCAGCGACAGATCTTCGCGGTCCAGCATCGCCATGCGCACGGTCCGCGTGTCGATCTCGGCTGTGACGCCGTCGTACTGCTCGTCGGCTGAGTCCAGGACGTCCGCGATGCGGGTCAGCATCGCGAGGTAGACAGCCCCCGGTGTCGGCGGTGCGGGCGGGGTGTCCGGGACCGCCCGCGGCCAGGCCGCGCCAGCGCCGCGCACAAGACGGCCCAGGAGGCTGCCGAGGACCGTGGCCTCCGTCTTCTGGTCCGCGTAGGCGTCGACGAATGCGCGGCAGTCCTGCGCGATCTGAGCCCAGTCGAAGTCGCGGGCGGCGGGCGGGGTGTCCGGGACCGCCCGAGCCTCCCCGGGCAGCACGACGAGCGCGCCTGCGACCTCGGAGACGATCGCTGAGGCGACGTCCGTGATGTCGTACTCCTCGGGGTGGTTCATCAGGATGTTGCACACCACCGACTGGGCGGCCGTGATGGACGACGGGGGCACCTGGCCCCGGCGGGCGGCGTCCCAGTCGACCCACAGGCGGGTGCGCAGGTCGTTGTACACCTCGGCCGAGACGTCGACGTCCGGGCCCACCGGGGCGAGGCGGACAGCGTCAGCAGGCAGCTCGTCGACCAGGTCTCGCCCTGGCATCCCAGTCACCTCGTACTTGGCGTCTCTACCGCGCAGCAGGCCCAGTGTCGGCGACCACCACACGGCGGGTGGTGTCGGCGGTACAGCGGCAGCGGGCGGGGTCTCGGGGGCGGTCACAGGGTCTCCTCCATGGCGATCGCGTCAGCGACCGTGTAGCCGTTCGTGGTCGTCGTCGGGGCCATCTCACGGGCCAGGGCGAGCGCCTCGTCCAGGTCGAAGCGGTGGGCGTCGAGCCAGTCGTCACGCCGCTCGGACGGGATCGACTCGTAGGACCATCGGCGGTCGCGACCCAAGCAGCGGCGGCCCATCGCGAGGACGGCCCACCGGTCCGCGCCTCGGTACTCGACGGTGACGGCGAAGTGGGCGGAGTCGATGCTCTCGGGGACACAGTTGACCTCGTACTGCGTCGGCCGGACGACCGGCGGCGGGCCAGCGGGAGACCCGGCTGGGTTGGGATTAGTCACTGTCTTCCTTGTCGTCGTTTGGGTTTCCGCCGATCTCGCGCCACAGCGCACGAGCAACCAGTGCCCGCTGGTCTTCGCCTCGCCTCTTCGCTTCGGCTCGGACGGCTGCGACTAGGGCAGGGTCCAGGCGGTAGGTGACCGCCTGGACGTCCTTGGAGTGCTGGTTTGCCACCGGCTCTTCCTAGTCGATGTTCGCCTTGACCAGCAGCCAGGTCTCGTACTCGCCCGCGGGGATCGGGCGGGGGTTGGCCTCGACCTCGGCCCGCTTGAACTCCAGGGCCTCGATGGCGCTGTTGGTGGCGTTCCAGGCGTCGTAGACGGGGGTTGGGATGTCCGTGTCGCCGAAGGTGTCGGCGTAGGCCTGGGCGATGACGCGGAGGGCTTCGATCTGGACGTCGATCTCGGCGAGGGCCTTGGTGAGCTGGCGGGCGGTGAGGCGGCGGTTCGTCATGAGTGGAACTCTATATGGCCTGTTCATGGGTGGCAAGCCACCTCGGGAAGTTGCTCCGCTTGCGCGCCTTCCCGCGCCACTGCTGCACGCCTGCGAGCCTCACGACCATCCAGCATCTCCCACCGGTCGGACGCCTCCACCGTGCACGGACCCGACCGTTGGATGTCCCCCGGTCGGATCGTGTGACCAGGGCGCGCCGGATCGGTCATCAGCAACAGGTGCGCGACCCGACGGTCATCGAGCACCGTGTTCAGATCGGCGGCGTACACCGCAGCCTTCGAACCGGCAGCATGCGTCGAGGCGCTGCGGCGGGCATCGCTGTGCCGCTCAGCCGCCGCGGACAGCGCACAGAACGCCTCGACCTTCGACGGGTGCCGGTTGTGCACCCACAACGGAATGCGGACCAGCCCCGATGGGTCCATGCGGTGGCGGACCGGACGCCGGATGTACTCGCCCCGCCCCGCTACCGAGGTCACAGGGTCTCCTCGTCGCAGTCGTGGTCCTTGCCCATCCGGCGGGCCGCAGCCTCGGTGGCGTAGCCCCTGTCTTCCTCGTCGCAGGCCTCGCACCACCAGCCGATCTCGCCTTCGTCGTCGGTGAAGGCACGCACGTGCGGGTTCACGGGGTCTCCTCGGTCGGCGTCGGGAGTTCGGGAGCAGGTACAGCGACGGTGCCACCCAGGAGCGCGCGGCGGACCTCGTCGGTGGTGAGCAGGCCCCGACCGATGCCCCACGATGTCGGGTCATCTGGGCCGATTGCTGCACGGTCGCGGTCGTCGAGGAGGCGGAGGAGGCTGTCGATGTCAGGCCAGACCATCGGCGGTCTCCTCGGTCAGGGCGCGGACGGTTGGGCACGGCCACGCCACGGCGTACTCGTCCCAGGTGCCACACACTCGGCAGGTGTGCTCGAAGTCGGTGTAGTTGCCCTCGCCGTCGTAGCCCTGCCCCCAGCCCATGTCGGTGTGGGCGGCGACGACCTCGGCGATGCGGGCTCGGAGGTTGCGGTTCTCCGCGTCCAGTCGGTCCCGGCGGCCGGTCTCTCCGGAGACCTTCACGACGGGTCCTCGGTCAGGGCGCGGCGGAGGCGCCCAATGACGAACGTGTACGCCGTAGCCACGCCCTCGGCGTGGTGGTACTCCGCGACGTCATCGGAGTTCGACGGGTCAGGAGCAGGCACGGCGACGTCGGATGCGGCACGGGCGAGCTCGTCGGCCAGGGCGAGGGCGGCGGTGATGCGCTCCCGCTGAGCCTCCTCGATCCGGCGGGTCGTGGTGTAGCCCTCGCGGAGCTTGTCCCGCTCGGCGCGGGTCTCCTCGAACTCGGCCCGCAGCGCATCGTGTGCCTTGAAGCCGTCCTTGACGACCGCGTCCAGCGCCTTGATCTGGGCGACGCACTCGGCGTGCGGGCCACCCACGAGCACGCACCACGACTTGTGCGCCTCGCCCTCTAGACCGGCGTAGTCGCAGGTGCAGGACGCCCGAGCGGCTGCCTCCAGCTCGCGGATGCGCTCCCCCCGACGGTCCAACTCGGCCAGCACGGCGGAGAGCTGCGCGACCGGGACGAGCACGTCCCTCTCGAACGGCCCGAGATCCGCGGGGAGGCGCCGCGCGAGATCGGCAGCAGCATCGCCGATCCGGGCAGGGTCGTGGGCAGTCACTCTTCACCTCGATGGTCAGCGGTGCAGTCGTCCGGGCAGCCGTCGTTGCAGCCCGTGTAGAACTCGTCGTCCGGGTCCCTGATCGGCGCGTCGGGGTCGGGGATGCTCGGGGTGCTCACGCGGCCGCCCCCTCAGGCCGGTCACGCATCTGCGCGACAGCGGTGTCCAGTGCGGCCAGCTCGGTGCGGTTGATCCCACCGAGCAGGCGCTCCACCTGCCGGGCGATGGACCTCCCCCCGGCGGCCAGCCGCTCGGCTCGCTGGTACACCGACCCGAGGTCTCGCAGGGCGGCGACGACGTCATCGACCTCAACCTCGCCGTCCCATCTCCCCACGCGCCCCTCACCGGTGGCGCCGCCGAGCTTCGCGACGATGGTGGCGACGGTCTCCTCGAACTGCTGGCGGGCCGGGGACTCGCGCGGCATCCGAGAGTGCAGCTCCTGTAGCTGCCGGTTCAGGCGGGCTGCGTAGTCCTGGGAGGCGCGGTGCTCGCGCTGGGACTTGTCGAGGCGCCAGTGCAGCCACTTCCCGATCGTCTCGAACGCCGGCGCCTTGTCCACCGGCTGCAACCGCGGGGCTTGCCGCACGATCGTCATCGACCGGGTCCGGCGACCGGAGGGGGGCGCCATGATCCCCCACAGCTCCGGGACGTCCAGGCCGTCGACGAGCGTGGGGTCCGCCAGTACCAGCCACCACTCGTCGCAGTACCGCTGCCAGGCGTCGGCCTTCAACGGGTCCGCCAGCTCGGCGAGGACATCAGCCCGAGCCACCTTCACCTCGTGCCCGACGAGGCGCCCCTTCCCCACGGTCGTGACGTCCTGCCAGATCAGGTCGGCCCGTCGGGTCGAGGTCGGGGCCTGGATCTCCGGGGCGAAGATCCCCGCAGGCTGGCGGCCCTCGGGCAGGTAGTGGCGGCGCAGCATGGTGATCATGTCTGCGGCCGACGCGCTCGGGGTGCTCACCGGGCCGCCTCGGTCTCGTACTGGACACGCCAGGTCGGGTGGCAGCGGCCGGGCTCGGTGTGGCCGTCGAGGAGGACCAGCAGGTAGGCGTCGACGAACCCGGCGATCACTCCGGGCTTGCCGTCAACGACCACCCGCATGCCCTTCTCTGCGGGCACTCCGTAGAAGTGGCGGACGTAGGCGCCGGTGTCGACGCGGGGGAACTCGGTCAGCACGGGCTCAGTCCTCGCTTCCGGTGTCGGTGTCGCCGAGGTAGGCGCGGACGACCTCGCGGGCGTCCCGGAGGGCGATGCTGCGGACGGTTTCCGACGGGCCGTCGAGGTATGCGTTCCCGCGCAGCGCCCGCGCCGCCCTTTCGATCCCCGCCTCGTCGAGCACGGCCGGGACAGCAGCGGGAGCCTGGACGGAGGTGAGGGCCACCCGGTACACCTCCTCGGCGATCGCCACGAGCTGGTCGTCATCGACCGTCGTTGCGGCATGCAGGGCCGCCACGATCCGGGCACGCAGCGGGTCAGCAGCGGCCCCGTCCCGCCAGTCCTCGGGCAGGGCACGGACAGCGTCGAGCAGCGCGACCCGCTCATCGAGTGCGCTGCGTTGCACCCACGCCGCGGCGTAGACCTGCGCCGCTTCGACGACGGCCACGACCTCGGGCCGGATCGGGGCCGGGCGGGCGGCCTCGCCGGGACGGGCCACGACGTACCCGCTCTCCCGTAGCACCTCGACCACGACCCGCATAGCGTCGGCGTCGGCCAGATGGGGGTCGTCGCTGTGCTCGGACGCCCGGGCCAGCACGGCGAGCACCTCATCGTCGGACACCTGCCCGGCCGGACGGGCGGCACGCGCCTCGGCCAGGTCGGCGCGCAGCCCTTTGATCTCAGCGTTGCGCCTGGCGACACGCTCACGAAGCTCGGTCATCACGTTCTCCCGTGCCTCGCGGTGCTCCCGAGATCGCTTCCGATCCCGCTCCAAGTCGTCAATGCGGGTACGCAGGGCGGCGACCGTGCCCGCGTCCTCGGCCCGGTGTGCGTCCGGGTCGGGGCAGCGGTCCGCCAGAGTGGTGGCGGCACACATCTCGGGCTGGATGCGGAAGTGCCAGCGACGCCAGGACTCAGGTGCGATCGGGAACGCGAGCCCGTCGCTCAACTGCAGCTCCACGCCGCCGACAGGGATGTCTCGGACGGCGACCACGGTACCGGCCCAGCTCAGCTCACCGGGCAGGTCGGCGTCCACGTAGCGGCCGATGAGGTGGGCGTAATCCAGGGCGCGCGGCCGCCACTCGGCTTCGGCGCGGTGGTCGGTCATGGCTCGCTCCTCTCGCGGACGGCGTCGCTGATCGCCGACGCCATGTCGATCGCGTCCAGCACCGCCTGCGCCTTGTAAGGGTCACGGACGGCCAGCAGTTTGAGCAGCGCGTTAACGCCCTCGAACTCGTGGTCGGCGATGGCCTTCGGGATGACCGTCATGATCTCGTCGACAGTCCACTCGGACGGGTCCTTCGGCGGGCGGTTCTCACCTTCGGCGCGGTGGTTGGTGCTCACCGGGCACCACCCGCCAAGATCCGGGCGGCCACGAACAGGCAAGCGTGATGCAGCGCCTGGTCGGCTAGGTACGGGCCGTGCAGCGGAGCCGGCGCGTGGTGCTCCTGCACCCAGCCCTGGACCGCGCCTGCCTGCCCCGCCAGGGGACGTTCCGACAGGACGAGCGCCTCCGGCAAGGTCATCTCGCCGCGCGCGAACCCTCTCGACCCGGTCAGCTCCAGGACCCGGCGGACCGGCCACCGCCGGTCGAGCAGGGCGTGGGTGCCCGCGGACCAGGCCGAGGCCAGCGCGAGCCGCCACCACGCAGGCCGGACGCCGAGCGGACGGAGCGCGGCCAGGGCGACCGCCTGCGCGGCCTGGTAGGAGCCGACGTGTCCCGCCATGGCCCGCCACGAGTCGGCCTTGCCTGCGGCCTGGTGGTCGGTCTGGATGACGTGGTCGGCGAGATCGTGGGCGGCCATCAACGCGGCGTAGACGGCGCCCATACGGGCAGCAGGTGCGGTCACAGGGCGCCACCCGGGACGTCCTCGCGGTCGTACTGCACGGCCGTGATCGGGCCGAACGCGTACACCAGGTGCCGCCAGTTCGCCGTCTGCTGCGACACCAGCAGACCCGGAATCTTCGCTCGGACGCACCGCCAGCCGTGCAACCAGCCGTCCTCCCCAGGCATCCGCTGCCACACGTCGCCGTCCTTGTCCGTGACGATCCGCAAGCCCACCGGCTCCGGCGGGATCGACGCCTCGAACGTCACCGTCTCGCTCATCTGGTCTCCCTCGGTTGGTCGGGCGGCGGGGTCCGGATCGACTCCGGCGTTCCCCTCGGGTCTCACGGCCACGGTGCCGTCCGTCGGACGGGTGGGCGCGAACCAGGACACGCGAGTCGGGTCGGGGGCGGTCACCGAGACACCGCCGCGGGCGCGAGCTCCAGCTCAAGGCAGCCTTCGACACAGCGGACCTCGACGTCGTACTCGCCCGGCCCGACGCCCAGCGTGGTCGCGGCGTCCTCGAGGTTGTCGGCATGCTCGGTGGCCCAGCACTCGGCTACCGGCCGGTACGGCTCACCCTCCCAGTAGGTGTGCCGCCCGGTGACGGACGCGGGACACGGCCCGTCGCCGTGGTCGTTGTCGTCCATCTCGTCCGGGTTGGCGGGGCAGCCGCACAGGTTCATGACGGCGCAGGTCATGGTCTCCGTCTGAGGTCGGTGCGGGCAGATCAGCTCGGCGGTGTCCCACCACAGCGGCGTGTCCGGGTCGAACTCGTCATGGTGCAGGGTGAGCTTCAACCGATGTGGCGCGTCGTCGGTGATCACGCGTCCTCCTCCGGACCGAATTCGCCTGCTCGGACACCGGCAACGAACGCCGCCCACTCGTCTGGGGTGAGGTCCACCATCTGCTCCGGGCTGGTCGAGTTGCGCAACCGCACCCGGTCGAGGGTGATCTCGACCTCCACACAGTTGCCTGCACTGCACCGGGAGGAGCGGCGCCAGGTGGTCTCGTCGGTCATGTCGTCTCCTCATTCCGGTTGAGCCAAACGTATACCCAATCGTCTACCCGCTGCAAGTTCGTTCGGGTAATCTGACGGTATGCCGATCGTTGTCCCGAACGGACCCACAGACGTAGGGTCGCGAGCCATGCCACAACCCATGCGCCACCGAAACTTCCGCCTCGACGACGAGACGTGGTTCGCCCTCACCCGCATCGCCGAGATCCAGGACAAACGAACCTCGGACATCATGCGCGACCTCGTCCGCGGCTACGTCCGCAGGAACCGCCGTCTTCTCGACAACGACTCGAAGTGGCAGGAGCGGTCACGTGGGTGATGCCGAGATCAACCCAGGCAGCGCGGACGACGTCGGGTTTGCCGAACACCCGACCGTGCTCTAACGAAGCATGCTCCGGACCGAACAGCGGCAGGCCCGCGAGGACTGACCTACACGCTTCCCACCTCACGACGCGTTCCCCGACTCGACGTCGCCCCAGTTGAGCGGGTCGTTCAGGTCGGGACGCCCGCTGCGCCGCCAGTACGGGGTGTGCCCGACGTGGAAATGGGTGTCGTCCTGTTGGCAGCGGTACACCTGAATCGGCGGGTCCTCGTGCGGCTGCCGGCGGCGCATCTCGCGCAGCACCTTCCGGGCCTCGGTGCGGGACACGAACCCGGCTTTCCCGCACCGGCACGGACGGGCAGGCACGTACACGGTTCCGGACAGCGGCTGCTTCGACGGCTGCGGTGGGCGATGCTCCCGGGACTTGCGGCGGCGCGGGGTCATGCCGCGCCCTGGTGGTGGGCGACGGCGATGGCCTCCAACACGGTCAGCTCGATCCGCTCTGATTTCGCTTCTGCCGCACCCGGCTCCCCCTCCCCGGCGGAACGCGGTCTGGTGTCGCAGCGGGCGAATGAGAGGCCGTTACGGCGGCATCGCGGGCGGACGCGGCTCGCACCTTCGCGTCCACTGCCCGCTTGTCCCATTCCGACCCCGCAGCAGCACGCAGCTTCGCCAACTCGTGACGGGCATCCATGCGGGCAACCTCCACGGCCGGTGGCAGCCACCCGAACCGCTCCACCAGAGCCCGCTCCTCCGGGGTCACGAGACCACCCCCGCGCCCTGGATGAGGTTCCGGACGGTGGCGATCAGGTCGTCGTCCGAGCCCGGCTCACGGTCGAGCTCCGCCCACAACCGGCGGCGCAGATAGTCCCCGATCCGGCGGGCCACGTACATCTCGTCCGGGTCGGCCAGGCGGATCACCGTGTCCACGTCCTGCTCCGACAGGATCGCCCCGCCGTAGCGGGCCTTGGAAACGCGGAGGCGGGCGGTCAGGGTGGTGACGTCACCCGTCAGGTTCCCGTTCACGCCGCCACCTCCCGGGCCTCGGCCTCAGCGAGCAGCCGGGCATTCCAGTCCGACAGCGCCCCGATCAGCGTGGCCCGCAACCAGCCGTCCCACCGGACCCGGCAGCCGTGGACGGTGCAGCGGTCACGCACATCCACAGACACCGGCGCCATACCGCGGGTCAGGTCGACGAAGCCGCCGGTGCAGGCGGCGTGGGTGCCGTTCGACCAGTGCCACATGCGGCCCTGGGAGGTGCGGAACACCTGCGGGATCACGCGGCACCGTCGATCAGGCGGCGGATCTCGACAGCCCCGACACCGGACACAACCCCGAGGCCAGGGAAGTTCGCGGCGGCCGTCTCAGCGCAGCCAGAGCAGGGCTCGTTGACGACGTCGCGGCCGGAAACGCCACCTCGGAGTGACCAGCCGGGGACGTCGTCGCCGAAGCGGTCGACCCCGCAGAGGAACGGGCCGGGAGTGCCGGAGTCGCAGCCCCGGACGAGATGGATCACGTAGGCGGGTCCAGCACCTGCCTGGGCTGGGACGAGGTGAGTGACGCGGCGGCTCGCGAGGCTGCCGGACAGGTCTGTGGTCACGGTCGGGTCTCCGTTCGTTCGGTGGGAGGCCGCCAACTCGGCGACCACACCCGGCAACAGGGAAGAAAGAGGCTCGGGGCGGCTCACGCGGCACCCCGCTTACGGGCGTCATGGGAGGCGGTCACTCGGGCACCTTCGGCGCAACCATGAACGAGTAGACGGTGGTCACGCGGCGACGGAACACGGCCCGCGCCTCATCGTGAATGCCGTGCCAGTTGTCCGTCTCTAGCCAGCCGATCGAGTCCCGGTACAGCCACTGCGCGGCGCGCTCGATGCGGTCGGTGAAGTCCTCGTCCGCCATGATCGGGTCGTTCATGCTGCGCCCTTCTTTCGTGCGTCGGATCGGGCCATCGCGTCGTTGACGCGGTTGAGGTACCGGGATGCACCCCGGGTGAGGAACTGGACGGCGAGGTTGTGCGCCCACCCCCACCGCTCACACGGCCACGACGTGCCGCACTCGGAGCAGGTGCCCCACGGGGTCAGAGGCTCGTCGGGGAAGTCGGGTTCATCGCCGCCCTGGTGAAGGCGCTCGATCTCCTCGAGGACCTCCGCCACGTCTAGTTCCTCGGCGGTTGGCTGGACCCACGGGTAGGTCGAATCGGTGATGCGGAGCGCCTTCACGGTCTCCGCGAAGGTCGGTCGGCGAAGCGGCTCGGTCATCCGACCCGCCCGTACGCGCCGTTCCAACGGAGATGGATCATGCCTCTGTCTCCATGCCGGTTCTTGTCGATGATGAACGTGAGGAAGTCGGGGTCCGGGAGGCCCTTCAGCGGGCCGTCGACATCGACGATCTGCCGCCACAGCAGGATCACCACGTCGGCGTCCTGCTCGATTCGCCCGGACCCACGAAGGTCGGACTTCGTGGGCTTGAGGTCGGCGCGGGCGGTGTGGTTGCGGTTGAGCTGGGCCGGGACGACCACGGCCACGTCTAGTTCCATCGCCAGCCGCTTGAGGTCGGTGGAGATCTTCGCGATCTCCTCCTCCGCTGACCGGCCCCGCTGGTCGCCGGTCATCAACTGGAGGTAGTCGACCACCAGAAGCTTGAGCCCACGGCGGTGATGGTGGGCACGGGCGATCCGCTGGATACCGCCCATCGTCACCGGGTCGGCGTTCACCCGGAGCGGGACGTTCCCCGTCTTCCGCTGCCAGTCCCGGACCCGCGCCCGGTCGAAGTCGTTCATGGTGCGGGTGTTGATGGACTTCAGGTCGACCTCCGCGCCTCGTGCGACCAGCCGGCCGGTCACATCGAGCGTGGACATCTCTTTGGAGAACACCAGAGTCTCGTGCCCGTCGAGCACCGCACGCTGGGCAATGTTCAGCGCCACCGTCGACTTCCCGTCACCCGGGGAACCGCCCACCACGTACATGCGGCCCCCGACGAGCCCGCCGAGGATGTCGTTGAGCTGATCCCACGGGGTGTCGATTCCCGGCTGGGAGGCGCCGGGGGCGTGGGCTGCGTTGAACTCGTCCATCAGCTCAACCCACGTCATCGTCCCGGACCGGCTGTCGTCGTCCTGGACGTCAAGACTGTCGAGGTGCGCCCTGGCTGCGGCGAGGATCTCGGACGGATCCCCCTCGTGGTCCCTCACCGTCACCGCGGCGCGCTTCACGGCGCGGACGAGGCGGCGGCGGGCGGCGAGGTCGGCGACGAGGCGGGCGGCCCGCTCGGCGGTCAGCACGGACGCCGCATCGGACATCTCCGCGATGACCCGGCGGATCCCCGGCGGGAGCTTCCCCTCCTCGTCTGCCAAGGCGCGGGCCACCTTCACCGGGGCAATCGGCTCGTTCGCCGCCGACAACTTCCGGCAGACGTCCCACACCTCGCCGCGGGGGCCGTCATAGAAGTCCTCCCCCGACAACCCGGACAGGACCGTGGCCAGGTCCACGGAGTGGTAGGCGACCGCGCCGATCAGCTGCCGCTCGGCGATCGCCGACTGCATGTCTGCCTCGTCCACGAAGTCCATCAGCCAGCCTGCCTTTCGAGGAGAGCGCGGAGTTCGGCGGTGTGGTCGCGGATCCACTCCACGGAGCGGTCGTGTCGCCACTGCTGCGGCGGGGTCGGGTCGGACGGGGGCTG
>ENA-UOUW01000065-UOUW01000065.1-bioreactor-metagenome-genome-assembly--contig:-NODE-65-length-14723-cov-9.132602_pt1 | contig 14723 bp, 18 predicted proteins | sample MGYA00238153_ERZ761573 | MGnify/ENA primary metagenome ERZ761573 (study PRJEB28894, sample SAMN06264780) | bioreactor metagenome | isolation source: Switchgrass | place: USA:Austin, Texas | collected... | reverse complement strand
CGGAAGAAAAAACACCTTGTGCAGAGAACAGGACTCGAACCTGTACGGATATGGGTAGTGTCTCGTTCTTTCAGGAGCGCCTTCACCCATTTATTTCACCACAATTAAATTGCGCGTCTACCGTTTCGCCACCTCCGCAGTTAGCAGGGTACTCTCCACCTGCCAGAAGACGAGCCATTATCCCCGCTGCTTACTTATATACTTACGGGCTGTCCTATATAAGTTAACCACAAAAACTAATTATCCGATGTGGGGGTAGTCGTTGTTGTTTTCACTTCTATCTTAGTGGCACCAGCCCTTTGGGACATCACCGCCTTCCCAACATCCTGCAGGTTTTTACTTTCATATATTTTATATGCCGTGGCCACATCTATAGCCTGAGCAGTTTGTTCACTTGGCTGAGGTACAAATGATAGAAAATTCAACTTTACACCTCTTTTTTCTAATAAAATATTCACTTCTTTCAATAGCGATTCCTCAAAGTCGGATTGACTAAAATCTACTATATCTTCTGCTGGGAGCAATGTCCTGGCCACTTCTTTAATGCGCTTGTCAATAACGGAATTTTCTGCCGTTTCATACGCCTTAGATGCATTGCTTTCATCTTGTGCATCTGACCCGGCTTTACCTAAATACTTTGCTTCGCTAATAAACGCTTTCCCATCCGTAATTACATAATCATACGATATTTCAATATCGGCCAATACCCGGTCTTTGAAAGATGCCTTAAACCTACTTTCACCCTGCATTGGGTAGTCAGGTATGGTTACGGAATATTCACATGCAGTAAGTGCTTTTGGGATAGCGTCGCCAGCTTTTATGAGCTTCCACGTTTGGCCACAGTCGCTGGTATAGAGTGTTTGTACATTTGCTTGTGCGCGACTGCATGATTCATAAGATATAATGGCAAATATTGCCAATAAAATAATAACCAAATTTTTCATAATTAGTGTGTTGTTTTTATTGTTTAGTGTAAAATGTTTTTATAAAGTAGCAGGCTCCAATGGGGACTGAAATCATTAATGCAACCATTATGGAGCTTAAATAAATAGGGGCATTATTGATATAATTAGTGCCTAATAATGTCTTTCCAATCCCTATCTCTATGGATAAAACTATAGACAATACTATAAACACCAACAATACTTTTAGTGATTTCATATTATAATTTTTAAGACTCTAAAAATGTCATTACTGCGCTATCTCTGCTGCATTAGGCACTTTAAGCCATGTTTTTTTGCGGCCATCCTCGCGAAGAAACTCCCGAAGTTCTGCAGGGCTATAGCAATATGCGGCTGCTTCAAAGGCAAAGTTATCCACTACGCATACTATACCTTCCGAAAACCCCTCCGGAGCATCTATACGCTCCGCTTGCGTATTATCCATGATAAACTTAACCTTCCCATGCGTAGGAGCAGGCTTCCCATCAATTTCATTAATGTAACGACCCATTGTGTATGTTTGTTTAATTGTTAAAAAATCACTTTTGCTTGCTGTCTTTGTATTTAATCCAGTCAGCATAAGTATGCTTCTTGCCGCCACGACGATTCCTGATTTTTATCATACCCTCCACCTCTTCAGCACCCTTGCTCCCCTTCTCGTGAGAGTTTATCATAAACGTAGCATACTCATCTTCGTCTATCCTGAACTGTACCATTCTCTTTTTTGCCATAATGCAGTATTCTTTTTATTGGATATACAAATGTATATCTTTTTATTGATAATTACAAATGTTTTTTACCAACACAAGTTTTAGCCCCCATGTTTATTGCTGATCGGTCATCCATATTCAGGTGCATAAATGGGAACCCCTATGTTTTCGCTTTCGGATTCACATATTTCAAGTTCATTGATTAACTGCTCCACAGTGCAATCGCTTTCGGTCGTATCAAGTGGAGCGAAACGAATAGAAAGATGCCACCTATAGCCATTATTTATTTGATGAATACCATTATTGCATTTTGCACACCAACTATTCTTATCCTGTGTTGTAAACCCAACACAAATCAATACTGGGCTACATTTACATATACCATCCCGCAAAGCATGTATTTTAAATTCTTCACCTTTCTTAAACATCCCATCTTCACAGTCTTTTATAGCAACTACCCGTTGCCCTACATACCAATTCATGCTAAAACTATTTTGTGTGATTGAATACCTTACCTCTTACTGCCAGCAATCCTACATAAGCCATTATAGCTATAGCAGAAAATACCAAAGAAAACACACCTATCATTACGTATTCCGGATTTAACTGTGGCATAAGAAAATATTTTTTATTATTTACTAATATTCCCGTTCATATTATTTACGGTAGGGGACTCTTCAATAGCCAAACTTGATGGGGGTGCCCCGTGTTCACCGGCCTTCTTCAACTCCTCCTTATTTACCAGTGCGACATGGCCAAAGCGTTGTCTGAGCGAATCTTCCAGCAGGTCTATCTCCTTCAACAACCGGTCCATCAAATCCTGTATCTCTACAAGCAATTTATAGTTGGTAGAACCATCCTCTTTTTTTACGTCATTCACCGAGGCTTTCTGCAAAGATTCATAGGTATGCTTCTTGCTCTCCAAATACTTGTAATCACGCTCACCCTGAAAGTCCAGGTACTTTTCTATCAAAGACCGCACAACCGGGCTACCTAACATTATGACAGCCGTATGCAATGTATCCGGCAAGCCTACCTTTGCAGCTATACCATTCTTTTGGGTAATGCTGGCCGCACCATACACTATTAGCTCACTGTCCTTAGAGTAAGCATAGGCTATGTACTTTACTATAGCCAGCTTATCATACTCTGAAAACTCAGGGCTGTCACGCAACTCACAAAATATACCCTCTCCATACTCGTTTGCCGTTATGCCATTCAATATCTCAAATAGCTGTTCCGCTTCTTTTTGCTCTTTGTACTTTTCTGTTATAAGGTAGTATATGGAGGTCATAAACCAACAAGATTTAATTTGTCTTTTGGGATGAGATTTATAATATCCTCAAAAGTGGGGGTTGGCTTTTCTTTATTAAATTCTTTTATAAGATCACCCCTAAACGCAAATTCATGCGTCCAAACTGACCTTCCTAATGCAGACTCTATCGCCTCATGAAATACATCGAATGGCATACATAGCAAATCTTGAAATAACTGAAACTTTGCCCTATCATATAGGGACATCTTCTCCCAAAACCTACATTCAGATAAAGCTATTGCTTGCTCTTTAGAAACTTGTGTTATTGAACCCATAAACGATGTGTGTTTTTGTTTTAAATAGTTATTGATATACAAATGTATATCTACTATTTCATATAAACAAGTGTTTTGTAAAAAATATTTTTACCGTTATTCCTCAGCCTCGTCTTCTGCCTTTTGTATCTTTCGCTCTATATCTTTTTGACGGCGGTTCACGTATTTCATGGTCTTGTCAGCCTGTTCTTCTGTTATCTGCCCTCCCTCTGTCAATGATTCCAGATAACCTTCCAGTTTATCCATCTCCCCTTCTGTTAGCAGGTTCTTGTCGGCCTTCTCTACCAGTTCTGATTTTCTTTCTTTGGTTACAGACATGTTCGATTCCCTTACAAAACGGCTCACTACAGGTACGTCTCTGGCCTGTATCTTTTCTTCTTCACTTACAGATTTTTTTGCAGTGTTTACTACGCCGCCTATAAAAGAACCAAAACCAGTAAAGGTAGCATCCATTACATGTTGTAGTTGCTCAGGTGATATTTCTATCGCGCCTTCTTTACCTGGCCCTCCACCTGTTATTTGAGACAATCCCTCCGCTGCTGTTTTATAGGGCTGTGGGGTTTTATCATAGGCAACCTGGCTCATAGGCAGCCCTTCTTTCTGTGGCACTATTGGCATACCAAAGGCATCTGTATTAGTCCACAATTGCATCAATGGCGCAAAGTTACCGGCCATCTGCTGCGATATAGGCGCCGTTCCTCCCGTTGGGTTGTAGTAGTCCGTAAAAGAGGTTACTATATTTTTTGCAAACTCTACTGGCGAACTACCATATTGTCCGTCTGTTTTGTAATATTTAGCCAACGCATAAAGGGATTGCCCCATGTAATTAAACCACCCCAACCTGCGGCCTATCGGTATTGAAACCGGGGCACCACTGCCTGTTGGTATCATTATACCGCGCTGCTTTCTCCATTCAGGTACTTCCCAATAGCAATCTTCGGGATTTTTCTCACAATCACTAAACATGTCATTGGCAAATGCCTGGGCCATCCCCGCTGCAATAATTCCACCTGCAAACAATCTTGCAGCCTTACTACGCTTTAGCAGGTTAGCTGTGCCCAGCGTGCCTTGTATCCCTGCGTTCAAAAATGCCTTAAACGCATTCAGGTAGACGCCTTGTGTCCCGCTTTTTTCAAAGTCAATGGTGGCATCTCTTGAAAGAAGAGCAGACTTTTCATCACTCAAGCCTGCATCCTTTGCGCTTTTATACACTACAACACGGGTAGCTACCTCCAGCGTTTCAGAAATATGCTCCCATGCGTCCCTTATTTTACGCCAATCTCCGGGGCGTAATTTCCCATCGTATTTTTCAAAAGTCTTTAATGTGGCTACCGATTGGTCGTTAAGGCCAACCTGCTTATTAAATGTTACTTTACCCCCCTGCTTCTCCCATTCTTTAGCTATATCTGCCCACTCTCCTTTACCTGTAAATATTTGCTTTAGTATCTTAGGGTAGTTCTTCAGATTTTTACGGTATTCTTTTACCACTTCTTTGCTGTCTTCTCCATGGAGATATGCAGCGGCGTCCTGCATGTCTATAATGGCGTTGGTAGCTACAAATGCGGGGTTGGTTAAGGTGGCGAAAGTACGCACCCAGTTTGTTATACCCTGCAACATTCTCAGCGCCTGTGTAGGCTTTATCTTTTTGAAGGTATTTCTCATACCCTCATCCTTTATCACTATATAGCTTTTCTTGCCATTCTCCCAAAACGGTATGCCGTCATTTGGTATGTATTGCTCGTTAGGAGTGGCCACTTCACCATCTTTACCCTCCACATATTCATACCGTGATGGTTTTATCTCCCATATCTCAGGGTTGGGATTTTCTCTTATAAGGTTGGCCATGCGTATGTTGGCCATGTTCTCCTCCCCTTTCAGCATAGAGTACTCTAAATCCTGTATAGCCTGCAATACTGGATTGAACCTGGTAGTGTAATCCATTTCTGCGGCACCACGAGAACGGTAAAGGTCACGTCCACTCTTTCTTGAAAAATCCACCGGGGACTTTTCAGCTTCCTCCGGGTTTAGTTCTGCATCCAGGTCTATTTTTAATGGCACATAGTTTTCGTAGGCATTACGGATAGACTCATACTCCTCTTCATCCATCAATCCACGCTCATATTTAAAGTCCAGTATCTTGTCAACTACATTTTCTTTGAACTCTTGGGCAAATTCTTCGTACTTATCAGTCATACCGTCCTTTTCTACTTCGTCGAGTATGTCTTTAGCTTGCTGGTCAGTCATACCGGAACCTCCATCGGGCATCAACACATAGTCGGGGTTCTTCTGTGCCAAAATATCTTGTAGCTCCTGCTGTGCCCTATATATGGCATCTGCCGATTTTTTTGTCGCAATAGCATTATTCAGTTCATATACCTTTGCCTCAAACAATCTCCTGCGCTGTTCCGCATTTTTAGCGTTACGTTCAGGGGCATGTTTTGCATATAGATAAAGTCCAAATTTGTTGATGTCTATTTTAGCCTTGTGCAGTCTGTCAAAGAAACTACCTTTTTTAACCTTTGTATCTCCCAAATAGTCCCTTATCTCGTTGATGTTCGCCCAAGCCTTGCCTTTAGATAGTCTGTACCCCGAAACTGCATCTGTTTCTTCTGTTATATCTTTCAGGGCATTCGCTTGTCCCTGTTGTAATCTTTGAAACCTATCTGCAAATTCCTGTCGCTTCTTCTGCCAGTATTTTTGCGCTGGCATTTCAAACATGGGGTCCTGCTCACCGGGTGTTGGCTTTTCAGCAAATATACTCACAGGCTTTATATCACCACTAGCTACCTGAGATTCTACTTTTTGTGTTGCTATATTAGCTCTGGCAGCACTGTACGTTGCACGTATGTTTTCGCGTTGGGTATCACTATTGGCAGTCAACATATCTGTTATCTCTTGATCACTCAATGCCTGTAGTGCTGCATCGTAATCATTATCATTATCCTCCAGTATTTGTGCGGCCTGTTGCTGACCACTTTGTTTAAATACTGTGTCAGTAGCTTGCTTTCGTATATATTGGTTGATGCGCTCCTTCACCGCGTTTGACAGGCCCGGCTGCGCATTTACAAACGCTTCTGCCTGCTCAATGGTAAATTCATTGTTTCGTATCTTTTCTACAAGTATATTGGCCGCTTCCGTGTTCTTTTGACTTAATGGCTGGCGCTTCACTTTTAATGCGCGTATCTCTTCTGCATCCAGTGGGAATGCCATACCTTCTCCCATGCTTTCCCTGAACTTCGGTTCATCCCATTTAGTAAATACACGGTCATTGATGTAGTCTACTGCTTTTTGTATGGCATCCTGCAATGTGGCTTTTGCCTCAATGGCTTTTGCAGCTACTTCATAAGCAGCGTTTACTATATCTCGGTCGGTTATACCAAAAAAGCCAGAGCGAACATCTGTAAACTCTCCTGGTGGTGGTTTTGGTAGCTTACGCTTCCGTATCTCCGCAGCCATTACTTTAGCCGATAACAGTTTATGCTTCTGCTCGGCTAATGTTTGCTTCTTTTTAAGTTGCTGCCACGCCTTCAGTTTTATTTTGTACTCATCAGTAGTGGTCTTTCCTTGCTTGCGCAATGCAGTCAGTGCTTCTTCGGCTTTGGGTACTTTTTTATTGAGGTCATTTATCTCATTTATGACCTTGGCAAGTTGCTCGTCAATGTCTGATATGGGTCGTAATTTTTCTCTATCAGGTTGACCCTGCGTGCCAATTCCTGCATTTCCTTCTGTAGAGAGCCTTCCTTTCAACTCATTTACAGTATCTATAAACAAAATATCCTTAATCTTTTCAAATTCAGACAATTCATCATAAGGCAATAATGCAGGATGTGTTTTTTTATCAGCATCTTTAACAGGACCATATCTCCACCCATCTGCTACCTTTTGGTCAAACCATATTTTATTAAGTTCACGACCGGTCATGTTAGGATTATCCAATATAAATTGTACATTCTTAACTGCTACATCCTTTTGCCAATCGGGAGCTTCCGACCATGGCACTTGTGAATAATCTCCATGTAGTTCATTCCATTTCCTGTTCCCTTCATGGACTGCACCTGCTATTTGTTGAATAGTAATGGGTCCGTTTCCGACTGAGGCAATTGCTGCTGTTCTTGCCTCTTCTTCCTTCTCCAATTGAGTATTATCCCCATCTTCTGGTTGTAGCTCAATTTGGCCATTCCTGTAGGCTTCTTCAAGGTCTGCTTCGAGTTGTTCTCTGCTTTCATATTCTTTGTTTAAAAAGTCTTTTTCAGCATCCGAAAGGGCTTGTGCTTCCTGTTCCAGTGCTGTTTTTATAATATTGGGTGTGAGGTCAAAACCTGTCATCTCCCTGAACCTGTCAGAGGCTGTTTGGGCAACTTTGTTTTCATAGGTACGTGTAGCTTCCTGAATCCCTCCGGGGAACCGGTCTATGAATTCTACCAGGTCTTCCGGTGTAATATCCAACCCGCTATGAGATGATATTTCCTGCGCAATCTGGTCTATACCGGCAGCACCTGATTTTGTGTAATTAATAGCCTTGGCGCGGTCCATTTTATTTCTGTCCCCAAATCTATTATAGCTCTCTTTGGTGGTGGTAAATCCACCAAAGTCTACAATAGCGGTTTCCTTACTACTCAATGGCGTCACGTCGGGTTCCTGGCGCTGATACAGTTCTATGAGTTCTATAGGGCTGTTGCTCGTTTCTGCTACCTGCAATGAGATGTCTTCATCGGTCATGCCTGTTGCATCTTCCGGCACTATTGCACGTTCCCCTCGCGTAAAGTCATACTTCTGTGCAGCCTCCTGTATAGCTTTTCTCCTTGTAGGGGCTGATACTTCTTCGTTGTTTTTTACGTTTATTACCCGTAGCCCTCCGTTTTGGTACAATACCTTTTGGTTGCCGGATAGAGTAGTGTACTCTTCTATCCTTTGCGGCCTTTGGATTTCGAACCCCGTGCTGCGTTCAGTGCGATTGCTACTATTTGCTTCTGGCTGCGGGGTTTGCCGTTCGCCCCCCGTTCCTTCCCTGCTTTTTGGTTGTCGGCTTTTAGTTCCCGTATATTGGCTGATACTGCTTTCTGTTGGGCTGATTTGCTCTTGCCCTTCGCTGATTGTAGTGGCATTTTGTTCTATGTTTTGTGGTTCAGAAATAGTTGTTTCTTCCTCTTCAAAGAATCCCGGCGCTTCCTGCGCTCCTACTATCTGTTCAGTGGTAACAGCAACGGGGGTAGTTAAAGTAGTAGATGCTACCCCCTCTGTTTGTTGCTGCTGTGGCGGGATGGCCGTTAATAACCCTTCGGCTTCTTGCTGCCCTTCGGCTTTTTCGGCTTCATTGGTTTGCTGCAGGTTTTCATTTTGTCCTGTTATTTGGGGTGAAGAAATAATATTACCCTTCTCATCAAGAGAAACTCCTAATATTTTAGCCTTTTGGCTTTCAAGCTCTTTTATCTTATTGTCAATTATTTGCTCCTGAACTGGATCTTGTACATTTTTTTTCTTTTCATCAAGGATAGCATATTGATATTGCAAATCCATGTAGTCAGCCTTTTGTTTGTCGTCCAGTTTTTCATTATTAACTAATGATTCCTGTGGGAGGCTTTTATTGTAAATGCTGGCTAACGTATTTATTGTTTGTATTTTAGAATTAGCCTCTGGTTGGGTCAATTCCCCGCTTGTCAGTTGGGAGTTTATTTCATCTACATACAATTGCGGGTTAGCCCCTACTTCAAACAACATAGATTTATACAACGGGCTTTTATCCCTTTGAGTTGCGACTGCCGACCCTGCAGTTGGTAGAAGTGATGATATGGTAGAAGTGATGTATGTCTGTTTCAACTTCTCCCCATAATCAGTGTCTTTAAATGTATTTGGCGCCAGTGTGGCATCCACAACCATACCGCCTATTTCATCCAGAATATCTTCACTTACTTCTGTTTGGTTTTTTATAGCCGCATCCTTAATGGAAGACTTGATTATATCTCTAAATTCAGGTGACTGCAGTGCATCTACGCCCTTTTCATCTATCAAGTTTACAAATCGCGTGTAGTTTGCAGTCCCCGACTCTAATATATCATCTGCTAATTTCATGTCTGGCAACACCAACTCTGTAGCTCCTGATATTGCTGTCTTTGCAAAGGCATAGGCATTCCTTTTAGCTTCATCTTCCGGGGCATCTCCAATAGCTTCTTTGGCTGAACGGTAATTATCTTCATACCCCGTAGCAAATGTATTAAGCATCAAACCCATTTTATCACCTAACCCTGTTAGCCTACCCGCCAGACTACCTCCTGCTGCCATTGCCGCCATTTGACCTGCACCTTCTACAACAACGCCTAATACATTTCGGATGCTTGGTTGAAATGAACCGCTATTAGGGTTGTGAACATTCATTAGATAATTATCAGGGGAAGTACTAACGGTGCTTTCTCCCGCAAATAACTTATCCTGCTCGGTTTCACCTCCTTTTAAATTTTTACCAAACCATGATAAATTATACCAATTTTCAGGCATCGCAGATTCAGCTACATCTTGGTCACTGCCACTTAAACGAGAAAGCCCCATTAATGCGGTTTCATATATCCCTCCTGCTGTATTCTCAACAAATGACCCTAAAAATCTACGGGCCACATCTTTCTGTCCTGAAAAGTCCTCTTCGGACAATGCCGCCACATCCTCTTCAGGTATATTTAATTGACGTGCGGCTTCTTGTATCATGCCTGGCGTTATATCATATCCTGTTACTGCATTCCACTTAGGTCGTGTTTTCGCTATCTGTTCCGATATAACTTTTACTAACTGCCCTTTCTTAAACTCCGGGTTGTTATCTATTATTTTTTTAGAGTAGTCTTTGGTTTCTTCATTTAGCTTTGAAGCCAATTCCATATTACCATTAGCGAAAGCATCCATCTCGGCATATTTCATGGCTTGGTAGCCAGCAACTTCATCTGCTACTTTCTGCTCAGGCGAAATAGGCAATCCTTTCTTTTGAAGCCTCCTTATTTTTTCAGTGGTCTTATCGGCTAATGATTCACGAACCTTTATGCCTATTTCCTGCGGGGAAAGGGGCTTACCTGCAGAAACTGCTTCATTTACCACCTTAGTGGCGGCAATTGAAGAAGCGGCATTTATAAGAGTTTGTCGTTCGGAATTATAATAGCTATCAAGTTCAGCCAACTTCTGGTTATATACCGAGGCATTCTCCCTTACCAGGTTGTCCATCTTGAAATTTGGATTTGGCACTAATGGGTATTCATTTTCCAGTTGAGCCCTTTTATCCTGCTTCTCTCTTTCTAAAATAGCTAATCCTCCTTCCACTATAGGAGTTATAACATGTGTGTCGCCTTTTGAGTTCCTTATCCGTTCATTCAGGTCCATAGCATTCCCTATGGTGGTTCCCATATTTGGCAATGATTTTTGCAACATTTCCCCGTAAGAAGCTATAGGCGTTGATGGCTGTTTTGAATCAGAATAAAGCGGCACGGGGACACCGGCAAGTTGCTCTTTATGCTTTGTTACAAAATCCTGAAGTACATTATATGACCTATCTATTTCATTGCGGATGGCATTACGGGCACTCTCTATCTGGTATTCATCGGGAGGGGCAATGGCTTGAGGCATCTGTTTAGGGATACGCCCCTGAACCACATCCATAGTAGAAGGCACCGCTTTCCATGTGCTATTGGCTTCTTCTACTTCTGGTATCCTAAATACGCCAAGAGTCTTTTTATAAGTATCGGTAGCAATGTCCAGATTTTTTTTCCCCTCCTGTGGCACTACGCCAGAGGAGGTCTCCATAACGTTATCCGTGGGGTCATCCAGTATTTGAACTGGGCCCATCGTCTTTTCATCATACACCTTACCCTGGATTTCCGGCTCATCACTTAGTAGAGTGACTGGCCCCATTGTAGTCTCATCATACACTTTACCTTTTTTTGGCTGAGGGGGCATAACAATATATATTTTTTATACTCACCAAATGTACATATTTTTCAGACAATACCTTGATACTGTAGATTAGTTGAACGGCCATCACCCAAATATTCTGTTATCAACCTTTGAGCGGTGTTTTTCTTTTAGTGTGCAGCGTGTTTCCGGTTTCATTGTTGTAGTATTTTGTTTATTATTTCATCGTAGTTGTCAGGTGTGAGTTCTATTAGCCTATTAAACTCATTTTTTTTCAATACCATCATCGGCCAAAAATCAAACTCTTTCTCAATTACCCATATCTCAATAAAATCATCTGCGTTATTATATTCGGAAGATTGAGTATACCCATTACTAACCAAATCATCTTTCAGCCTGTTAAGTTGGTCGGCTTCACCTGTTACAATGAATGTCATTTCGTTATTTTTTCAAGTATTATGTAGTCGTATTCTCGGCTAAGGTCTAACGTGTCCAATGTTTCTTTAAATGCGTCGCTTGCTTTTTCATCAAAATTATATAGATGCCCTCTGAAATAACTAACATATCCGTTTTCTGATTTCTCCATTAGTTTTTCAAAATCTTCTTCCGTAGCTGTTGAGTAGCGGAATGATATTTATACTCTTTTGGCAATGCATCGCCTATGTGCAAACTTGTCGGCACTATCACAATATCCCTACAATTTATTTTTAGTTCTTTCATTTTGGAGTGGTTTTATTAAAATGTGATAGTCTTCCATTTGTGTATAATGGCATAAATAAATCTCCCTTCTTGTTTTTCATTAGATACTTTGTTACCCCATCTATCCATGTTTCGGTTGACATGATATTTGTATGACTTAATATCTCTAATTTGCCACCACATGGGCAACTTCTTTCTGACAATTTAGCCCCTCGGCTATTTGAGAAATTATGATACCTCCCGCATTCTGTGCAACGTGCAGTCATTTCACTATATTTTATTGGTTAGCGTATTTGTTTGTAAGTTCTGATACCATTTTTGTGCTGTCTATTCGTACTGCCCCGTTATACTGGATGGTTTGATATACTATTTTTAACCTGTACAATACTACCTGTTTAGGGTATGGGTGAATGAATATGTTATAAAATACGGTGTCTTGACTGTAGTTACTATTAAAGCTGTAGTATGTAGTAAAATATTCATACCCGTATTTATTTTTTTGGTTATTAATGTAGCTTGAATATAATCTATTATTAGATATGATTAAACGCACATCGCTCCCTCTCAGCAACTTTTTAACTACCTTAGTTACTACACTACTTGAATCGCATTTATTAGCATCCCTATAAAAATACCTGTCAAACCTACAAAGAAACGCCCTTTGCTCATTATGCGTTGCTATGCTATCATGGTAGCGTTTTAATCTTGCATCATTTATATTAGAAACATAAACAGTATCTTGTCTATACATGGTAATGCTTAGGCAGAAAATAAGTATAAATAACAGGTATCTCATTTGTATTTGTTTGGTATATCATACTACTTTGTTTTAGTTGTGGGTGGTTCAGGTTTGAACATAGGTTGCCATTTTGTTATTACTATCTCATCGTGCGAAAATGAAAACCATTTGTTTATTGAAAACATATAATAGCATATTAATACTTCACCATATTCATTCAGTCCCCAAACATAATATGATGAATATTTACTTTCTTTTTCTGGTTTCCTATCCTCTACACTTACCCAGTTATCTACCTGTACAGGCATAGGGTAGGCGTTGGGGATGTTGTAGCCTTTGGAGCGCAGATAGTCGATGCATTGTGTTGGTTTCATGTCATGTTCAGCCGTTGCTGTATCTTCCATATAATACACATTGAAATTAACCAACTCACAATCCAATTCAAATGAATACACATTTTTGGGATGAGTAACTCGAATATAAGGCCACCCTGTAACTGTAAAGTCTCTGATTACCTTCCATCCGGTCTTATATTTTTGGAATGGCATGTCTAACACTATACTTGCAAGTCCCAGCATATCTTCATCTGTTATTTCCTCCAAACGCTTTAAGGGTTGGGGCGGTGCTGATAGTATTGGAAACCCGTCAAACATACTTTCTACAACTTCAAGTATAGACCTCCAGTCATGGCGTTGAACCTGTTCTATCAATGGCGCACGTAATGAGTTGAATCTCTGAATTGTAGCTAAGGACGTCCTGTTTATTTGCTCGGCACCTTCTATAAATGACCGTTTTATTAAATTAAACATATATTGGTCAGCATGTTCTGTATAATATCTATAAGCATTACCCATCATGCCCTCTGCGTATTTTTCAGCCGCTTTCTGTATTTCCTCTTTATTCATAATAGTTGTTGTTTATGTGTTTATTGATTGAAAAATAACATCATGGGTGCTTTAAGCCAATGGCAGCACTTGGCGAATGTTTCAATGTCAGGCAGGAATGCACCATTTGCCGCCCTGCTAAAAGTAGCTTTTGAAATGCCAATCTCTTTCGCTGCATCTGTATATGTTACGTTTAAATCTGCTGCCTTTACCCGTAAATATTTTGCAAAAAGCTGTGTGTCAAACTTCATACTATCCGCTACAATACAATGTAGCCTCGTTTGATTGTTAGTTAGAAAGCTCTCTGTCTATTTGTGCAGCTATTAGCGCGGCAGCAATAACAAGACATTTAAGTTTATCATGCTTTTCGCGCTTATCCCATTCTTTATTCCACGGCCACGCATCCACATAGGATATATCATTTCCGTGGTTCGGTTCGTGCAAATGCACTGATAGTGTTTTAAGGTCGGGTATTTTATTTACCGCCGCTATTGCATAACATGCACCTGCCACAGCTAATTCCCCGTGTTTATAATAATCTACATCGCGGGCTACTTCAAATCCCTCAACTTCAATTTGTCGTTGCCTTTCGGCTGCGATTAACTCAATTGCTTTTGTCATTTTTTTATGATTTAAATGTGAATAATTTGCACCCGTGAATCGAACACGGGCATTGTACCGTATAGGGTGTTATTATTTTCTAAACCATCCGATTTTCCCATCCGAAAGCGCATCGCCCCAGTTAATGTAGTCGCTGCCGAAATCTTCTTCATCCCATATTGGCATATCGTTTTCGTCTTTTTTCTCTGTAAGATTGGTTGTTCTATTTTTAAATTCCTTCCACCATTCATCCTTTGGCAGTTCTGAATAATCAGGTATGAAGCCGACTTCACCGGGATAATGGCTATTTGGCCTTAATGTCGCAGGAAGCCCCATAAACCACATTTTGCGGCCTACTTCTTTTTCAGGCTCTAAGAAGTTATAGGGATGCTCACAAATAACAGTCATTAAATATTGTGCTTTAGCAAAAGCAAATGACATGTCAAACGTTCCAAAAGAATATACTACTTTCCGATTGGCAGATATTTCACATCGAATATTATTGCTAAACTGGGTTTCATTCCACTTTTCTTTCGTTGTGTTAACCTGCCTAAATGAAATATCCCAAACAATACGTTTTATACCCACATGATAAGGCTTCCATGAATCGCTGTCATTTGGCGGCAATGTACCTTCTGGCAGCCTATCGGCATAATATACCCACCAAGTAGTAGGT
>ENA-UOUW01000064-UOUW01000064.1-bioreactor-metagenome-genome-assembly--contig:-NODE-64-length-14842-cov-15.417732_pt1 | contig 14842 bp, 14 predicted proteins | sample MGYA00238153_ERZ761573 | MGnify/ENA primary metagenome ERZ761573 (study PRJEB28894, sample SAMN06264780) | bioreactor metagenome | isolation source: Switchgrass | place: USA:Austin, Texas | collected... | reverse complement strand
GCACAACAAGGTGTTCCGCACGCTGGCCTTCTTGTGCTCCAGGCCCATCTCCTCGGCCAGCGTGCGGAACACCTTGTTGTGCCACCGGCCCTGGCGGCTCGTGTCCTTCAGGTCCCGCACCCGGGCCAGCACGTGGGCCGCTTCGTGGAGCATGGTCTGGAGCACCTGGCGCGCGCCCTTGGCCATCGTCTCCCCGGCCATGAACATCTCGCCCAGCGCCAGGTTGGTGGCCGCGTCCTCGCCCTCGGCCCGAGTCATCCAGCCGTTCGCCCGGAAGTGACCCCAGCGCGCCGGGCCGATCATGCCGGTGCCGGTCACGATCACGACGGCCGGGAGTTCCGGGTGGTTCTCGCGGATGCGCTCCCAGACCTCCTCCATCAGCTTGACCACGGCGGAGCCGGTCATGTCCCCGGTCTGGGTCGATGTGCGGGTCTCAGGCTGGCCGTTCATGTCGTCCCCCTCGGGCTCGTTGTCTCGCTGACAAGGACCACTTTACAGCCATGACGTTTAAGTGTCGACAGCCATGCCGGGAAAGTTTGAGCGGCCCGGACCCACCAGGGCCGGGCCGCTGAGGGGAGGGGGGTCAGGAGAACATCGCGGCCACGTCCGCGAAGCTGGTCAGCCGGTGGACCCGCGCGCCCTCCTCGAACGTCCAGGCCCGCACGGTCCACGTGGACCGGTCCGTGGTGCCCACCAGCCGGTCCACCACGGCCTCCATCACGTCCCGGCGCTCGGACACGGTCGCCGCGCCGTTGTGGAGCCCGATCGCGCCGTTCGGCAGGATGACCACGAACAGAGTCTCCGCCGGTCGTGCGCGCTCGGCGTACCAGCGCTCGCGCTGGTTCTTGCCGCGCGGCCGGTCGGTGGTCAGTGTGCTGGCGTTCATGGCTCCCCTTCGGGGTTGGCGGCCGGGCGGTCCGGCCTCGCACGAACTACATTACCGCCACGACTGTGAAGTGTCAACCCTCTACGCCAACGAGCCCCTGACCTGGGTCAGGGGCTCGCGTGGCTAGCTGGCGGGCTTGCGCTCTAACGGTGCCCGGCCCTCCCGGGTAGACCTCGCGGACGAGGCCCCGCCATCACCGGACCCCCGTGCTTGTGGGGTGCGAGGGGGTCAAGCGGCGGCCGGAACGAGGTCCGTCCGCGCGCCCTGGCCGGGTCGGCTGGTCTTCCACCGGTCCAGCGACTCGCGCGTGAACACGGGGAGGTTGTACTGGCCATCAGCCTGGCGCTCGGGCTCAGCCTCGGGGCCGATGCCGCGCGCCACGTAGCTGGAGAGCGTGTTCCGCTTCAGGCCCAGGTACTCCGCCGCTGGCCCGTAGCCCACGAAACGCTCCGGCGTCGCCTCATCCTGGGTCGTCACGGTCTCACCTTCTCTCGGGGTCCAGTCCGGATCTGACTATACCGGCACGCCTTCTTAGTTGACAAGTTGCCGTATGCCCTGATCTGAGGACTTGACACTTCACAGTCACGCCTGTAATGTAGTCCGTGTGAGGGGGACAGGCCCCCTCCACCAGCGGGAAGGACCACCAACCATGATCGAGAACTTCACCACCCTGGCCGCTCACATCACCGGCGTGGGCGTGCTGGTCAGCGAGACCAACGAGGTGACCGGCGTGGTCCGGACCGTGGCGACCGAGCCGCGCCCGGCCACGTTCGCGGCGGCGGACACCTTCCTGGCGGTCCACAGCCTGGGCCGGACCGCGCCGTGGGAGCTGGGCGAGTCCGGCATGGTCTCGGCTCCGGTGGCCAAGGTGGACAACCGGTTCAACGGCACCGTGGCCGCGCGGCTCTGGGACGCCATCGGCACCACCCACGAGGAGCTCGCGCCGATGAGCGCGCGTGAGCTGGTCTGCCGGGAGACCGGGGACCTGATCTCGGACCTGGACGTGACCGAGCCGTACGTGGTGGCGGGCTCCTCGCTGGATGGGATCACGGCCAAGGTCCACATGGTCCGCGAGGGCGGGACCTGGGAGGAGCGGTACTCCACCGATTTCGACCCTGACCAGACCGTGATGGTGGCCAAGCGCAAGGGGTGACCTCCACCGGCGCGGCCCGGCTCTCCCCTCGGGAGCCGGGCCGCTACTTGTGATCGCGCTCGCGCGCTGGTCCCAGCTTGCCGGACTCCAGCTCCTGGCAGTGCAACGCCGCGCGGTACCGCTCCATCAGGTCCCGGAACTCCCTGGCCCGCTGGCCCTCCGGACCCGGTGGCGGCTCCGGGCCTTCCACGAACGCGCGCACGATCGCGCACATAGCCCGGTCCTGTTCGAGCTGGAGCTGGGCCTCCTCGCGCTCCTGGTCCTGTTCGTTCTTCCAGATCCAGAACGACAACAGGCCCGCGATCATGAGCACGGCCAGGCCCCAGGAGGCCAGCACCATCCAGACCTTCCGGGGGATGTCCCACTGGTCCGATCGCGTGATCATGGCCTCGCCTCAGCTCCCGAGACCTGACCGGATGGCCCAGGCAATGACGAGGGCGACGGCCCCGGCGGCTCCGCTGGCAGCGAGCCAGGACTGGGCGGGGTACCTGGCCCCGAGAGCCAAAGCCTGAGAAAGCCTGGACCCAGCATGGTGGCGGCGCTGATCAACATCAGCGGCCACGGACCGGCCGTGACTACGGTCCATGTTCCCCACGCTCCCCCGATGACCAAGAACGCGAGGTCCCGGCGAAGTGGTGGCAGTACTCGCCTGGTCACGCACCGTGCCTCCCTGTCTCGCGGCGACGAACTGAGCGTAACCGGGAAGGCCCCGAACGCTGCGGGCGTCTCCGCGTCAGTATCGGGTCTGTCACCACTCCCCTGGACCAGGACAGGTCCAGGGCCGAGCCGGAGTGCCACCGGCGGGCCACCCGGTCGTGCGCCCGGTGCTTGGTCAGGCTGGGCACCTTGCGATGGTCCACCAGCGAGGGCCAGGGATACCAGACCTCGCGGCCAGTTCGTTCCGCCCAGCCCGCCACGCGCATATCGTCCGGGATGCCCGCGCGACGGTCCGCGCGCTCGATCATCTCCGGGATCAGCCGGACGGGGAGGACGATGCAGACGCCCCACATCAGTTTCCCCGTGCGTACCCAGCTCGCTCCAGCCGAATCAGCGGCGCGCGCCATCGCCTCCCAGCGGATCGGCACCGTGCGCCCGGTCCCGAGGTAGCCCGAGACCACGGCGTCCGGCGGAACGTGCTCCAGGGCTCGCTCCAGGCCCGCCAGGAGGTCCGCGCACGGAACCGCGTCATCCTGGATCAGCGCGTGCCAGTCGGCCGCCGGGTCCGCCAACATCCACGCGCCGCGCGCCGTGCGCCAGACTCGGTCCGCCTTGCCGTTCGGCGGACCCTCGTCATCCCAGTGGACCGGGACCGGCCGGTCCAGGGCGGCCACCAGCTCGGCCACCTCCCCGGACCGGGCGGGGTGAGCCATTATCGAAGCACTCAGCCTCACCGGCCGTCCCGGAGCGCGCCCAGGATCTCGGCCTTCTTGTCCTTACGCTGGCCCAGCACGATCTCCCGGACCTTGGCCAGCTCCCGGAGCTGGGCCACGTTCAGATCCTCGATCGAGGTCCCGGCCGCCACGCCCTCCAGCTCCCCCTCGGCCACCACGGTCCGCTCCGGCGCGTGGACCTCGGTTGACGCTTCACTGTCAATCTTCATTTCCGGCTCGCGCTCGACGGTCGGACCGGACCGCTCGGGCTCCGGGGAGGGGTGGACGCCCTCGCTCGTCACGGCCGTGGTCTGGCCGGTGCTCGGCGTGGTGGCCAGCTTGGTGACCGCCAGCGCGCCGTGGTAGACCTCCACCGGCTCCAGCACGCCCTCGGCCACCAGCGCGTCCACGGCGGCCTTGACGCCGGGCCAGTCCGGGTGCCCGTAGTCGTCCACCGCGATCCGCGCGCCCTCGGCCAGATGCGGTGCCCAGACCTCGATGTCCCGGCGCGCGCCCTCCTCCGAGTGGTCCCCGTCCACGAACAGCAGACCAACCGGCGGACCGTCGTACTCGGCCGCCGCGTCGTGCGAGAACGCCTGGATCAGCGTGATGTCCCGGGCGTAGCCCAGGGTCTTGACGTGGTGGAACGCCCACCGGCGCGTGCCGGAGTCCGTGAACGGCGGCCCGTAGTCGTTGCCCGGGAGGTCCCAGGGGTCGATCGCGGTCACGTGCGCCCGGTTGCCCTGGCGGGCTCCCCAGGCCATCTGGAGCGCGGTCCGGCCGTGGAACACGCCCAGCTCCACGATCTCCTGGTCACCGGGGACCTGGGCCGCGAAGTCCGCGAGCGCGATCATCACATCCTCGGGCGTGGCGGCGCGTACGCGCCGGAAGAACCTCGGAGGCTTCATCATGATCCTTCCCTGTCGTCTGGCTGTGCGGACCGGCCGCCGGGCGGTCCGCTGTTCGACCTGACCGGCCCGGAGCGCCCGAACGGTCGCCACCTGGGAGGCCAGCGTGGCAACTTGCCACGCTCGGAACGTACGCCGATCCCGGCTCATCTGCTCACGGCTGTTGACGCGCTGGTACTGATCGTCCGTGGTGGCCTTCCCGGCGTACGGGTGCATGTGCTCGATCCGGACCTCCGGGAGGTGCCGGACGGCACCGGCCGCCATGAACAGCTCCAGGACAGCGTTGTCACAGAACATATGTTCGACCGGGGCCGGGACCATCCGGCCGAGCGCGCGCACCACGTCCGAGGTGATGGCCCACTCGGTGGACAGCTTGGCTCCCTGGTAGCCGTCGTCCCCGTAGACCATCCCGGTGCCCAGCTCCCGGAGGACCGTCAGGTACCGCGCCGCCCAGCCGATCGTCTGGGGGAGGTGGTCGTCACCGGCGAACCCCACGGCCCAGTACAGCTCCGCCATCTCGCGCGCCGCCAGGTCCAGCTTGTGGACCATCGGCATCCAGACCGGAACCTCCAGGAGCCGGACTAGCGTCTGGCCGGTGTCCGGGTGCTCGGTCCCCTCCACCAGCTCCCGGTACCGCGCGATCTCGGGATCGTCGGCATCGGCCACCAGGATCAGGTCCGCGTGGTCCCACGCGTTCGTGAAGTCCCAGGCCCCAATCAGGCGAGCGACGTTACCCGGACGGCCCCGGGTCGGGACGATGATGGCCAGCTCAGGCATGAGGGCTCCACGTGAAGTACGGGCTGGTGACGTTGGCGCGCTCGCCTCGGGTGATCCGCCGGGGTTGCTGCCACCGTGAGCCGAGCCCAGCGGTCCGGTTGGTCGAATACAGGTAGTGGTACAAGATCCGGGGGACTACCACCTGGGTCTTCAGCACGCGCGCCCGGCGGAGCTGGTCAACCCAGACGCGATCCTCCGCGCGCCCGGCGCGCGCCAGCGAGAAGTCCGCGCGGAGCGCGTGAGTGGTCCGCATCGGATTCAGGTGGGAGATGTCGCGCTCGTACCGGCCCGGGAGGTTGCGCCAGCGCCGGTACTCCAGCGAGTGGTACGCCACGCCGATCGGTGCGCCGTCCGAGTAGCACTGGACCTGAAAGCCCACGTAGTCCGGCCGACCGGCCAGCGCCGCCACGATCTCGGCCACGTAGTCCGGGCTCACCAGATCGTCATCGTCCACGAACGACACGTACTCGGTCCCGGCGGTCTCCACCAGACGCTGGCGGATCTTGGGCAGAGGTGGGCTCCCGTTGCTGAACCAGCCGATCACCTGGACCGCGCCGCCGTGCGGACCGAGCTGGGGGAGGAGTCCCGCCATCAGCCGCTCGAACAGCGGACGGCGCTCACCCAGGGTCGGGACGAGGATCGACCACAACGGCGCGGCTGTCATGTGCCCCACCTTACCGGAGCCGGAGGACATCTCGGCGTGCCTCGGCCGCCGGGGGACCGGGGGGACTGGGGAGACCGCCAACCCCCTTACCCCTTACGCGTACGTACGCGTGTCGCGCGTGCGCGCACTACGTGGTAACAGAACACCTCGCGCAACGCGCATAGGTGGTAGGGGTCTCCCCAGTCCCCCCAGTCCCCCCGTTACGGAGCCGGGTAGACCGGCCTGGTGGTTGTCTCCCGGACCTGGACCGAGACCAGCGTGGCTCCGCCCGGCCAGCTCCGGTTCTGGATGTAGTCGCTGTTCAGGAGCGCGTTGCCCAGGTCTTCCAGCTCCGCGTCTGTCGGCTGGGGGACAGATGCGCCAGCCTGGATCGGGGTCTCCAGGCGAAAGATCACGTCCCCGTCATTCGGGTCCGGCGCGGACACGTAGATTTCGATCATGAGAGGTCCCTCCTACGGTGCGTAGATGGCGGTCCACTGCCACTGGGCGGTGAAGGTGGCGCTGGGACCGAACCCGAACAGCGTGAACCCCGTGGTACTGACGCTGGTCGCGCGGCCGTGCCAGCTCCCCGTGAGCCCGGCCGCGCTGTTGATGTTGATATGAACGTTCGGCGTGCCCGGGAACGTCACCCCGAAGCTGATCGCACTGCTGAACGAGGCGGCGGCGCTCGGCCCAGTCGTCACGTTGCCGGTCTTGACCATCGCGCCGTTCGCGCCGCCGGAGCCCACCGCGCCGATGACCAGGAGCGAGCCCCGGAACGAGATCATCTGAACGGTCGCGCCGTCCGGCGCATACGCCGTGGCCAACTTGGGCACGCTCGGCACGATGATCCCGCCGGACATCATGATGTCCAGCGTCCCGTCCGAGTTCACCGCGTCCACGGTGCCGGTCCGGAGGTGGGTATGGGGCTCCCCGTCCCGGTCCGGGCTGAGCTTCTTCAGTAGCGCTGTGTAATCGATCATGGTTACAGCTCCCTAACCTGGAGGGATGTCTCCCCGGACAGGTCCAGGGTCACAGCGTCCACCGCGAGCGCCGCGCCGTCCACGCTCACCACGTCCCCCGCCGTGATCGTCGGGTCGTACGGCCTGGTCAAGGTGTACGTGGCACCGGCCCCGACGTGGCGGGCCAGGATCGTGTTAGCGGCGCTCTGGGCCTGGCTCACGGTCTCCAGGAGCGGGGAGGCAAAGAACTCCGTCACGCGCCCGTACGGGCTGGTCCCCGGGCCGGTCCCGGCGTACGTCGGACTTGACGGGTCATCGTCAATCGCCGTGGCCTGAACCGGCTCCGAGCCGTCCTGGGGCTCGCCGCGCGCTACGATCACGTTCGGGGGCCGCGTGTCGAAATCGGCCGAGAGCGAGGTGAGCGCGTCCAGCGGGTACGCCGTGGCCGGGTCCGGGACGATCGTGCCCACCTGGATCTCGCCCACCCGGTCGTACCACGCGGTCCGGCTGAAGCCTGCCAGCACGTCCAGGATCTCGGCCCACGGAGCCGTGGACGGGTCCAGGCCGAAGATCCGGGCCACGCCCAAGGTCGCGCCCACGGTGCTCACGCCCGGGTTGACGCCCACGCGGTTGGTCACCACCGTGTTGATCATCGGGCCCAGGTCCGTCCCGGCCGCCACGGTCAGCGCGGTCTCGAACCGGTAGCGTTCCACCCGGTCCGAGATGTCGATCAGGCCCACCTCCACCACGCGCTGGTCCGCCTCGGTGCGGGTCCGGCTGGACGCGATCTCGTACGTGCCGTAGGGCACCGTGGCTACCGAGCCGTCCAACAGCTCCAGGCCCAGTTCCGCCTCCACGCGCGTCCCGAACGGGGTCAGGAGGTCTCCGGGCCGCCGGGGGAGGAGGTTGTCCCCGGCGAACGTCAGCCGTCCGTCCCAGCGCGCGTTCCGCCGGGCATCCTGGGTCAGCGAGCCGGAGATGGGCTCTAGCGTGCGCGTGAGGCCACCGCGCGAGAACGTGAAGCGGGACCAGCGCCGGTACCCGGTGGGCACGCTGAGCGCGGCCTGATGGCGCGCGGAGCTGAAGCGGGTCGCCACGCCTACCTCCCCGAAAGAATCTTGGTCGGTCCGCTTGACACTTCACAGTCAAGCCTGTAATGTTCTCCGTGTAAGGCAAACAACTCCACAGAGACCTCCACCGGGGTAGTGAACCGGGCCTGGCGAGCCCGGGAGGTACGAGCCCGAGGGCAGGGACCGGGACGCCGGTTGCCTGATCCCGGTGGAGGGCCGGAGCACCGGGGTAGTGAACCGGGGAGTGAGATCCCCCGGGAGGTACGACCTGCGGGAGCGTCGCGGTCACCCAGACCAGCGAGCGCTAATCCCGGTGCTCCTCTCACCATCACAGGAAGTCCGCCGGGTCCGGGGTCTCCGGCCAGTCCTGGCGGACCATCGTGACCTGAACCACCTTCACGTCCGGGGCCGGAGCGCGGACCGTCCACCCGGCCGGAGCGAACCAGCCGGACGTCCCGCCCACCGGGCTCCAGTACACGAGCTGGTTACTCAGCATCTCCTCCAGCTCGTTGATCGCCGGAAGGCCCTCCACCGCGATGGTCAAGCTCATGTCCTCCCCGGCCAGCGTGGTGGAGACCGAGGGGAGCCCGCCATCCAGCGGCACATCGTCCGTGACCAGCCGGGGGAAGTCGTGCGACCGGTCGGTGGCCACCGCGATCCGGGCCGTCATGGACGAAAGCCGGTCCAGGTCATCCGAATGGGTGAACGAGGGCACCGTGACGCTGGCGTAATCCGAGACCTTCAGCTCCGGCACCGGCAACGGGCCGCCGGTGATCGTGCCGTCCAGCCGGACGAAATGAGCCTCCCGGTACGGGGGGAGGTGGTTCGCGGAGTTCGTGCTCCCGGAGCCCGAGTTCGATCGCGTAGGCGTCGCGGCGGCCGTGTTGCCGGAGCTGTGCGTGTGGCTGGTGGTCGGACTGTTGCCCAGGTCCCCGAACGACGGGGCCTCGAACGAGCCGGTTCCCGAGACGCCCACGTTCGTATCATGAACGTGCGAGGCCAGGCCGTGCGTGTGGGTCGGCACGGAGTGGCTGTGCGTGCTGGAGCCGCCGGTGGAGTTTACCGAGTCCGAGCCCCGGTCACGGGCGAAGTACGTCCGCATGTCCGGCGTCCCGTTGTTCCCGTCGCACAGCGTCAGGAGCGGATCGAGGTCCGCCACGGCTCCGAGGTACAGCCCGATGATCCGGGTCTGGGTGCCCCCGCCGGTGTTGCGCAGGACCCTCAGCCGCCGGTTGGGCGGCTCCAGCGAGCCGGAACCGGTCGTCCCGCCACCGGCGGAGGACAGGTTCCCGGTGCTGGCGGCCACCACGTCCATCGGGTGCGTGTGCCTCGGGAGCCAGCGCGGCGTGGAGGAGCCGTACCCGGCCTCCACCGAGCTGAGCGGGTTGGACAGACTGGTGGCCCCGATCGAGTGATCATGGCTGAACCCGTTGTGGGTGTGCGCGTCCACGGTGTGCGTGTGCGTCGCGCCGCCGGAGTTCGCTCCGCCGTTCCCGGCCGCCACCGCGCCCTTCAGGTACCGGCCGGACGAGTTCGCGTCGTCCGTCCAGCCGGACACGCTCTCGGTGGCCCAGCCCAGCACGCCGGTCGGGTAGCTGGCCTGGGAGCCATCCGACTCGATCCAGATCACGGTCCTGGTGGGCGGGATGTTGCTCCCGTTGTTCGTGCCCGGCGCACTGGCGCTGGAGTTCCCCCCGGCGTGCGAGCCGGTAGCGCTCGGCCGCGTGTGCGAGTGCGGCTGGTCCGCCTGGCTCTGGCTCGCGCCGTTGAACCGGGCGGACGTGGTGGAGGAGTTCGAGGTCCCGGTGGAGCCGCCCACGGAGTGGCTGTGCGCGCCGATGGCGTGCGTGTGGCTGACCCCGGTGTGATCGTGCGTGCTGGAGCCGCCGGTGGCGCTCGGCGCGGCCGTGGTGCTCGCTCCCCGGGGGTACCGGTCGTCCAGCGCCGTGACGCGCGTCCAGCCGCTCGGGATGGTCCCGGCCGTGCCGGGCCAAGCCAGGATCAGGTCCGCCGGGATCGTGTCGGGCAGCTCCACGAACGTCGAAACGTACCCGTGGTAGCGCACGCGGTACGTGATGTCACACGGTTCGCTTGACACTTCACAGTCAGGACCGGGCACCGGCTGGGGATCGAGCTGGGGGATCGCCAGGTCCAGGTACGTCCCGTTCAGGCCGTTCTCCACGGTGGCGATGCGCTGGGAGCCGGTGCAATCGTCGCGCCAGACCTCGGCCACCACGTAGTCGTTGTCCCACGCCTGACCGCCCGGGTTGCTCCAGCTCACCCGGTACCCGCCGAACTCCGGCTCCACGGTGACCAGGGGAGGCGAGGGCGGGGGGACCTCGTTGGCCACGTCGAACGCGAGCGTCTGGGCGTGCTCGAACGGGTCCGCGCCGCGAATAGTTGACCGGACAACGAACTCCGCCGTGTACGAGCCGTCATCCAGGCCCGTGGTCTGAACATCGGTGGGCGGAGTCCCGGAGCCCGAGCTGGAGAACACGGTCACCAGCGCCGCGTCCTTCACGGTGACGGACCAGTTCAGCGCCGGGAGACCGTCGTATCCCGGAGCGCCGAAATAGAGGTCCGGCTGGTTGGTGTCCGTCACCGTGCCGCCGGTCTGATCCACTCCGGCGTTGTCGCGGATCTCGGGCGAGTAGTCCGGCCGCGCCCGGCAGTCGATGTCCACATAACACTCGGCGGTCCGGAGTTCAGCCGCGCCGCCGGTCTCGTTGTCCGGCCAGCCCCCGCCGATGTTCAGGTCCGCGAGAGCGCCAGCCGTGTCCAGCCCGAACGCCAGATCTTGGTACCAGCTCCCGGTCCGCTCGGTAAACGAGGTACTGACCGGTACCGTATCGAACTCGATATAGTCCTCGGTGCCTCGACCTAGGTCAATGTCTTCCGTTATTGTCCCGGCGTCGCAACGAATACGGATACGTCCCCGGATACGGTGCCGCTGGTGATTAGCCGCCGGAGTGTGGGAGCCCACCCGGAGGTTCCAGTTATTGCCGTAGTCCGCCAGGTTGAAATCGATATACGTCGCGTCCGAATCGTCATCGGTCACGGAGTCGAGAGTCCCGGAGGGCACGGCTGTCCCGGCTCCAGCCTTGCGTACCGAGACCGGACGGAGCGTGTCCGTTACCGCCATGATGCCCCCTCACTCCGGTTCACAGTGACATCCTACGTGCCCACGTCGGCGGTCTGGGGCGGCGGCTCCGGGCCGGTCCCGATGAACGATGCCGTGACCTGGCGAATCCGGCCGATCTTGACGATGCGGACGCTCTCGGCCACCGGCGCGGCCCAGACCTCGTTCGCGTCGCTCGGGCTGACCAGGACCAGCGGCCGGGCCAGCACCGCGCGGAGTTCGGCCAGCTCCGCCTCGCTCTCCACGGCGGCCACCATCGACAGGTCCCGGCCGCTCGGCGGCGCGCTGGTCACGAACCGCGAGCCCATCACGCCGGTGGCGGCCGTGAACGGCCGGTCCACGGACCACTCGAACCTCCCCAGGACCACGGCGTATATCGGCCCGTCCGGGCCGGTGGTCCTGATCAAGTGCTCGTCCTCGTCCCACTCCAGACAGAACAGCTCCTCCCCGGACCCGGCGCTCCAGTCCGAGACCAAGAGCTGTCCGTCCGAGTGGACGACGGTCCGCGCCCGGTAGTACGAACAGCACTCTCCCGGCTGGTGCTCGCACGTCGCGCCGACCCCGGACCTGGGGAGCGTGAAGTCCGTCCACTGGGCGCATTCGTCCGTGGCCAGCGGACCGAGGATGGCCACGCTGGTCAACCCCTGGGAACTGGTCAGCGATGCCGCCGGGTTGACGGTCCAGGCGTTGCCGGTGTCGTCGGTGAACATCTCGGTCCCGGCCGCGTGGTTGGTGAAGTCCACGGCGGCCAGGATATCCCCGGTACGGCCCACGCGGACCTGGAACGAATAGGCCCTCCCCGCGAAGTTGTCCACCTCCGTGAACTGGGCCTCGTCCAGGTACAGGAGGTTATCGGCCGGTGGCGTGCCGGTCATGTAGAACCGGGGCCGGGCGAACGCGGTACCGGCCGGAGCCGTCCACGTCTGGGTGATCAGGGTCCAGGTGTTCGCGGTCACGGCCGTAGTGAAAGTGGTACTCGTGGTGGTGAATACCTGATCCGCGTCATACCACGCGATATCAATACTCACGTTCCGCGAGACAGCGCACCGGACCCAGGTTGACACTGTATAGTCAACCAATTCCGTAACCGGCGTGAATGCGGTCATCTGAGCGCGTGAGGTGGCGTCCACTCCACTGGGCGTCAAGAGCAAGCTGGCCGCGCCCTGGTGGAATTGCGCGGTAGAGCGTGCCACCGATCCCCCGGCCGCGAACCAGTCCGTAGCGTCCGTCTCGAAATACGGATTCAGGTTCAGCGGGTCGCGCCCCTCCACCGCGCCCACCGTGGTCTCGGCCACGCTGGAGGGGTAGAGCACCGAGGTAGGCGAGCCGGTCACCGGGTCCCCGATGGCGGCCCACTCGCCATCCTCATCCAGGTACTCGAACACGACCGTCCAGCCGCCGGAGCCGTTGCTCACGTCCAGGAAGACCCGGAGGTGGACCCGGCCGAGCGGATCGACCGGAGCCCGGTCGGTCGCGTACGCGGTCACCACGCTGGCGGCCGTGCCGTCCGAGGACCAGGCCAGCGCCAGCCGCCCGGCCAGCGCCGGGTCTCCTCCTCCGTCCGCGTCCAGGAACAGCCGCCAGACGCGCTCCTCCTGGGCGTCGCTGGCCAACCACTTGGCGGCCAGCGTTTGGTCCTGGGCGGGCCGCCAGCCGTCGTCCCGGGCCACCAGGAGCGTGATCTCCAGGTCTTCCACCTGGACCGGCTCGATCACGGCGGTAGCGCCCAGGGTGATCCCGGCCGTGGCAACCTCGTTGATCACCTTGGAGATGACCGCCGTGGCCCCGATCTCCACGCCCGCGCTCGGGGAGCGAGAGTGTGTGCCCGAGCGCGTGGCCGTGGCCCCGAGCGTGAACGTGGCGCGCGGCGCGATCGAGGTAGCTCCAGGGCGAAGCGCGAGCGTGACCGAGGCCCACCGGCGGCTCTGGGTCGAGACGGCTGTGTACGGGCCGTAGGACCCGGCCGCGCCGGTGTCGTAGTCGTACGAGACCACGGCGGCCTGGTTGCCGGTGCCGTCCGTGGAACATGAGATCAATTCATTGTTCGCGCCGGACGGGTCGGTCCAGCTCGTGATCGTGGTCCCGGAGCTGGTGGGCTGGCCGTGAATCGAGACGGTCCAGGCTCCATCGGTCACCGTGGTCACGGCCGGAGCCGGGACGTTCGTGCTCTCGGTGTCGTCGGAGTCGATCACGGCGGCCACGTCCAGCGGCGTGGTCCCGTCCACCGAGTGGTACACGCGGACCTGGACGATCATCCGGCCGGTGCCGCTGGACAGCGTGGGCGTGACCGTGGTCCCGCCCTCGGTCCCTCCGGCCACCTTGGTCCACACGCCGAGCCGGAACGCGGCGGAGCCCGCGCGCTCGTTGGCCCGGTTGGTGTAGCCGCCCACCGTGGCGGACAGCGTGCTGTTGAACGTGTTCGAGGAGCTGGCCCCCGCGATGACCACGATGAAGTCCCCGGCCTGGGTGCTGGCCGGGATCGTCGCGGCGAGCGACGCAACAGCGGCGGAGGACTCAGCCTCGGCCGTAGCCCTCAGCGGGGGTGCCACGGTGCCTCTCCTGGACTAGACGAGGTTGTCAGCGTCAACCGTGGGGGTCACGTTCAGCACGCCAGCCGCGCCGAACCCCTCGGAGGGCGATATCTCGAACCCGCCCCGGAACGTGCCGCCGGAGCTGGCGGACCAGATGCCCCAGTGCGTCACCGTGGTCCCGGCCGGGATGTCGATGCTCACCTGGGAGCCGGTCTGGTCACCCGAGGCGGCGGCTCCCCAGGTGGTCTGTTCCCGGGCGTACGTGCCGCCCGCTACCTCGTTCGCGCCCGTGGTGCTCGGGTCGCCGGTATGCGCCGAGATCCAGTCGCCCAGCGCCGTCACGGCGGCCACAGCGGCATTGAGCGCCGCGTCCGTGAATCCCATCTCCTGGTCCTCCTATACGTCCGGTGTAGATGCGTAGGCGCCGTTCGTACCTGGGAGGAGCAAGTATCCGCCCTGGGCACAGTCCACCCGCTGAATCTCCAGGTAGCCCACCGCGCCGTCGAACGTGCTCACGTCCGGAGCGCACGCGTTGATCACATAGAACGGGGCCTCCTCGGTGACCGCTGGCGGGTCAGGAGACGGGATCGCGCCCACCGAGACCGTGAACTCCAGGGTCTCCTCGTCACTGGCGTACGCCGTATTCGCGCCCAGCGTGCTCCAGACCTGGAGGTGGGCCACGTAGTCGCCATTGTCCAGCGGCGTGGTCTGGCGGTTGGTCGGGGAGCCGGAGACCGTACCGGTGTCCCAGACGATCGCGCCGTTCAGCGTGACCCAGTACCGGTACTGGCGCGCGGCCAGGTCGTCCAGGTCCAGCCCATCGGCGCGGATGGTCGGCTGGGCCGTGTCGGAGATCGTGGTGGTGACCGCGCCCGAGCCGTCAAGGATCTGGGGCGTGAACGTAGGGGCCAGGCGGCTGTCCACGTCCAGGTACAGCTCGGTGATCCGGACGCCGGTGGTCTGCCCGGTCACGTACGTGTAGAGCACCGTGGAACCGTCCGCCGGTGCGCCGGTGCCCCAGGAGCCCACCACGGTCTCCGGGGAGGCCCCGAACAGCGTGGCGGCCCCGGCCACCAGCGAGCCCGAGGAGAGCCGGACCGCCCACCAGGCGTTCCCGTCCTCCCCGCGCGCCCGGAGCCGGACCTGATGACGGCGCTCTCCGTCCGGCGGCGCGTCGGCTGGCGTGGCCAGGATCAGCGCCGAGCCGTCGCCACCCCACTCCGCGTACGTGGCGTCCGAGTCGTCCGAGGTCACGCCGTGGAGCGTGCCGGTGCTGGGCGTCCAGCCGACCCCGGAGGAGGTGGCGGACGGTCTCAGCGTGGTGATCGTGCCCATCTCACCTCCCCGTCATCGTGCCAAGGTAGCAGCGCCCAGCCGCTCCAGGACCGCCTCGGCGGCCTCCT
>ENA-UOUW01000063-UOUW01000063.1-bioreactor-metagenome-genome-assembly--contig:-NODE-63-length-14883-cov-7.822970_pt1 | contig 14883 bp, 18 predicted proteins | sample MGYA00238153_ERZ761573 | MGnify/ENA primary metagenome ERZ761573 (study PRJEB28894, sample SAMN06264780) | bioreactor metagenome | isolation source: Switchgrass | place: USA:Austin, Texas | collected... | reverse complement strand
TGCTGGGTGTGTTCGGTCTGCTGGCGGTGGTCGTGGCGGTCGGCGGGTTGGCCGGGGCGTGGTGGGCGCTGCTGGCCGCGGGCGTGTTCGCGTTGGCTCTGGCGACCCTGGCGCAGAACCGCTCCCTGCCGGCCGCCGCCTCAGCTGTCGGGGATGAGGTCGAGTCGGCTCGACTGAGGAAGCGGGCGGGCTGATGGGCGGCTGGTTCTCGCTGGCCCGCCCGGTGCGGGCCCGGGAAGCCAGCCCGAAGCAGATCGTCGCGACCGGCGCCGGGTACAGCTGGGGCAGTGACCCGCTCGACGGGGACACCGGGTTCCGACCGATGGGCCGGTCGGTGCGTGAGGTGCCGGAGTGGACGCTGGAGCGGGCCCGCACCCATGCCGTGGCGGCGTACCGCAGCAATCCGTTGGCGACGGCGATCGTGGACACGATCGTCGCGTTCGCCGTCGGCGACAGCGGTGTCAGCCCGACGGTGACGAACCCGAAGGTGAAAGAGGTCGTCGACGAGTTCTGGACGGACCCGCGTAACCGGCTGGGCGAGATCCAGGAGGTGTCGCTGCGGTCGCAGCTGCTGCTCGGCGAAAAGGTGTACGAGCTGCTCGTCGGTAAGCAGTCCGGCGCCGTGCGGTTCGCACCGATCGACCCGGTCAAGGTCCAGAAGGTGACGGTCCGTCACGGCAATCCGATGTGGCCGGACCGGTTGGTGTTCGCCGAGAACGCGTTCGACACTGAGCGGTCGTCGATGACGATCGCCCAGGTCGACGACGAGACCGGGCTGCGCGACGGCAAGGCGATGTTCTGGGCGCCGTGGAAGACCCTCGACACCGACGTGCGCGGGATGCCGTTCATCACGAGCGTGTTGGACTGGCTCGACTCGTACGACACGGTGCTCTCCAACCTGATCGACCGGACGGCCCTGGCCAGGTACCTGGTGTGGGACGTGACCGTCGAGGGCGACGACCAGGACGTCGACGACTTCATCACCCGCCGCGGCGGGCTGCACGTGCCGCGGTCCGGGTCGATCGAGGTCCACAACGACACGGTCACCTGGAAGCCGCAGACGGCCAGCACGGGCGCGATCGAGGACTCGAAGGCCAACCAAACGGTCCTGACCAACATCGCCGCCGGCTCGGGGTTGGCGAAAACCTGGCTGGCCGAGCCGGAGGACAGCAACAAGGCGACGTCGCAGAGCATGGCGGAGCCGGTGCGTCGCCGGGTCGGCGCGGTGCAGCGGGTGTGGCTGGCGCAGCAGACCGAACTGGTGCGGTTCGCTGTCGACCGGGCCGTGCACGCGAAGCGGCTCAAGGCCGAAGTCGAGGCGGTTGACCCGCGCACGGGCGAGAAGACGAAGGTGCCGGCGTCGCAGTGCGTACTGATCACCGGCCCGGAGGTCGCGGCGGCCGACGCTGCCATCGGGGCGCAGGTGCTGCTGAACCTGTCTACTGGCCTGGAGAAGCTCGTCACGATCGGTGCCCTGTCGAAGGAAACGGCCTCTCTCGCCGCGAAGCGCGCGTGGGAGGACTACATGGGTGTGCCGTACCGCGCCGAGCTGGACAAGCCGGACGCGGATCCGGCCGCGGTCGCCGGCGCGGTGGCGGACGCGCAGCCGGGGCAGCCGCCGGTTCAGCCGGGCGCGGCGGGCCCGACCGGGCCGGCGGCGCCGGCCGCTGCGGCGGGAACGCTCGCGGACCGGCAGGCGAACCTCGACTGGGGCACTCGATAGGTCGGAGGGTGCTGTGGCGTGGAATCCGGCCCTGCACCCTCGCGGGCCCGACGGCAGGTTCACCAAGAGCTTCGCCCGGCCGGCGTCAGCGAAGGACCGGAAGCGGCGGGACCGGACGCGGCGCGGCCTGAAGCCGCACGTGCCGTTCCGCACCCCGGGTGACGCGCACGGCTGGCTGTCGGGCATGTCGACGCAGAAGGGTCGCGAGCTGGGGCAGATGGACCGGATGCTCGCCCAGCTGCGCGCGGCGAACCAGCAGCTGCGGGCCGGCAAGGACGACCAGTCGGGGTTCGAGTCGCTGCTCGCGCCGACGCCGGAGGACGTCACCGCGTACCGCAGCGTTCCTGCCGACGGCTTCGGCAACGCGACGCCGCAGGACCTGCAGGGCATGGTCGTCTCCGACGCCGGCTACTTCCCGACGTCGCTGGCGCCGCAGCCGGCGGCGCCGGGTCTGGTGCGCATGGAGATCGGCGTGCCGGCCGGCACGCAGGCCGCGGCCGCGCCGGACACGTCGGAGCTGGTGCTCGACCGTGAGCTCGAGATGTCGGTCGACGAGGTGTCGACGGGCCCGGACGGTCAGCCGATCATGCGCCTCACGGTGCTCGGGTCGGCCAACGGCGACGAGCCTGAAGGCGGCGAAGGACCAGGCTCCGAGCCGGCCGGTGACCAACCAGGGCCTGACGCTGATCCAGCGCCGGACGCCGCTGGCGGTCACGTCGGCGACGTGATCGACGGCATGCCGGCGCAGCTGCAGAACGACGCTGAGGGTCGGGCGTGGCGCCAGCGGGCGATCGATCAGCTGGGTGGCGCGATGAACGGCAGCTTCGCCGGCCTCAACGCCGAGGTGGTCGGCGCCAGCCCGCTCATGGGTGGCCCGGACGGCGCGGACCCGGGCGTCTCGGTTCGCATCCGGTTGACCGACGCCGACGGCAATGAGGTCGGCCACGCCGAACGCGGCATCTACCGCGACGCCGACGGGAACCTGGCGGCGGTGCATGAGCTGCTCGAACTGGACCCGGAGGTTCGGGGTCAGGGATTCGCGTCGGCATTCAACCAGCACCTCACCGACTGGTACCGCCAGCAGGGTGTGGAGCGGATCGAACTGACCGCCAACATCGACGTGGGCGGCTACGCGTGGGCTTCCCACGGTTACGACTTCGCTGACGAGGAGTCCGCCCAGCGGATCGCCAACCGACTCATGGAACGCCTCGACGGCGCGCCACCCGAGGTGCAGCGAGGCGCGAGGGAGCTGCTGTCCCGGTTCGATCGTCCGTTCGGCTCGGACGGGTTCCCGACCCCGTTCGAAATCTCACGGCTCGGCCGCGACCCGGGGGCAACGTCGTGGCTTGGTAAGGACGTGCTTCTCAACTCGGCATGGGAGGGCGTCAAGTGGCTCGACCGTCCGACGCCCGCATCGCGCTCCTGACCGCGGTCGGCGAACTGCACGACGAATGGGCCGCCGCAAACCTCGACGGGCCGTTCGCGCCGCGCGGGAAGAAGTCCGACTACAACCTGCACTACGTCGATGTGGACGGTGATCCGTCGGCGCTGGACGACTTCCACGCCCAGGCGGCTGAGCTGCTCGCTGGCGCCGACTCTTCGTCGTCGGCGAGCGAGGCGGCTGACCGGAACCACTGGAAGCAGTACTGGGTGTACGGCGAGGGCCGCGCGAAGTGGAGCACCTGGACCGAGCTGTACGAGCACCTGGTCAAGCACATGGACCCGTTGCGCGCCAAGCTGGCCGCCTCGGCGTGGTTCAAGGAGCGGTTCGGCTACGCGAGCGGCTCGGACAAGAACCGGGTGGCGCACGGCAAGCCGCCGCGCGGTAATCGCATTGGGCCCGGGTGATCCGCCGGCTCGTCGCATCGGGTCGCTTCTGGATGTGGTTCTGGACCGCGGTGCTGGCGGTGATGGCCGTGATGGCCGTGTGGGCCGGGCTGACGGTCGTGTTCTGGATGGACTCCGTCCGCAACCTGAACCTGCTCAGCGTCGCGGCGGTGCTGTTGGCGCCGGCGGCTGGGTTTCAGGCGACTCTCGGGATGCGCAAGGCAGACCCGGAAGATCCACTATGAGGAGTGAGGGTATGTCCCTGAGCAGGGAAAAGGCCGCCGAGCTGCTCGGCATGAAGGTCTCCGAGGTCATCGCGGTCGAGGAGACGGACGGCAAGACGCTCGTCACGACCCACGACGGCACGGTGACCGAGGTCGACGGGAGCAAGCTGACGACGCGCATGGGTGACGGTGACGTGGCGGTGGCCAAGGCGACGTCGGACGGGCCGGAGCTCGTCGACGGGCCGGGTGGGCGCCCGTCGGTGGTGGCCGAGGCGATGGCGATGGCGATGGCGCCGCCGGTCCCGGCCGACGAGGACGTGCGCGTCGTCGACGCGGCCGCCTTCGCCAGCGCGAGCGCCGAGGACCTGGCGAAGGTCGGCGTCGCCCGCGGCGGGACGGTGCGGGCGGACACGCCGCCGCGCGACCCGCGCCTCGACGGTGAGGTGCCGGGCGCGTTCGACGACGACGACCTCGACGACGACCTCGACGACGCCCCCGACTTCGACGGCCAGGGCGAAGAGGTGAAGGCCGATCGGGTGCCGGACGGCAGCGCCGAGACGGTCCTGAACTGGGTCGGCAACGACAAGACCAAGGCCGAGCGGGCGCTGGACGCCGAGCAGCGGCGCGAGCGGCCGCGGTCGACGCTGATCGCCGCGCTGGAGAAGCTGAAGGGCTGAGACGTGGACACGGTGACCTGTCCTTCCTGCGGGCATCGGTTCGAGCCGGCACGCGTCGAGCGGGTCACCGAGTCCAACGCCGTGGTCGAGCGGTTCAACCCGGGTCAGCCGCGCGACCTCGACGGGAAGTGGACCGACGGTGCCGGCCCGGGCGCGGCGGCCACCGCCATGCAGAGCGCCGCGTCGGCGGCCGCGGGGGCGGCGGATCCGCCGCCCGCCGGCGACAAGCTGAAGCTGCACGGCCGAATCCAGCTCGGCCCCGGCGAGCGGCTCATCGGGTCCGGCAAGGTGCGGTCGCAAAACTCCGACACGGACCTGCAGTGGGCGACGGTCAGCGGCCTGGGCGGTGCCGAGGTGCGCCTGGCCACGGTCGCGATGGGCTACGAAGCCGACAGCGACGGGTCGGGCCGGTGGGACGGCGCCGGCGGCGAGACGGTCCACCTGAACCGTCGCCAGCTGCGCCGGCTGCGTAACGACCTGGACGAGGCCGGCGCGCAGGCCCGGGCGGTGGCGAAGACCGCCGACCGTAAGGACGCCGCCGGCGAGACCCTGACAGCGGTGGAGATCGGCGACGAGCCGGTCGCGCGGGGTGAGGTGCGCGGCTCGTCGGGCGTCGTGCGGTGGCAGGTGTGGATCGCCGACGAGGGCGACTACACCACGTCGATCGAGACCTGGGACGAGTCCGCTGACGGCGGTGACGGTGCGGTGCTATTCGGCCGTGGATCCCGCGCGCTGGTGAAGCAACTGGACGCGCTCGACGCCGAGCTGGGTGCCGCGGAGTCGGCGGACGGGGAGTTGACGATGACCGACCTGGCGACGGATCCGGCGGCTGAGGGCGCATGGGATCCAGGCGCTCACCCGCGTGCGGGGGACGGGCAGTTCACCACCGGCGCCGGGATGACGTCGAAGGGCGGCGACTCCCGGGTCAAGGAGTTGCAGAGCGCTCTGAACAGGCTCGGCGTCAAGGACGCTGAGGGTAAGCCGCTGCTGGTTGACGGGAAGTTCGGCCCGCGGACAACGCACGCGGTGAAGGCCCTGCAGAAGAAGATGGGCCTCACCCCGGACGGAAAGATCACCCCCGCGTTGCTGGCGAAGATCAAGGCCGAGGCGGCGAAGGCCAAGCCGGCCGCCCAGCCGGCCGCGAAGAAGGCCGCCCCGGCGAAGAAGGCGGCGCCGAAGAAGGCGACCGGGCCTGCCGGCGGGTCGGCCACTCGCCGGGTCGCCGCGGCCGACGACCATGGCGGCCAGGGCGACCGGGTCGTCGAGACGAGCTCCGGACGTGTGCTCGAAGCGCTCGACTCGGCACCGTCCGGGCAGCGCCGGTACCGGGTGCAGGTCATCCGCTACGGCGACAGCAAGAACGGCCGCCGGTACCCGCCGGCCGTGATGCGCGCCGCGTGCGCGCTGTACGAGGGCGCGAAGGCGTTCGATCATCACCGGTCCGACGAGGAGCTGCGCAGCGGCACGATCGCCGGGATGGTCGGTCACTACAGCGATGTGGAAGCGACCGAGTCCGGCATCGAGGCCACGCTGACGCTCCTCGCCGGCGCGACGCACGCGGCCGAGGTCCTCGACGCTGCGCTCGCGGCGCCGGACAACCCGCACGCTGCCGGCATCTCCCATGACGTGCAGGCGACGTTCCGGCCGATCTCCGAGAACGGTCGGCACCTGGCCGAGGCGACGGCGATCGTCGGCGTGATGTCGGCCGACATCGTGTCCCATCCGGCCGCCGGGGGGCTCGCGCTGCGCGCAGTGGCCGGCGGCATCGACCCATCCACCACTGACGAGCCCGGCGAGGTGCCGGGCGGCGAGACCGAGACCGAGGAGTCTGACGTGACCGTCACGACCGAAGGTGTCCTCGCGGCGCTTCAGACCGCCACGCCCGAGCAGCTCTCGGCCGTCGGTCTGAAGCGTGCGGAGACTCCGGCCACCGAAACGACCACCCCGCCCGAGTCGGCCCGCACGAGCGAGGGCCAGTCCTGGCTCAAGGGGTCCGCGCTGGGCACGCTGGCGGTGAAGGCGCTCGCCGACGCTGCGCAGCTCGACCCGCGCGCTGTCGAGTCGCTGCTCGGCGACAGCTTCACCGAGGACGACATCAGCCGGGCGATCACGTCGGCGAAGTCGGTCCTGGCGTCGGTCGAGCGGCAGGGCCTGGTCCCGACGGCGGTGGCCGCGGTGACGAAGGAGGCCCACGAGGCGAAGATCAAGGCGCTGGACGCCATGTTCGCCGGCGACTACACCAACGGCTACCGCTCCTTCAAGGAGGCGTTCGTCGACATCACCGGCCGCCGGCCGCGGAACTTCGACGAGGACTTCAACCGGACGATCCTGCGCGAGTCGATCGGTGCGCTGTACGACTCGACGGAGTCGGCGGCGGCGCGGGCGTCGGAGTCGGGCACCACGGCAACGTGGGACGCGGTCCTGGGCGACTCGATCACCCGGCGGCTGGTGGCCGAGTACCGGCGGCCGGGCCTGCAGGACTGGCGGAAGATCGTCTCCAACATCGTGCCGATCTCGGACTTCAGGACGCAGAGGATCGACAGGGTCGGCGGCTACGGCACCCTGCCGACCGTCGCCCAGGGCGCTCCGTACCAGCCGCTGACGACCCCCAGCGACGAGGAGGCGACCTACGCGCTGTCGAAGCGTGGCGGCACCGAGGATCTGACGTTGGAGATGATCGCCAACGACGACCTGCGGGCGATCACGTCGATCCCGCGCAAGCTGGGCCTGGCGGCGGCGTGGACGCTGTACCGGTTCGTGTTCGACGTGCTGGTGACGAACGCGGCGACCACGTACGACAGCGTGGCCCTGTTCCACGCCTCGCACGGGAACACGACGGCGGCGGCGCTGACGCAGGCGAACCTGTCGGTGCTGCGGCGCAAGATGCGCCAGCAGGCCGCGTACGGCGACTCGACCGACGTCCTGTCGATCCTGCCGAAGTACCTCGTCGTGCCCTCCTCGCTGGAGGAGATCGCCTGGCAGCTGTGCACGTCGGCGGTCGCGATCCCCGCGTCCGGGAACGCCTCGGACATCCCGAACATCCACCAGCGACTCGAACCGATCACGGTCGACTACTACTCCGACCAGGACGACTGGTTCGTGGTCTGTGACCCGGGGATGTGCCCGACGATCGAGGTCGGTTTCTACCAGGGCCGGCAGGAGCCGGAAATGTTCACGCAGGCCGACCCGACGGTCGGCTCCATGTTCAACGCCGACAAGGTGACGATGAAGATCCGCCACATCTACGGCGAGGTCGTCCTCGAGCACCGCGGCATGCAGCGCGGCACCCAGTAACTGACCGCCGACGGCCGGCCCCAATCCCGGGGCCGGCCTCGCTCAACACCCTCAGGAGAGGTTCATGACGCAGCGGAGCGAGATCGCCGGCGATCACATCGTGACCCTGTTCGTGCCCGGGCAGGGCACGGCCGGCACGATCGACGACTGGGTTCTCCTGGTCGCCGAGCAGAACATCACCATCACCGAGATCAAGCTGGTCCCGAACGCGGCGATCACCGCGAACGGCACCAACTACTTCACCCTGACCGCCACGAACAAGGGCGCCGCCGCGGCCGGGTCGGCTGCGGTCGCGTCCCGGTCGTGGGCGGCCACGAACAGCGTGGCGTTCGTCGCCGAGAACATGACGCTGGGCGCGGCGGCGGATCTGAACATGGCCGCCGGTGACGTGCTCGACCTCGTCCGCACGGTCGCGGCGTCCGGCCTGGCGATGCCGGACATGTTCGTGTCCGTCAAGTACAAGCTGCGCTGATGCGCGGGTACGTGCGGGCGGTCGCGCTGACCGGCGCGGATCAGGCGGTCCGCGACACGGCGGGCGTCTACCACGGGTACACGGTGGTGGAGACGGCCGGCAGCGCGGCGACGGTGCGGATCTACGACAACGCGTCGGCGGCGTCGGGAACGCTGATCGGCGCGGTCAACCTGGCCGCGAACGGCTCGGCCGACCTGTGCCTCAACGTCGGCCAGTGGGTCACGAACGGCATCTACGTCGATGTCGGCGGCTCGGGGACGGTGGCCGGGTCGGTCCGGATCGGATGACGAGAGGGGGTCGCGGTGGCCACGGTGATCCGCAAGATGGTCAACGCCGCCGCGACCGTCACTCACACGTTCGAGGTCGGGGAAACCCCGACCGATCCGACCGGCACGCCCACGTACACGATCGTCGACGCGAACGGCACCGCGGTCGCCGACGGCAACGCCACCGTCGTCGGCGGCGGCACCGGCCAGGTGACCGCGCCGATCGCGGCTCAGACGTCGCTGCGGCTGCTGACGGTGACCTGGTCGGCGACGGTCGGCGGGGTGGCCCGGGTCGAGACGGACCTGGTCGAGATCGTGTCCGGGTTCTTCTTCACCCTGGCCGAGGGCCGGAGCTCCGACGCGTCGCTCGTCGACCAGGGCAAGTACACGACCGCCCAGCTGGAGACGGCGCGCACCGAGACCGAGGTCGAGTGTGAGCTGATCTGCAACCGCTCGTTCCTGCCGAGGTATGCGCGGGTGGTGCTCGACGGCACCGGCGGCACCGAGATCACGCTGCGGCACCCGGATCCGGAGCGCACCCCGTCGGAGGTGCGCACCCTGCGGCGGATCGCGGTCGCGCCGGCGCTGGACGAGACGTTCGTCGACCTGACGGTCGCCGAGCTGGCCGCGGTCGCGGTCGGCGACGACGGGGTGCTGCGCCGCACCGACGGGCTCGCCTGGCCGTGGGGCCGCGGCAACGTGGTGGCCGAGTACGAACTCGGCTACACGGTGCCGCCGGCGGATCTGGTGCGACAGTCCCTCGTACGGTTCCGGTCTCGGCTGAACATTCACCGGTCGGCCATTCCGGACCGGGCGTCGAGCTTCACGTCGGCGGACGGTGGCACGTTCCGGTTGACGATGCCGGAGGCGTACCGGACTGGGCTGCCGGAGGTCGACGCGGTGTATGAGCGGTATTCGCGGCGGGCCCGCAACCGTAAGGCGGTGCCGGCGTCGCGGACGCTGGCGTACGACCCGCAGCGGTACTCCCTGTTCCATGGGCGCGGCTACTGATGGCCGGCACGGTGGCGGTCGCGACGAAGCGCAAGCTGTTCGAGATGCTCAAGGCTGACCCGGCGCTGGCTGGCGTGCAGGTCGAGTACAGCTTCCCGGGGCGCACCGAGGAGCAGCAGCTCATCTACGGCGGGAAGATCGCCGGGGATGTGCAGATCGCGTCGATGGCCGGCGCCACCGGGCGGGTGTCGCGGCGCGAGGATCTGATCCTCGACGTGCACATCGAGGCGATCGAGGCCGGCCACGACAACACGCTGGCCGTCGACGAGCGGGTGTGCGCCCTCGCCCAGGTCGTCGAGCATCTGGTGGCCGGCAACCCGACTCTCGACGGCACCGTCGACGGCCTGAAGTTGATCAGGGTGGCCGGGATCGACCTCGACAGCGGGAACGACGACGGGGCCGGATCGGCTCGCCTGACTCTCAAGCTCGCGATCATGTCGCACATCCGGTAAAGGGGGCGCGCGGTGTCCGACTTCGTGTTCAACATCGCCAAGGGCAGGGTGGCGCACCTCGCGTCGCTGCCCGGCACGAACGACGCGCTGATCCTCATCCCGATCGAAGCGTCCGGTGTCGAGTCCGACGCGACCCTGGTCGACTACGACGACGTGGCGACACTGCTCGCGGCGGCGAACAACGAGCAGTCGACGATGGGCCGCAAAACGATCACCTCGGTGTCCGTCACGGTGGACGACAGCAACAACCGGGTCGACGTCGACTTCGCCGACCAGGTCTGGTCGGCGAAGTCGACGTCGACCCGGTTGTTGCTGTCGTCCACCGTGACGTCGGAGACCTGCTGCTCGCCTACGACCCGGACACCACCGGTGGCGACGACAGCGCGCTGATCCCGCTGACCTGGCACGACTGGCCGATCACCCCGGACGGGTCGGACGTGACCGCGACGGTGGCCAACGTCTACCGCGCCTCGTAGGTCGGCATGGCGCCGGCCGCGCACACCACCGAGACACCGTCCGAGGCCAACCTGGACAACGGTGCCGGGATCACGCTCGGGGTGCGGTTCACCGTCGACGAGGAACTGGAGATCGCCGCCGTCGCGTTCTACGCGCCGACCACGAACAGCGGCACCTACACGGCGGGCGTGTGGGAAACCACGACCGACGACGACCCGAACGGGTCGGGCACCGGCACGCTGATCGAGTCCGGGTCGGTCGGCTCGGGTTCGGTGACGCCGGGCGCCTGGAACGACGTCCCGCTCGATGCGCCGGTGACGTGCTCTCCGGGCGCGGTGTACACCGCCGGTGTGCACACGTCGTCCGGGCGGTTCGTGCGCACCCAGTCCTTCTACTCGTCGGCGTCGCTGACCGGTGGCGGTGTGACACTGCTTCAGGCCGGGACCGACCCGAACCCGCCCGGCCTCGGGTCGATGGTGAACGGCGTGTTCACCGAGGGTGCGGCGCTGGCCTATCCGGCGAGTCAGTTCACCTTCGCCGACTACTTCATCGACGTCGCCGTCGACGAAGGCGGCCAGGTTCTCGCGATCAGCACCGCCGCCGAGACGGACGCGGCGGTCGCCGTCGGCCGGGCCAAGGCCCGCACTGTCGGAACGGCCACCGAGACGGACGCGGCACAGCCGGTCGGCCGGGCGAAGACCCGCGCGGTGGCCACGGCCGCCGCAACCGAGCAGGCGCTGCCGATCGGCCGGGTCAAGAGCCGGGCGATCGGCACCACGACCGAAACGAGCACGGCGGTCGCGGTCGGCCGAACGAAACGACGCACCGTCGGCACCGCCGCCGAGACGGACACGGCTCTGCCGGTCGGATCGGACGGCGGCGCGCCGGCCGTACCCGCCGTGTTCCGCGCGGGCGCACCCGAACTCGGCTGGGCCGTCGGCCCGCCTGCCCTGACGTGGACGGTCGGCGCTGTGGAGGTGTGAGTGACACCGCAGATCTCCGCTGCCAGCCTCGAATACGTCAGTGTGCCCGTCCGCGGCATCGTCGCCGGCGCCGTGATCGACCCGACCGGGTCCGACGTCGACATGGCGTTCCTGCGCGGCTCGGCCGCGCCGGGCGACAGCGACTGGCAGGCCGCGTCGTGGGACACCGACGCCGGCACCGTCCCGACCACCTACCGCGCCCAGTGCCTCGTCGGCCCCGGCGCCGTCCAGCTCGCCGCCGGCACCTACCGGGTGTGGGTGCGGGTCACCGACTCGCCCGAAGTGCCGGTCAAGGCCGCCGGGCACATCACCGTCGTCTGAAACGGAGCGCATCATGTTCGAGGACTGCGTCGAGGACGGCTGCGACGAGGTCGCCGTCAAGTCGGGCCGGTGGCAGCCGCGGCAGAAGAAGAGCCAGCCGCTGGCGGTCAACCCGTGGCCGCGGGATCCGCTGCGGTGCCGGCCGCATCACCTGGTCGCGATCGCCGACCGGATCGAAACGTGGCAGGTGATCGGGCCGATGGGCATCGTCGACATCGTCACCCGGGACACCGTGCACGAGGGCGGTGTGGTGCGGCTCGATCCGGCGGAGACGAACATCGGCATCCTGCGCCGGTTGAAGTGGGTCGGCCCCGTCGAGCAGCCGGCCGCCGCAAGCGGGAAGGCGTCGGCCGGCAAGGTGGCGGCCGAGCCTGCGAAGGCGTAGCCGGTGACCACGTACGCCGCGCTGCGGCACGCGACGTGGCTCGGCGGCTACGACTACACCACCGACACCAACGAAACCAGCCTCGACATCGCGTACGACGAGCTGGTCGTGCCCCGGTTCGGCAACACCAGTCAGGAGCGCATCGCCGGGCGCGAGGGCGTCGAGGGTGTCGTGCGGGGCATCTGGGACTCGGCGGAGTCGGCGGCGCCGGACCCGCAGGCGTGGGCGGCGAACGGCACGGTCGTGCCCTGCACCCAGTCGGTGTCCGGCGCCGAGGGCGATGTGGCGTACATGTGGCTGACGCTGCAGCGCAAGTATCAGCCGTTCGGCGAGGGTGGCGAGGTCATCCCGTTCGAGCTGGAGCTGAAGTCGGGCCGGCTCGGCGGTGCGGCGGTCGGCGCGGTGCGGGGCCGGGTGCTGAAGGTCGGCTCGGTGTCCGGCACGGGGGCGACGGGCACCGTGGTGCAGGCCGGCGCGGTCGCCGCGGACGAGTTCGTGTACTTCGTCATCCACTGTTTCGCGATCGGCACGTCGTTCACGCTGCAACTTCAGTCGGATGACGACGACGGGTTCGCGTCGGCGACGACCAGGGCGACGAGCCCGTCCATCACGGCGGTGGGCGGCTACTGGGTGACCCGGGTCGCCGGGCCGATCACCGACGACTACTGGCGGATCAACGTGTCCGCGGCTTCCGGCACGTCGAGCATCGCCGCTTCGGTCGGCATCAAGTAAAGGGGCAGGTCAGTGACTACGCATGCCTTCGTCGACGCCCGAGTGGAAGTGAACAGCGTCGATCTGTCGGAGTGGAACACCGGCGTAACACTGCCGATCGAGTTCGACGAGCTCGACGACTCGGCGATGGGTGACACGGGCCGGTCCCGGATCGCCGGCGTCCAGGACTCCAACCTGTCCGCGTCGTGGAACCAGGACTTCGCGGCGTCCGCGGTCGACGCGACGATCTACGCCGCGCTCGGCACCGTGGTCGTGGTCAAGGTCCGACCGACGTCGGCGGCGATCGCGGCGACGAACCCCGAGTACGTCGGCTCGTACCTGATCTCCAAGTACAGCCCGTTCGCGTCGTCGTTCGGGGATCTGGCGAAGACGGACACGGAGTGGCCGCTGTCCGACCCGGACGGCATCGACCGCGACACGTCGGCGTGATCGGCTTCCGGTTCAACAGCACCGACGGCCTCGACGACCTGGCCGAGCGGCTCGACCAGGCGCCGCGCCGGCTGCGGCTCGCGGCCCGGTCGGAACTGGCCGCCGCCGGCCGGCCGGTGAAGACCGCGGTGCAGGCGGCGATCCGGACGGCGCCGATGGAGCAGCGGCGCATGTGGCAGGCCGAGTCGCCGCGGCGGGTCGGTGACCGGCTCGGCACGGGCACCTCGCCGCTGCGGGCGCCGATCGCCCGGGCGGTGACGGTGCGGGCCGAGGTCGCCGGATCGGGCGCGAACGTGCAGATCGACCTGCACGACGAGCAGGTGTCGCCGGCGAAGCGCTGGCTGATCCCGCACCTGGTTGGGCGGAAGAAGCGGCTTCGGCACCCGTTCCCGGCGGGCGGGAAGGCCCGCTGGCGGTACGCGGTGCAGGCCACGAAGAACCAGGACAGCTGGTGGCCGGTGCTGCGCCGACACCTGCCGCAGTTCGTGCGCGCCCGCGACCGCGCGATCGAACGCGTCCGCGACTACCTCAGCTGAGCGGAGACACCCTCGCCGATGATGCGCATCCGACTGTCCGAAGAGGACGCCGAACGGCTCGGCTGCCCCCGCAACCTGGAGTTCGACTTCGAACGGGTCATGGGCCGCGAGCTGATGGCCCTGGAGGAGCAGGTCGGCTGGGACTACTCCACCTTCGGCACGAAGATGCAGGGCATCCCGCTGACCGACCACGCCGGTGCTCCGGTGTGGGAGACCGACGACGACGGCAAGCTCGTCACCGACCCGAAGACCGGCAAGCCGATCCAGATGCGCGGCCTCAAGGTCGAGCAGCTGCTGGTGATGGTGTGGCTGTGCGTGCTGCGCGCCAACCCGCAGTGCCGGTGGGACACCTTCGACGTCAACCTGGCCGCCACCGACTTCGTCGAGGACTCGGCGGGAAAAGCCGAGGCCGACTCCGAGCCGAGTACGAGCGGTACGAAGCGGCGATCGCCGAAAGGTTCGGGATCCGGCCGTGGGAGCAAGAAGAAAAGCTGACCCACCTCAGCTGGCTACGGATGAAGGCGCAGATCGACCAGGCCAACAAGGCGGCTGAGTCCGCGCGGTAGCGGCGGGGGTGACGTCTCGTGGCTGTCGCGCCCCTGATCATCGCCATCCGCGCCGCCGGCGCCGCCGCCCTGCAGCGCGTGTCGACGGGCATGCGGCGACTCGCCGCGAACGTGCGTGTCGCGTACCGCCAGTTCGTCATCGCCGGTGGTCTCGCGGGCGCGCTGTCGCGGTCGCTGAACCGGCTGGCGCGCAACGCGAACCAGGCCGCCCGGGCGATGCTGCGGTTCGCGGCGTCGTCGGCGCTGGCGGGGCTGTCCCGGATGCTCGACGGCGTCGGGAACAGCATCACCTCGGTCGCCGCCGGGCTGACGAAGTTCGCGGCGATCGCGGCCGCGGTGGCAACCGTGGTGGTGCCGCTGATCGGCGTGCTCGGGAACCTGCTGCCGCTGACCGCGTTGATCGCCCCGACGGCGTTCGCCGCGGTGCCGGCGCTCGGCGCTCTGCTACTCGCCTTCCGCGGCGTCGGCGAGGCCCTGGGGGCCGCCGGTGATCCGAAGAAGTTCGCCGAGGCGCTGAAGAAACTCACGC
>ENA-UOUW01000061-UOUW01000061.1-bioreactor-metagenome-genome-assembly--contig:-NODE-61-length-15072-cov-12.191716_pt1 | contig 15072 bp, 36 predicted proteins | sample MGYA00238153_ERZ761573 | MGnify/ENA primary metagenome ERZ761573 (study PRJEB28894, sample SAMN06264780) | bioreactor metagenome | isolation source: Switchgrass | place: USA:Austin, Texas | collected... | reverse complement strand
GGGTTGTGATGTTCCCATTCATCGCCATGTAGGTCAGTGACCCGTTTTGCGGGGCGAGAGTGCCGTCGATGAACAACTCTCCGCCTTCGGCCATGAAGCGGTCGATGTGCTCGGGATTGGCCGCAAGAACCGACACGATCTGCCCAGCCAACTCCATGCCCCCGACTCCCGCCAGCATGGCTGTAATGTTGGAAACTTCGGCACACTTCCTGATAAATTCCTCTGCGGTAGCCATGTCGCTTTCTTTTCCTCGTTAAGCTGCTTTGATCGCGTCTCGAAAGTCGACAACCGCGTCATCGTGCCAGTGCTCTGGAAGGGTATCGAGAAGCTTGCGGCCAAGCTCGCTGATTTCCCTAATGCGGTCCTCGGCGCGGCACACATCGACGTAGAACGCTTGGTTCATCTCCGTCTGCGTTGGGATCAAGTGGCGCTGAACAGATGCATAGGTTTCGCGCACTTCCCATTCGGTTGAAGCGAAGCGCAAATGCTCCGGGCGCGACCTGCTTTCAGCGAGTACAGCAGCCACAACTTCAGGGGTCAAAACAGTCGGAGTCATGCCGTATTTCCTTGCGTTTTGCGTTGCTAGAACTCAGGCCGCTTTCGGACGGTCGAGAAGAGGTGTGTCTGCATTTTCGTCTCGCTGAATCTCTGTTCTATAGTAGCGCGATTTGCGGTGTCGATGCTATCAAAACTGCCTGTGCTCCTTACCTTTCCCGGCTTTTGCACAGAGGTTCCGCCTCGCATGTGTGGGGTCAATTCCACCGCCTGATTTCGAGCGGACCGAGCCACAGATACCAGCGATAGATGCGCCGAAGTCCGCCGTTCGCTTCTCCCCAGCCCAAGTGCCACTCGCTCGGAGACGGCCACCATACGAATTGCAAGCCACTCATTTCCCAAGCCTCTCCTCTTCCTTCAACTCAGCTAGAACTTCAGGTAAAAACGGGGAACGTGTACGGAGATAGGTGAGGCAGGCGTCGGCGTCGGCTAGGAAAGCGTCACGCTCACGAATGGCGTCCTTGCCTGAAGCCGTTCTCGGCTCGCCCCGTTCCTCTGCCGTTGCCCACGACAAGAGGCAGCCCCATGCGTCGATGCCCTTGGGCCATGCTGGTTCGGGGTTGCGACGATTGCAAAGCGCTCTCGCAATTCCCTCACGATAGCTCTCTCGTATCTTCTCTTCTCGGGGGGAGGGCATTAGCTGTAACCTCGTTCTAGTGTCAGGCCATATCTGTCACAAGAGACGGTGGGTGAGGTAGCAGACCCTTCTGCTCTGGCACCCATACCCTCTCGGTAGTCTCTAAGGCAGTAGTTCAACTCAGGTCGTCACTATCGGTGCTGTTTGGTCTCCGGATGCCCCCGGGTTCCCTATAGAGGGCGCCACCCCCTGGTATGTGCTGAGGCCGATAAATCGGCCCCACCTCACCACTTTCGCCGTATCGTAAGGCTCGCCTTCTGCTAGCTGCCTTAGGGCCGTCTTTTGAGCGCGTTCACGTCCCGCGTCTGCCCGCCGACTGAGTTGTTAGGCACTGCTTGCCGATGGCTTTTCCCACAACGTGCGGCTAGTTCCATCGGGTTCTGAACGTCATTCGCTTGCGCTCCAGTGTGCGGTAGGATAGTACCGTAACTGCGCCGGGTGACTTTCTGAGAGACCGGCGAGTAGAGGGCCATTCCGGCGGGAACCGGGTGGCCCTTAGTTTTTGCTGGGCACCTCCATCTGCCAGTCGGCACCGGCCATGAACGCGCCTGTTAGGTGCCCATGCATCGCGCCTTGATCGATGCTGTCCGCGTACGCTTGCGCGGCGGCCTGTAGGCGTTGTTCGCGGTCGTCTGTGTCGAGCGAAGCTAGCCGCTCGATCAACCGGACAAGCGCCTGCGCAGTGCCTACGGCGAGTTCTATGGTTGCGCCGTCAGCGCTGTAGTTGATCGCCTTGGTGATTTGGGCCTTGTAGGCCCCATAATGGCGGGCCTTGCTCATAGCGACACCCGCTTGACGCCAGCCCGCTCAGCCATCTTAACAACGACCTCGCCCGCCGAGGCTGCGCCCATGCGCTCCATCATGCGGGACTCGGTATCGGCCGGGGTTTGGGTGCCCGTGGCGTAGCGATACTCGCGCTCAGCCCTGCGGATGGTTTTGAGCCAATCCCAAGCGCCGCTGTCCTTAAGCACTTTGACGCGCTTTGTAGCCGCACCGCGAGGACGGCCTAAGTCGTGCTCGCCAACGAAGTCGCCTAGCGCCTCAAAATAGTCAGCGAGGAACATGTCCTCTTCCATCGTCCAGCGGCGGCTCATTTGAGCGCTGCCTTGAGCTTGATGTTGAGTTCGCGCGCCTCGTCGACACCCATCGGGTGACGCTGGAAATCGTCTGGTAGCAAGGCGGCGGAAAAGCCACGGCACCAGCAAAGCAGGTCGGATAGTCCATAGGACCACGCTTCCGCTTCCGAGCGGCGTAGCGTGATGGTGATTGTCGGTTCAGCTTCCTCGGGCATCTAGTATCTCCACAATGCGGCGGGGGCTTCCTTCGCCCAGCTGCCCCGCCTTAGCTGGCAACAAAAGCAGTGAGTAAACGGGGGGCTAACCCTACGCTCCCTCACCTCCATGCGAACCTCGTATCATGTACCCGATTGACACTATATCCGGTACCCGATAAACACAATACCGAGTACCCGAAAAAGGGAGGGAATTGACGATTTTGTTAGAAGCCGCCACAACGCCCCGCGTGGGACGGAAAAAGGAATGGCCGGAAGAGATTCGGTTGTCGCTCGCAGGCGGCACGCTCGACCGCATTGCCAACGTCCTTGAGCCGGACGAACCGCGCCTCGACATGATACGCGAGGCCATCGACCGCGAGATACGGCGCCGCGAGCGGGCTACTCGAAATCCTGCCACCCCGCCCTCCCGAGCCAAGTCGAAAGATGCGGAATGAACTTCCCGCCGTCCTTGAGCCGGTACGTGTTCTTATCCACCTGGCTCTTGAGGTATGCAGTAGCCCCCGCAATGATCTCGTCAGCCGTAGCCGATAGCTCCATGTCGAAGAACTGGCCGCTGGACTTGTCCAATGTCTTGGTCTGGAAGCCGCCCTTCACAATGCCGTCGAACTTGGCGCGGGCGATTGCCTTGCCATCCTTGCGCGGCCAGATACGCCACAGCTCGTCAAACCGTGACGGTGCCTTCTCAGCCTCAGGGAACAGCCGTAGGACGTTCTCAGCCATCGGCCTTCATCCTTTCCTCGTGTCTCTTGATGCCGTGGAGGACGGTCGAATGGTCCCGACCCCCGAACAGCTTTCCGATCTGCGGGAAGCTCAGCGAGGTTTCATTCCGGCAGCGCCAGAACGCCTCGTGACGGGCAGCGACAATCTTGCGGTCACGCCTCGCGGACTTCAGTTCGTTGAGCTTGACGCCGTGCTTCCGGCCAACCTCCAACGCAATCCGCTGCCACTTTGGCCGGTACGAAACATCGGGGTCAGCGTCTTCATCCATGACGTTGCCGTCCTCATCGAGCCGCACGATTGCCGCCGTGAACAGCTTGTGTTGCCCCGGAGGCGGAAAGGCCGCTGCAATCGACGCAATGGCTCGCTGGCGGCGTTCCTCAATGAGACGCAGGAACGGCGACACAGGACGCTCAGGCTTCGCCTTGGGCTCCGGCTCCCGGCCATTGAACAAACGCGCTCGTGCGCCTGACCAACGCCGGTGCTGCTCCATGAGCCCGCCCGCCTCCCCCCTTGATTGATCTGTGTGGAGTGGGGAGGTCATGCTGCTTTGGCCTGCGCCTGCGCTTCGTACATCGGCACTGTGTAGGCCACGCGATCATCAAGAGCCGCGCCGGTAACGACAACAGGGTTGCCGAGGCTGAGCTGAACCGTCTCAGCGTCGAGAGCGCCCACGAGGTCCGTGATCTGTTCTGCGTTGATGGTGATCTTGTTGCGCGGCAAGTCGGCCAGCACGGAATGGGGGCACTCGTCGTTAGCTCCAGCCGACGAATGCGCGACGTTGACGGAAAGCGATGTCGCTTGCGCAGCGATAGAGAACTGAACCTCATGGGAAAGCGCGGAGACGGTCGCTAGAGCCGCTTCCAGTTCCTTCCGATCATATGACAGGTGAGCCGCCCGATCTGCGCCAGCGGCCTGCCGCCAGCGATCAGGGAACACCCCATCCACCAGCTTGGACACGAACCGCTTGGCCCCGGTCTTCACCTCGACAAGCCGCTCGCCCCACGAGAGGGTTATCGCTTCGTCGTCACGGAAAAGGCGTTGGATGCCATCCACACACTCGGGCGGCAGGATTATGCGGCTGGGCGAGGAAAGGCCCGTTGCTGCAATGTCCATCGCCATGAGCATTGTGCCGTTGGTGCCGCACAGCGCGAGGCGATCCCTGGTGCGCTCATCACGTACCGATCCTGTCTCGACTGAAACGCCGCAAAGGTGTGGCCGGGACGGGTCTTTGAACACCGCGACGGATGCCGCGCCGAGGGCTTTGATGAGTGCTCCGCCCGAGACGAGACAAGAGACGGACAGTTCAGGCTCACTGAGGGACGGCCAGCCGTCGAGAGAAGGCAGCGGGAGCTTCGCGGACGAGCGACCGACCCGCACAACCAACGTTGCGCCATCGACTTCCAGCGTGGCCGCGTCGTCATTCTTCGCCTTCGCCAGCCACCGGGAGAGGTCGTCACTGTTGACCGCCAGCGCTGACAAATCCCCGTCGCACGGCAACGTGATCTGCACTTGCTGGTCAAGGTTGGTTGCGACGAGCGACAACACGCCACCAGTCGCGCTCATGTGGACGCACTGTAGAATGTCGTAGTAAGTCTTGCTGACTTTGCACGCGGCGCGTATAGTCTTGAGCGCGTCGAGCAAGCCTTTCGCGGGGACTTTCATCTACCGGATTTGCTCCGGCTTCAGACCCCCGAGGCCGTCGAACTCGCGGCCCGTGAAGGCGTTCTCGATGTAGTGAAGCGCTTCCTTGCGCTCACCGCGCCGCCACCGGAAAATTGCCTCGGTCAAGGCGTCGGCATCGATCTCAACGCGCCCTATGCCGTCATGGCAACGGATGCTGTCATAGTCTGAGGTGCGATCTAACATTGCGATCTCCTGTGATTGGTTAGTTCCCATTCCCCGCCTCCCTTCCCCGGATAGAGCGGGCTACTGCGAAATAGGCCTGGGTTTCAGCTTCACGCTGCTGGGGAGTGGTAGTGGCGACGTACTTGCCGAGTTGCAGGTTCACGGTCTGGCGACGTGAGTTCGTGCGGCGGGTTTTCTCGCTCGGGGTGAACTGCCCATGCAGGCGTCCGGGAATGTCGCTGACGGGCTCGGGAGTGTTGCGGTGGAATGGGTTCGGCCAGTGGAAATTCATGCGGCGAGCCTCTGCGTTTTGGCAGTGGAAGCAATGCTCAGGAGAATGTCGCGGAAGGGCGTAGGCGTGCCGATGCGAGGGGCGCTATCTTTGCCGCCCCCACGTGCCCCTACTTCACCCAGGCGCTTTGCGCGCTTCAGGCCCATGCGAGCGACTACAGCCGGGTCCAGCCGTGGCTCACCCGTGCCCCAGTCCAGTTCTGGCAAATCGACGTGGCAGGCATACAGCAGCGTTGGCTTGCGGGCGTAGTGACCATAGCGGCCTTGTTCGACGCAGCACGTCCATCCGCCGTGGAAATCAGCGACGATCCAGCCACCCTCACGAGCGGGTTTGTTGAGGCCGAAGTGGGCCCAGGCATGGCTACCCCACGGATGCTCAAGAATGCCGCCCCAGCGCCGCACAGCTTCAAGCGCGGAGGCAAAGCAGCCACCATCATCGCCCTTGACCTTTCGCTCACCCGTGCGCTTGATATAAAGTGGCTGACCAGCCCACAGCTTGCCCCACCGCTGGCATGGCGGATGCGCGACAACCGGATGCGGCCCCGCGTACTTGCGCGCATCACGCGGCTCATCCCACGGTTCGACGCCAGGCAGGCCAAAGTACGACCCGCCGGTTTCGACGAACAGTGCCGCGATAGTCTGCCCCATATTCTTCTTTCCCCTAAGCTCTGAAAATAACCGTGGGAGTTAGGCGCGAGACGTGGTGAAGCCTTGGACGGCGATGACGAGTGCCGACAGCGCCCAATAGCCAGCCACGATCCACCACACCCAAAGCCACTGGCCGTTGAACAGCGACTGCTCAACCTCACCGAGAGCTTTTGACGCGCAATCGAGGGCGACGATGACGCAGCCCAGAGTTGCCGTAATCCTCATCTCTCAGTCCTTTCGGGGCTCATGTTGAGATTGTTTCATTGCCGAGCGCAGCTTCCGCCTCGCTGATAGCAGCTTCCAAAGTCTCGCTTCCCTTAAGCGCTTTAGCCATTTCCAGTTCATAACGAAGCTTCGCCTCCTGCCGCTCGCACTCGTGCTCATAGGCGGATTTGAGCTTGAGATAGACGCTCGCTAAAATGTCTTTCGGCTTCCGGTAGCGCAGTGCCCAGAAGGCTTGCGCGGGAACGCCATAACGCTGTTCGGCTCGATACATCGCCGCCTCGACGGTATCGCCCGGACCAAGGTAAACACGGGCAAGCAAATGCTTCGACCAGTGGGAAGCCTGGGTTACCAGTTCGTCAGAATTTGTGATTGTCGCGTCAGACATACTTTCCTCGCGGCAGTTGGATTTGCACATCAGCAAGAGCGCTCCTGTCATGGTTGGGCATCGAACCAACCACTGACGAAAGGCGTTCTAGGTTATGGCGTTCACCCACATATCGGTCTTGGCGGAGCGTGTTGTGAGGAACGCGGAATTGGCTGCACGGGGCCATGACGCCGTGCATGAATTTGAATTGGGTGGCGACAGGCTCCCTAGCCAGGGAGGGGAAGCCGAAAGCCTGTCGCCTATCGCGCGCCTTGGAGGCCCCGCGCGAACTGAATTGGTGGCTGGCAAGGGTGGCGACCCTCACCAGCCTGCTATTGAGGCAATACGTCAAAGAGCCCTGCCCGCTGCGAAGCGGCCAGTCCTGACACTCATCACGAGCGCCAAGTGCGAGCCGTCGCATCGCCCCCAACAGCGGACGCCCCTCCGCCGCGACGGTTCCCATTTGGTGCTCATTTGGAATGAGGGTCACGCTGCCCTCCCGAACTCGCCATGATGCTGGCGAGCGGCAATGGCGTATGCCTCATGCGCTGCGTCTGGCGTGTCGAAGCACCCGAGGTAGTAGGTGTTTCGCTGGCAACGTATTCTTGCCGCGTACCGGCCCTGCTGGGTCCGCCAGACACCTTTGGGCAGGTCGCCTACAATCTTCTTACGGTTGTAGTTGTTCTGAGCCGTAGTAGCGGGCCGCAGGTTGGACCAGCGGTTGTTCGCGCGGTCGCTGTCGGCGTGATCCAGTATTGGCGGGCAGTAGCCTTCATGAAGAAAGAAGGCTACTCGGTGAGCTTGGTAGGTCTGCTTGCGGAACTTGATGAACACGTAACCAGACTGCTTGATGAAGCCTGCAACGTGCCCCTTGCGCTTGCCAGTCAGCCACCACAGCAGTCCGGTCTCCGGGTCATAGGAGACGTACTGGCCGATATCGGCGGGGATGGGCTTCGCCTTCATTGCCCACCTGCCCACGCGCAAAGGTCTGGCATCGCGTAGCCGAACAGCAGCCCGAGGCAGAACACGATGACGAACAGCTTATTGAGCGAGAGCGTCATTGGCCGATCTTCCCGACGATGGGGATGACCGTGGCATTGCGGATATTCTTCGCCAGCAGGTCGCGCATGGCCTTGCGGGCGCGTTCCTGTGACAGAGGCATGTAGTGCTTGATAGGCGACGACCCGACCGCGCGGAGGATGCTGTCGATGGCTTCGTCAATGTCGGCGGGGGTCGGCTCGCTCATGCCGCCCTCCCCGTCTGCGGCTTCGGGAAGTACGAAGGGCACAGCTTGTGAGCCGGGATGCCCGTCAGCCTTTCCAGCGCTGGGGCTCGCTTGGCGGGCACTTCGTCCCATTGCGAGACGGCTTGTGAACTGATGTTGAGAGCCGCCGCGATGCGCGAGGGTCCCCAACCGGCGATTTTCAACTGTTCAAGGATTGTCTGGCTTGCCATTGCAAGCACTGCTTACTGCAAGGCTGCCTTGCGTGCAAGCAAAATCGACTGCGCTTGCAAGCTTGAGATTTGGCATAGTGCAAGCCAATGAAAACATTCGCAGATCGGCTGAAGAAACTGCGGGTCGCCTCGGGCCTCACACAGGCGGAGCTAGCGAAGCGCATAGACGTATCGCGCGGGGCTCTCGCTAATTGGGAGGTTGGTGGAGAAATTGCCCGCGACAACATCCGTCGCATTTCGCAAGAGTTTGACGCATCGCTGGATTGGCTAGAGAGCGGAAGGGGTAACCCGCCACGCGTGCTTGGGACGCTTGATCTTGCGCAAAGCGGTGCATCGGCAGACAGTGGAATGTCGGCCAGCCAGGGGCACCGCCCGAACGCGTCAATAGGGCCTAGAAATGGTGGCGGTTGGCGAGAACTGCCGGTTTACGGTCAAGCCGTAGCCGGTGAGGATGGGGAATTTCTAATGAACGGGGACGTGCTTTTCCGCGCGTTCGCGCCTCCCCAAGTTGCGGAGATTGCGGACGCTTATGGCGTACGTGTTTCTGGGATAAGCATGGAGCCTCGGTACTTTGACGGTGAGGTTGTCTTTGTCGATCCGAGTAGGCACCCAAGGGCGGGTGATTTCGTCGTCGTGCAGGTCAGGACTTCCGAGCACGAGCCGCCGTGGGGTTACATTAAGAGATACGTGCGTCGAAATACTAAGGAGCTGGTCTTAACCCAGCTCAACCCGGATAAGCAGCTCACCTTCCCCAACGATGACGTGCTCAGCGTACACGTTATCGTTATGGGCGGGATGGGGTAGCAAAAAGCCTAGAATCGAACGGGGTTTAAGGGTCGCGGGCTTGACTGCGGCCCTTGCTTTTTCCACCTTTTTGCAAGCCATGCGCGCTTTTTACGTAAACAGCGCTTGCAACCTCCTGCAAGCTGTGCTTACATGCTCCGTACCAACAACGCGCTGATGCGCAGATGGAGAAGGGCGAATGGCCGATACAGACAACATCGATCTTCTGGCTGGGAAGATCGTGGAACTGGCCGACAAGCTCTCCGGGCCGGGTGCCGAGGCTGTAATCGCCGGGGCGCGTATCAGCGCCATGTCAACGCTTTCGAGTGGCGTGATCGCACTCGTGGTCGCAGGCGGTGCCGTCTGGCTCGCTCGGAAGCTCTTTGCCGCTGGTGGTGAGCGGAGCAACTCCGACGACTATATCGGCCACAAGATTGGCGGCGGCTTCCTTGTGCTCGTCGCCTTCATCGCAGCCCTCATCGGCGTGTGGGCCTTCGCGGACCCGTGGACGTGGACCGCCCTCAACAATCCCGAGCTTTGGGTCGCCAAGCGGCTGATGCGGCTCTGACGACTAACCACACGATACCCGAGCCATTGGGGCGAGGGGGATGGGGAACTGAAATGGCAAACAAAGCAACCACGGACCGCAAGACCGCCAAGTGCGATGCGATCATCGAACGCCTCAACGACATTCGAGGCAGCGAACGCCTTCTGATCAGCATGCTCGATGAAACCAAGCTGGATCTGATGATCCTCGCGCTCGGCATCGGCGCTGTCGAACTCCGCACTCAGGACCCGGACGCCTAACCATGTCCAACACCAAGCTATGGGCGGACGTACTCAAGTGGCGGAAGTACGAACAGGAACAGCGCGAGATCATCCGTGACTGCCGTTCCATGCCTTCCGAATACGGGCATTTGATGGACAGCGCAGAGGTTGAAGCCGACTACGCCCGAGCCCGTCGCATCGCCGCCCTGCAATCGATCAAGCTGCATCATCTGGCGGCGTTTCACGGCAAATCAGAACCACGTTTCAACTCTATCACAGAGGCCGCATAATGGCAAACAACCACGAGGCAAAGCGCCGTGAGTTCCTGGCTCTATGCGAGGAAATCATCAACCGCACTGAGGCAATCGACCGCGACACCGAATGGTCCGTAGCGGAACCGCGTTGGTGGCTCGACATGATGGCGATGCAACGAGAGGCGATCCGCGCCCGCAAGCTTCATAGGCCCTCCAATGTCTGACCGCACCGACCTCATAACAATGTGCATCCTCTACGCCCTAGGACTGGCCTGTGTGTGGCTGTTGATTATGGCGAGGGTGATATGAGCATTCGTCAGCGCCTCATCAACGCGATTTCCAAGTCGCTCATCGAGTACGGCTATCCCGACGCGAAGCCTGCGATGATTGCGGAGATCTACGACGCATACAAAGCCGGGAAGCGCGAGTTCGACTTGCCTCACGGCATTGTCGGGCAGTTCGCTGGCGAACAGTTGCGCGAGTTCACGTCTGACGGGACGCCTCTGCCATGACCCCCCATCCATCCGACCTACAGGCCGCAAGAGCAGAACGTCGATCTTATCTACTGGCGATCTTGCTCATGGCCTTAGCTTTCAACACGGAGACAAGCAAGTGAACCACCTTGCACATTCTGACTTCACCGGCTCGGGACTGGCTTTGGTTGCTGTACCAGCTCCAGGTGAGACCGAAAGCTACCAGCGTCTTACCGACATCGAGCTAGCGGCCTATGGGCTTTGGAGGAGGGTGCTTGCCTATAACTCAGTGCCAGCCTTCCCGATCAATGCCGATGTCCGCGAACGGCGCATGAAGCTGATCGAGGAGTCCATTGCCGACATGCGGAAGGCGCTTGGCGATGCCTGAATATCTCTATCTCGACATTGAAACGGTGGGCACGAAAGACCCGGACATGCTCCGGGAAATCGAGGCTTCCATCACGCCGCCGGGCAACATCAAGAAGCCAGAAACCATAGCAGAGTGGGAGGCAAATACCAAGCCTCAACTCGTCACAGAGGCGTTTTCAAAGACAGCCTTGAACGGCGCTCTAGGCCAGATCGTGTGCATCGGCTGGGCGTGGAATGACGACGATATCCGCGTGGCTGTTGACAGCATGGAAGCCGACCTTCTGGAAGCGACCTTCGACCAAATCCAAGAGGCCAAGCCCAAGAACCACTACAGGCCCGTGATCGTCGGGCACAACGTTGCCAACTTCGACATTCGCTACCTCTGGCAGCGGGCGATTGTGCTGGGCGTTCGCCTCCCGGCATGGCTTCCGCGCGATCCTAAGCCGTGGGCTGAGAACGTCCACGACACCATGACGATGTGGGGAGGGACACGCGACTACATCAGCCTGGATGGGCTGTGCCGCGCGCTGAAGCTTCCGGGCAAAGGCAACATCAACGGCAGCGACATTCAACGCCTATGGGACGCCGGGGAGCGCGAGGCCATAGGCGCTTACTGCTCTGAGGACGTGTCCCGCGTCCGAAACATTCACCGCAAGATGATGGTCGCCTTTGGAGAGGTCGCATGAGCTTCAGCGCAGAGGCCAAGATTGAGCTTGGCAAGCCGCTCGACAAGAAGAACGTCAAGCCACCCGCCCCCGGCAAGTATGGCGAGTACGTGGAGGGCTGGCACGTCATTGCAGAGGCCAACCGCATCTTCGGCTTTGACGGCTGGACGCGGGAAACGGTCTCCATGCTTGAGACCAACCGCGAGCTGCTGACCCTGAAGGGCCAGAACGGTGACTATCAGCAGTGGCGCGTCGGCTTCGTCGCCAAGGTGCGCGTGACGGCGGGCGGCGTGACCCGCGAAGGCACCGGCTTTGGCTCCGGCATGGGCAAGCCAGAGGCCCTTGGTGACGCAATCGAGAGCGCCGTCAAGGAAGCTGAGACGGACGCCATGAAGCGCGCGCTGATGACGTTCGGCATGCCCTTTGGGCTGGCGCTCTACGACAAGTCCAAGGCCAACGTGTTGGACACTTCGATTGACGAAATGCTGTTCAAGCACCGCTTCGCCTTGCGGGATGCGCCAAGCAAGCAAGCCCTCAAAGAGGCATGGGACGAAATCCCGTGGGATCAGGTCAACGTCCAGTGGAAGTTGGACCTTACCGCTGAAAAGGACGCGCGCCTCGCTACCCTAAACGCGACGGTCGGAACATCGCCGCAAACCAGCCTCGACAAGCTACAGGAGATAGTCAATTGAGCAGTGTGAACAAGGTTATTCTGGTGGGCAATCTCGGCCAAGCGCCGGAGGTTCGCACCCTCGGCAACGGCAACAAGGTCGTCAACCTATCCGTCGCCACCTCTGAGAACTGGCGGGACAAGAACACTGGCGAGCGCAAAGAGAAGACCGAATGGCACCGCGTCGTCATCTTCAGCGAAGGGCTCTGCAAGGTCGCTGAGCAGTACCTGAAGAAGGGTTCCAAGGTTTACCTGGAGGGCCAGCTTCAAACGCGCAAGTGGCAGGACCAGAGCGGAGCCGACAAGTACTCCACTGAGGTTGTGCTGCAAGGCTTCAACGCCAGTCTCGTGATGCTGGACGGCGGCCCCGGCGGCAATGACGCGCCAGCCGCTACGCGCTCGACCAGCAACGCCCCCGAATTCTGAGTTCCCAACGACAGGGCGGCGGGTGGCCTAATAAGCCCCCGCCGATAGTCCGGTGACGGATCTACTGCAAGCGACCTACGCGGACCTCAAGACGGTCAAGACGCGCTCGGTATGCCAAGTGGTGCTGGAAATGCCCATAGAGGCTCTTACGGACGTGGTGCGCCTTCTTGGGGCTCCGGTGCCCGGCAATGAAGTTTGGGTCGCTGTGGCCCGTCTAAACCTCGCTGCGAAGGCAGAGGAAGCGCCAGCACACATCGAGCACGCGAACGATGATGCGGACGACGAGCACAAGCCGCCACGGCCTCTGTCCCAGGTTGCCGGGATGCTTTGTAACACGCCCACGTTCCAGCAGTTCATATTGGAGCAGAGCGAGGGCTGGGACCACCGTCCGACCTCTATCGAGGCTGCGGACTGGCTACGTGCAAACTGCGGCATCAACTCCCGCACTGAGCTGAATACTCACCCCGTAGCCGCTGAGCGCTTCCGCAAGATACGCGCGGAATACAACGCATGGGCGGTTCTATGAGAGTCATCCTGCACGGCACCGACGACTTGCCCGGCATGGTCAAAGCCGCAGAGCGTGCCATGTCCTACGAAGCTGGGCACCGTTCAGCGGACGGCACCGACAGGCTCAAAGACATGGGCCTGCGAGTGGACGGCAAATACTACTTCGCCCGCTTCAACAAGGGCAGCGTGTCCGTCTGGAGAAGCGATGAGTAGGTCTGTCCCCGAATGGATCGGAAAGACACCGGACGCCAAGGTCCCGCCGCGTGTGCGCCTGCGCATTTTCGAGCGCGAGGAAGGCAAGTGCTGGATCAGTGGCCGCAAGATCAGGCCCGGAGACTTGTGGGACCTGGATCATAAGATCGCCCTCATCAACGGGGGCGAGCACAGGGAGTCCAACCTGTTCCCTGCCCTACGCGACAAGCACCGAGAAAAGACCCGCGAGGACGTAGCGGAGAAGTCAAAGACCGCCCGCGTCAGAGCGAAACATCTAGGCATTCGGCAACCGTCGCGCCTTCGCGGCCAAGGCTTCCCGAAAGCTCCCAAGCAACACACGGCCACCCGGCCCCTCAAGAGGAAATCACAATGAACCCCGTCCGTATCGTCCCTCTCTTGCTCATTGCCGTTGTACTAATGGGAGCGCTTCCGGCGTGTGACAAGGAGACAATCGAGAACTACCAGAACGCTATCCTTGGCACGTCTCCCGCACCACAAGCTGCTGCGCTGTATGTTGCTCCGCCTTCGGCTGTGGAACTGTCCTCTAGTAGCGAGGAAGTGGTGACGGGCGCAGTGGTGGAAGTTGAACCTGAGCCTTCCGTTGAACCTGATCCGCCGCCGCTTGTGGCTTACGAAGTCTGCGCCCCCTACCTCTGGCGCGGTGAAATCGTGCCGAACTGCCATTGGGAATGGCGGTGAAAACCTCAACAAACCCTCGCAAATCAGCGCCTGACGAACTATATTCTACTCATAGGAGATTGCAATGGCTGACTTCGACAAGCTCGCACAAATGAAGGTCGGGGACGTGTTCTTTGAATGCGAGTACGGCGCCAACATTCGCGCCCGCGTGACAGAAGCTCCGGTCGCGTCGAATGACGGCGTTGATGGCAAGCGAGTGCTCCGTTGGAAGGCTGAGAACACTGAGAACAGCGAGCCGATCGATTACATGCTCACCGAAGGGCTCGATCACTACGGACCGCGCATCTACTCCGAAGCTCAGTACGGCTACCTGAAGGACGGCGAGTGGATTACTCCGCTGCTCGGCACCCCATGACATCCTACCCTGCTCTCAGAGAACTGGCGGAGAAGGCGCGGCCTTACAGCTCGATTTCGGACGAGATGCGCGCTTTCCGGTTCGAAGCACATCCCACCGCTATCCTCGACATCCTGGACAAGTACGACGCCGCCCTAGCTGAGATAGACAGGCTGAAAGATGCGCTGACTTACTACGCGCTCGAAGTTCGCTATGACTATGACAACGACTGCTGCCCGGACGGCGACAATCCCAGCAAGACAGAGGCTGAAGTCGATCTACTGGCCGATGATCGCGGAGGCCGCGCCCGTGAAGCCCTTCGGAGCACCCCATGAACGCTACAGAAGCAGAAGTAGATACGAAGGCGCTGCTCGAACTCATCGCTGAGTATTGGAACCTCGCCTACGCCGAAGGCAAGGAGGGGCGCAATCACGACACGCCGGACGGCGCTGCTCAACGGACGCTTTCCGCGATAGAGGCCGCCCTCGCCTCCCTGGTAAGGGAAAGGGAGGAGCTTAGCTGGAACACCGACCTTTCCGCGATGCCCAAGGACCGCAAGATTTGCGTGATCTGGAAAGACCTCTACAGTGACAATGACGCGGGCGGACCAACATTCACCACAGGCCACACGTTCTGGAACGAGAACCACTGGGCTAACAAGCCGTCCTCGCATTGGGGGCCGTATGCGTGGTGTGACTTCCCCGGTTTCCAGCCATGACCCCCCTCTCCCGCACCATAGGCAGAATGCTCCGTCACCCGCTGGGCAGGTTCGCGCTTGGAGCCGTAATCGTCCTGATCTTCGCTGCCGGATATTGGCTTTCGAAGGCTATGGGGTGGGTGGGATAGATGGTGCCGCTCGTCAAATTCACAGTCTCGG
>ENA-UOUW01000060-UOUW01000060.1-bioreactor-metagenome-genome-assembly--contig:-NODE-60-length-15509-cov-10.579656_pt1 | contig 15509 bp, 22 predicted proteins | sample MGYA00238153_ERZ761573 | MGnify/ENA primary metagenome ERZ761573 (study PRJEB28894, sample SAMN06264780) | bioreactor metagenome | isolation source: Switchgrass | place: USA:Austin, Texas | collected... | reverse complement strand
AAATATGAGGGCATGTATGAGCAGAAAGACTATGCAACCGGCGGAAATATTCGAATAAAAGTCCCTGGATATCCCCAACAGGAAAATGGTCTGTCTGTTACGCCACAGGGAATTCAAGACTTAGTTGTAAACTTCCCTATTACGGAAGATGACATCTATAACGTTACGCGTCAGTTAAATGTCTATGAACAGATGTTTAATATTTTACGCGGAACGCGCGCTTTAACAGACAATGATAAAGCTGCGATTGTAGATAACTATGCGTATCCTGCTTATGAAGCAATGGAGGGCGCAATTGAAGCAAAATGCGCTTATGAATTAAAGACCAATGCTTTTTATTCTCCCATTGACACAATTGATAAATTAAGCGCGGTTAATAACTATCCTGCAATATCTCGTGTAACCACCTTATTTAGAAACTTAAAGCTCAGTACTGAGCGTTATTTGATGATGAATAACGATGATGCGCAAGCTGTTGGCGATAGTTTGCAAAATAGCTTTGTTGTGCCGATAAACAAGAACATTACCGAAGAGGCGCGTATTGGTAATGACCCCACAAAAAGCAGGCTGGCAGGACTTGATTTGTATCAATCTGCTGAGTTAAGACCACATCAAGCAGGCGCTCTTGCGGGTCGTTCAGGTATGACGGTCACGGCTATTTCTACTGATGGATTGACTTTAACCCTTTCTGGCGTGCCAGCAACCAGCGCACAGCAGATTAATGCGGGCGATCGTTTTTCTATTCCTGGCATTTATTGGGTCGACCCTATCACCAAAGCGGTTCTTGGGACACGGGTAACAATTGCTGCTGCTGAAGATGCGGACGGAAATGGAGACGGCACAATTCAGCTTGTTCTTAATTATCCTTTGTTGTTCTCTGGTGAACATGCAAACGTTTCTGCAACGCCCGCTGCTGGCAATCCTATTTATGGATTTGGTGATTACAATCTTAACTTTGCTTATGTTCCAAGCGGTTTAAATGCGGTTGCCGTCCGAATGGCGGATGTGTTTGGCGCTATCAATTCGGATGTCAAAGGAAATGCAAAGTCAGTGCCGGTAAAAGTTTACATGCAAGGTACTGTGAGCAATCTTAATAATATTTTCCGTATCTCCATGATTGCAGCGATTAAGGCAATTACGCCTTACATTATCTGTCTACCTTCTGCTGTGTAAGGAGCGCGCACATGACCGCATTGCCTTTAAACCCTAACGACAATAATTATTTAAGTTGTCGTTTAATTAATCAGCAGTTATTACAAAATAAGATGGATTTGACGCTTGCCGATAATATCAGCGAAAGCCCTGTACAGCCTGTAAAAGTTTTAACCGATGGGACGGGATGGGTGATATTAGAAGGAAATTTAATCGTTATGCAATTTCCGACTTCATTAATGAAGTTAGCAACGCTCCCTCTACAATTAAAACCTGTTAAGGATGTTTATATGCTTGTGCCGGTGTTAAGAGCCGGTACATTTATTACAAATGTCATTAAGGTAGAGTCTTCTAACGATGGTGTAAGCGGTATTACTGTAACGCACGCCGGTACTTATTCTGGCGTTCCAGATGTCAGCATAGGCTCTCCAGGGGATGGGGCAATTGTTCAAACTGTTATGACAGTAAAGTCCACGGGGATAACAGTTGCAACAGCGCAGTCAGGGGAAGGCAGTTATGCGCCCGCAGATACTATTACGTTTCCGTATGACGAAACTAATCCCGTAATGTCGGCTGCTGTTTTGACTGTCACTCATACAAAAGTGCAGTCTGCGACAATAGCAAACGGGGGTAGCGGCGGAACGAACGGCACACAGACTGTGACGGGGACAACGGGAACAGGTACGCCTTTCCAAGCGTCTGTTACGATTACGGGAGGCACTATTACAGCGGTAAATTCCATCACTGTTGCGGGCGATTACACCGTTAATCCTTCCAATATTTTGGCAGAGCCTGTCACTGGCGCAAGTCTTACAGGGGCTACGCTTAACATCAAGATGGGTGTGTTAACGGCAACAAGAACCTCAGGCGGTATTTATGATGTTGTTCCCTCCAATCCTGTTACCCCTGCGGGAAGTTCAGGCGCTGGTACGGGGGCGACATTTAATGTGCAGTGGGAAGTGGTCGGGATATTGGTAAGAGACTCGGGTTCTGGCTATACCACAAGTTCGCCCGTTACCTTTTCAGGTGGCGGCGTTATTGGAAGCGATCCGGCAACGGCAACTCTTACCATTTCAGCCGATGATGCGGGACAAATAATCTTACAAAATGAACCCACGCAAGGTGACCAAATTATTCTCGATAATATTCAGTTTTTGTGTGAGCCTTATTTCTAATGGCAGAAAACGTCAAGTCTATTATTGAAAGAGCCATTTATACCTCGCTGCAGGATGAAGAATTCCAGCCAGTGATAAATGGCTTGTATCTTCAAAGATACCTTGACGAATTGAATCTTGTTCTAGATGAATGGCGTACCTTAATACCCTGGTCACAGTCAGTGACTTTTAACCATGTAGAGGACTTAGAAAATTCGTCTTTTGTATCTATCGAGACGGTTAATTTTATTCTCAATACGACCTCACAGTCTTTGCGAAGAGTGACGCTGACACAATTCAAAGAACAGCAGAATATTGTGGGGCTGACAGGCATACCGGCGATTTACTATTTTGATGAACTAACACAAAGCGTTGTTGTTTATCCCAAGCCCGCTAATCCACAGTATCAGTTTACAGTTTGGGGAAAAATAAGTCAGGTAAATTTAGGTTTATATGACGCTATTCCTGCCAATATGCCGCCATTCATGAAGAGTGCGCTTATTTATGAGATAGGTTCGAGAGGGGCGCAAAAGTATGGAACGCCATGGGCAGCCGAAAAGGAAGCGCAGCGTCAGGCATTGGTTAAGTCTCTTAAGAATAAGAAAGGAATCAACTTAAGCGCTCGGCGTAACTTGGCATTTGGATTGCCCAATACCTCAGATATGGCTCCGTTCCCATGGCTTTACTATGTTTCAGGAGGGACTTAATGTCTTCTGAATTACCGCCGGCAACGGTGCCTAAGCCTCCTGATGATGCCAACGTCCAAGAAATGTTTAAGTGGATGCAGGACATGTATACCTGGGCAAGTACACATTTCCCACCTGGATTGCTTCCGCCATTTTTTAATCAAGACCAGATAAATGCCATGACGTCTTTAGACCAAGCAGGAAGAATATTTTTTAATCATTCTACCGGCAAGTTTATGGGGGGCGAGGTGGTATCGGGCGCGTTGTCTATTAAAACATTTACGACTTCATAGGTGACGTATGGGAATATTTGACAGTATATTTGGTGGAAATACTCCACACGTGCCGGACACCAGCAAAGATTTTTATGATTATTCTGACTTTATGGGTGGAAAGGCTGACCGATACAACCCCTGGATAGATGCCGGCAGTCGTGCTAGAGATATGAATGAGGGGCAATATGCGCGCCTTATTAATAACCCAAATGCGGTACAAGACCAAATAGCAGCCGGATTTCAATACTCGCCTTACCAGAAATTTATGCTTGATCAGACAACGGATCGCATGAATTACAACGCAGCTAATACAGGGATGTTAGGTACCACACAAGCCAATCAGTCATTGATGGATGATCTGTTAAAGATGACTGGGCAATTCCAAGATACCTATATTGACCGTGGAATGAACAGTTATAACCGTGGATTACAGGGCAATGAATTTTTAGAACAACAAGGTATGCAGGGAATGGGCGCTCAGGATAATCTTTTTGAGCAACAAGGCGCTGCAAGACTTAAGGGTGATTTGGCAAGACAGCAAGCCGCCTATCAAAATTCTGTTATAGATCAGCAAAATAATAATAGCATGTGGGGAAATATTTTAGGACTTGCTGGTGGCGTAGCCGGAAATATATTTGGTGGTCCGCTGGGGGGTAAAATTGGTTCTTCCATAGGTTCTTGGTTTGGCGGTGGGAATGGCGGCGCAGTTGCGCCGGGCGTAAACGCAGCATGGGCGCCTAATGGGGCTGGAGGCTATAGTCCTCTGAGTATGCCGTCAGGTGGATGGGGGTCAGATTTGACATGAGAGACCCTTCCGGTGGTTCATACTATGCGCGCATGGGAATTTGGGGAGAGCCGACCGGCATAACCACTCAAAGCGTGCCAAGCGTCTTAGATACGGCTTTCAACAGAATGGGTTCTGTGCAGAACATGTTTGGGAAGCAGTACGACAATATTATTAAAAAATATCAGGCGAATGATGCTGCCTTAACAAATCAATATAACCAGAACACATTGCAAGGCAGAATTGGCGCGGAAAACACTAAGAATCAAACCGATATGCAATATTATCCTCAAATACAGGCAGCGAAGCTTGCCCAAGACCAACAAACTATCAAAGAAATAATGTCTAGAACAGGATTAAATTATGCGCAGGCTCAGGAAGCCGGTGCACGCACAGGATTGATAGGAGTACAAACGCAAGATGCAAGAAACCATTTAGACCCTAACTATGATGTAACGGCGGCTTATAATGCTTATAACAATGCGCCTGCGGGTTCTCCACAAAAAAGCATTTATGCTGCTCATCTTGCAAGCATGATTGCGGGCAAGAGTGGTGGTGCAGGGGGTCAACCTTCGCCGCTTATCACAGGCGCTCTGACACAGATATTGCCAGGTTTTGGCAATGCGGCATCAGGCTTTATCAAAGACCCTAGATTTGGTTCATCACGCAGCGGTGCGGGGGGGACGTATGTTGACCAAGGTACGGGTCAGGTTGTTTCTACCGACACGGGCACGCAAAGCTCGCGAGACCAGAGAACGATAGCCGGCTCCGATAACATGCAGGCTTATCTCAATAAGCTTACAACGCTTCCTCAGTATTCCACCTTAAAAGACCAAGCATCATTAGGCGCACAAAAGCTTTCTAATTATGTGCTTGGCTCTAACTACGACGCGCCTAGTAAACAGGCAGAATCAGAGGCAGCCATACTTTCAAGCGCAGAAGGATTTATCAATTCATTTGGGCTTAACGCCACTAATGAAAACGTTAATAAAGCGGCGGATATTATGAGAAGGAAAACGGGCGAAAGCAATCAGGGGTATAGGAAAAGAATACAAAATCAATTATCTGATTTCGTCGCGCAAGAAAGACGGGCAAAAGACAGACTTGCAAGCGGTACCGATGTAACGCCAAAAGGATTAGGGGCTGCCGATATAGATAGATTGGCATCCGAAACAGGTATCCCGCGTGATGAGGTATTAAAGCGATTGAGGAATAGATAATGCAAGATAATTACCAAGATGGCGATTACAACGATTTCAACGATTTAGATTATGACGCTGCGAAGCAATTGCTTACGCAAGGGTCATCTATGCCAACGCAAGTAGTCAATAAGCCAAGCTATGAAGTGCCGGATATAAGCTATGACGATGCGCTGAAGCTTCTTAGAGGCTCTAAAGGAGAGAATGTTGCACGTGGAACAAAGTTAGAAGCTAAAAATGAGCCTTCTATTTCTGATAGAACGATGACATCTTTTTTACATCAGCAATCACCACTCGGGCCAGCAAAAGATTACGATCCATTAGCCTCTCAAGATAATGCATTAGAAAAAGTGGGTAAATTTGGCGTAGATGTTGCTGCTGGGATGGTACCTTTTCAAATGGGCGCAGCAAACTTATTGAAATATGGGGGCAGGCTTTCACCGGTATTTTCTCGTTTCTTGTCTAAAGACCCTTATTTTGCGGCGTCCGCGATGGAGAATGCTTTAGCGGGCGGAGCATATGACAAATTACAGGGAGATAGTGGGATAGGTGGGGCTATTGCGGGCGCTATTTCTCCATTACCTTCTGCCGCGACAAACGCAGCGCTTAAATATGGTGCACAGAAATTTGCGCAAAGTGCAATTCCAGGCATGACAAAGCGCGCCACAGATTACATGCGAAATTTGTTAGACCCTAATGATTATGCGGGTATGTTATACAACAGATTTTCTTCCATGTTTGATAAAAATAAAGCTGCGTGGGGAGAAACTAATAAGGCGGCAACAGGAATAGATGAAGGATTAACAAAAACTATTCCCCAGGCTCAGCCACCAAAAACATCATCTTTATTAGATGAATCAGGTAACCCAATACAGATACCTCAGCCTGAAAAAATGGTAAGTAAAGTAGATTTTAATGCTTCTCCTTATCATTCTTACATAAATGATTTTACCAATAAGATAAAAGCATTGGAACCCGCAAAAAAGGAACCATACAGCCAAGCATTAAGTCTCGCGCAGAAGGCAAAAGAATTAGCTCCAGAAAGTTTTAGCGGAACCGTAGCTTCTAGAAAGAACATTAATCAAAATTTGAAAGACTTTTTAAATCAACAAGGAAGTAATACCGCCAATAATTCCATGAATAGTCAATCAAAACAGTTTCTTACTGGCTTAAAAAACACACTTAAAAAGGATATTCCAGAGGCTAATCAAGGAAATGTTGGGCAAGAAGCGATGCAAGATTTTACGGATAAATGGAACACAGCCAACAAAGCACATCAGGAGTTGAAAGAGTTTTATCGTTCTCCTCAGCCTGGTAGTGGGGTAGTAAAACCTGTAAGACAAACACGTGAAGCCTTTCAGGCTGCACAACAGGGTCAAAAATTAGACCCTGCGATTATCGGTAAATACATGCCACGACCTAATCAAGGAGGAACGGAAGGATTAGACCAATTGGCAAAGCTTTATGGGTCAAAATCCCAGGCTCAAGAAGCAGCTAAGGCTTATATTAACCGTCGTCCCCTTACTAATGGCGTAAGCACCTTAGATGTTTCTAACGAATATGCAAAGCTTTCTCCCGCGCAGCGGGACTGGATTTACGGAGGAAGTAAAGAAGGAGATTTGTTAAACACAATAAATAATGTCCGGCAGAGTTTTGGTAAAGAGCCAGCGCGTTCATTGCTGACCGCGGGTGCGCATCACTTGTTTGGCTTTGGCTTGCCATTTCTCGCAGGTTCAGCAGGGGCTCATTATTTAGGAGGAGACTGGAAGGATGACGTATTTGCAGGGCTAGGAATGGCAGCTACGGGAAAAATTCCGGCTGCTATTGCAGGAAGATTATCGCCACGCGCGATAAGGGCAGTTAGCGACTATGCCCAGCGTTCACCCGTAAATTATGGGCGTTATTTCAACATGCCATTACAGGCGGCTATTTCTTCTGGGAGAAACAATTAATGACTACCTACATTGCCGCCGGTCCTTTAGTCAATTACTTTTTCTATAAGGCGCTTGGTGTTCAGGATGAATTGCCAACAGGTCCTAATATCCCACTAGATTATGGAAAGATTTATTTTTATGCAGATGAGGATCACTCGGTACAGCTTAACAGCTATTCTGATGTTTCAGACCCTAATAATCCGGTAGTAAATCCATGGCCTTTAAGATTGGGAGGTCAAGGAGATGTAGGTGTTATTTATTTGGAAGATAGGCTATATTTTATTCAGATATTTTCTAAAGATGACATTTTACAATGGACAATTAATCACTTTAATCCTGGCGGTGGTACAGGTGCGAGCGCCAATGATGCGCTTAATTATATCCCTAATGGACAGTTTTTATTGCATAACGATTTGCCGGCGACTGATGATTATGATGCAGGCGAAATCAGACAAGCCATTACTGACATTGCGCCAGGCGGCTGGACGTTTGAGCGTCCTAATACTTCGACAGCAACCGATATCGTAACCTTTGACCGATATGATGAATATGTTGCCTCTCCTCCTTCTAATCCGCGTTATGCGTTGCATGTGAATTGCACAGAAGCGGATACCGCAGACGGCTATAAGCGTGTTAGCGTTAAATTTCCTAATGTGAATCGGTTTGCGTCTAGTACACAGCAATACACAGTAGGATTTAACGGAATAGACAACGTAGATACCAATACGACTGTCGAGCTGTATGTGAGAAAGAATTTTGGCACAGGGGGCTCAGATGAAGTCTCCACGCTGATTGAAACTTTTACTTTAAACGCAACCCTGCAATCTTTTTCCGTAGCATTCAACTATGGGACGAATGAAGGAAAGGTCATAGGCGTTAATAACGACGATTATGTAGCGCTTGATTTTAGATTAAGAACAGATGAGACCGTCGATGTTACGCTTGTGGATTTTCTCCAGGAAAGCGGAAATATTCTCAACCCGATTTATCCTGAAACCCCTCAACGATTTGATGTCAAAGAGGCTTTGGGAGGAGGATTTCCGGTTCCTGCGTATGACGGAAGCGATTTAGGGTTATCACCTATTCTTACCAAAGACGGCTGGCGATTTGATCGTTCTAATATTGGAAAGATTTATGCTTCTTCTTATCCTACTTTAGAGGTGGGAGAGTTACTGTGCGATGGCACACAATACGAAACCGCAGCTTACTCTGCTGATGGCATACCTTACGCTAGACTTCAGTCCAAGTGGTTTCAAGCAGGCGATAAAGGAATGCCAATATATGGAACGGGAAGGCAATTTGTTTCAACTTATTACATAAATGGCGTCCCTTCTCCGTCTCTTGTAATCAACAATAACGCAGTAGGAACGGCGACTAATTTTTCAGACGGCTCTCCTGCAACTACTTTCACATTTACGCCAGTTACAGTAGGAACAGACACTCAATCGTGGGGGTTGTATCGTGGTGGGAATTATTTTTACATATGGGGAAAATTAACGGGTGCGCATGATGATACAGGCGCAACCGCAGGTACTTCTGGCTTTACAGTTAGCGTGATAAGAAATGGACGCCCTACTGTTGAGGGTGTTCTCACAAAATGTATCTATGAGATCCAAACGATAGCAGCGACTACTCTCGCGGGTAAATATTTTACCTTTAACAACACGACTACGCAGTTTGCTATCTGGTTTAAGGTAGATGGGGCAGGCAGCGCGCCAACCGTACCTGGTGCGACATTAATTGAAGTGGATTTAATATCCACCTGGGTAGCCTCTGAGGTAGCAAAAGTCATTGCTGCCACTGTCTCAGGGTCAAAAATTACGAATGTGATTGCGAAGCCCGCAAGTGCTGTTCCCGCTGGCTCATATTGGAATCTTCATACCGCTACGCAAGATTATTATGTTTGGTATAAAAAAGACGGCGCCGGAACTGATCCTGCTCCTCCTGGAAAGCTGCCTGTTTTAGTACATATTCAAACAGGTTACACCGATATACAGGTTGCAACCGCAACTTTGCTCGCGATTAACATGAAATATTTTGCCGTACCTGATTTACGGGGAATGTTCTTAAGAGGTGTAGATAATGGTGCCGGCATCGACACAGATGAAGCGACAAGATGGACGTTTTTTAATCAAAATATCTATAGCGGATATGGAGATATGACGGGTAGTTTCGAGTTTGATGAGATTACGCAACATTCTCATCTTTTAGGGACAAGTACTGGAGCACACCTCATAGCAACCGATGGAGGGACGCCGACAGACACAGTAGGAATATTGGGAACTTACGCAGCAGGCGGTTCAGAATCGAGACCTGTCAACGCATACGTTAATTGGGTAGTTAAATATTGAGGAGTAAATAAATGACAGTAGAAAAGAACGTTATCAAAGACCAGATTGATATTAGAGATAGGAACACTGACATACCTTTTACGCCAAGTTATTCATTTTCTCTAACAGAAGATGATAAAGATACATTTTTTGAGATTCCATTTCATTGGATACAGGCATTCTTTGATAACACGTTAGGCGTTAATCCTGAATTAGTAATTTATGCGGGTGCGCTTAATGCAGATAACACTAAGCAAGGTAATCTAGTTAGGTTTTCGTATTCTGGTGAGAGAGTAAAGATAAAAGGAAGAGGTATTTTAAGTACAGCCGATGATTGCAGGGGCGTCACTATAACCTCTACTCCCATTGGAAATACCGGAACGACAGACTTATTGAAAGTGATTGCTTACGGCGGAGCTTATTAATGAGCAAAGAAATAAACGGGATTCTTCCTTTTAATCCTTCTTTAGTGACTATCTTTAACCCAATTACAGATAGCGATATAGAGATGGAAGCAGAAGATGGGGAAGTAATGATAACGGAAGACGACGAAATTATGGTAACTGAGGATAGCGCATAGGAGTATTTTTATGGCTGTTTTGAAAAAATGGAGTGCGTTTTTTAACCGCACCGATTTAACGACAAATGACAACTTTCAGGTGGTGGGCATAGATTTATCCAATGCAACGCCGGCGAATAGAAATCAGCGAACGCCAATCACGCAATTATTACGCGCGGGAAAAGATTTGGCTGATTTAAGCAATGTTTCTAATGCCGTTACAAATTTGGGAGCGACTTCTGCCAGTACCGCAAATGCGCTTGCGAGGAGAAACGCGTCTGGGATAGCTAATTTTGCTGGTGTTAATCTGGATGGCGCATCACAACCCACTTTAAATATTGGAGCTACTTCTACCTTTAATATAGGGAATGTGACAGGAGGGGGGCAATTCTTTACAGGTACAGTAAGCGGCGACACTTGCATACGAGCAACCAACACCGGAAGACAGTTATTGCTGGGAGTAGGAACAGGAGCGGCTCAATTTGCAATTTTAAACACAGTAATCCAATCCAATCTTACGCATAAATTTGGGTATGCGGGTACAAACCGAATGCCTTATCTTGATGCTTCCAGCAACTTAACAGGAAGTTCTAACTATACAGTCAATGGGACTGGAGGTTTGACTATCACACAAAATTTCACAGCGTCCGGCGTAATTTTAGCAACCTCAGGGGCAACCGCTGGAACATTGAACTATTATGAGGAAAATGTTAGCTTTAGTTTAACCATGAACACGCCAGATGGAACAACGCATCCTCTTCCTTTGACAGTGACAAGAATAGGGAAAATTGTTGTAGTAGAATGGGATAGCCTTACTGTTACTGCTAACACCGCTACCACATTTAATTCTAGCATTACGTTGCCTACTAAATGGCGTCCTGTAGTGGCAGCGGGCATCATGAGGTTTACGCCTGTTACTGACAATACCGTGGCTGCACAAGGAAGAATGAGCATATCAAGTACGGGCGTTGTAACGTTTGGGGTTGGCGTTAGCGGCGGAAATTTTACCAATTCGGGGCAAGCTATTATTCAGCCTGGCTCAGTAAGTTATTTAACATCTTAATTTTACAGGAGAAATTTTATGGCATTAGCAGATTACACTTTATTCGAGCATATAGGTTGGCTGACCAGCAGACAAGTACCCTTGTCTTCTGCTGCTATTTCTGAATTGATAACGATAGTCAATAATAGCTTTCCCTCTTATATTCCGAAGTTTGCAGGCATCACTTCAGCAAATAGCTGTGCTTATAAATATCGTTTAGATGAAATTTATGTGGAAGATGGTTTTGAGACTGCGGCAAGTATTCTCATTCCTAATAATTTTCTTAATTTTATCGAGTTTGGGTATTTAAGTCTTACGGAACCGCTAAGTTTTACACAAACAATGATTACACAGCTTTTTAATTGCCTGGAAATGACGAATGAGTTTGCGCCCTACTTAACTGCGTTACAAGGGATAACCCCAGAGAATTGCTTGGACTGGCAATATAAGAGCATTATTCAAACTGAATTAATGCTTTTCCCTAAATTCATAATAGACGCAGAAACTTTTCCAGTGCCCACTTAATTTATCAGATTATTTAGAATATAATTTTTATGACACTCTATATCAACAATGAGATAACTTAAATGCGAGAAAATGACTATATTGAGAAGTTAGAACAGGATAGGTTAGTAAGAATAGAAGAGGATATCACTATGTTAAAGGAGACATCCAAAGACCACGAGAAAACATTAGTGGGGATATCGATCGGGTTTGACAGGATTAACACCACCATTTCTAGGATTATTGAGGCGCAGGACGAACATGCTAAGAGACTTTTGGAGATAAGTGAACAGAATGCAAAGAAATTCAAGGAAATAGAGGCAGTTTCAATGTTATCTCGACATTGGAGATTCATACTATTCACAGTATTAACGATAATAATAGTATCTCTCTCCATTCATGCGAGCCTAAAAGAAGTGATAGGGTGGATTACTTAATGCCGGTCTACAGTAAGAAATCATTGGAAAAGCTTAATAGCTGTCATCCTGACCTTATTACTATTTTTAATACGATGATAAAACATTTTGATTGTACTATTCTTGAAGGACATCGCGGCAAAGAGGCGCAAGAGAAAGCTTTCAATGAGGGTAAAACAAAGTTACATTATCCTTATGGCAAACATAACGCAATGCCTTCAATGGCGGTAGATGCAACGCCTTATCCTGTTGATCTTGATGACAAAGATGCGCATATTTACTTTGGCGCCTTTGTCATGGCGTTGGCTTCATTTTTATACGAAAAAGGAGAGATAAGTCACAAACTAAGATGGGGTGGCGATTGGAATGGAGACAAGAACCCAAAAGATGGGTGGGACTTTGTCCATTTTGAACTTGTCAAGGTGTGACAGATTGTCACGCTTTAATAATGGGTGAAAAATTGTAACCTATTGAAATGTCAATTAAGGGGGTAAAAATGTTTTTCTTTAAAAAAAACGATATCAAAAGAACTCCTACAGATATTCTTCTTTCGCTTCACACAGAAATGTTAAATTACAATAAAAAATATCCTATCGCGGGAATGACACATTATCGACAAGCCAGGGCTTCTTATCTCGATGAGTTTTTAAATGAAAAAGTCCATATGTATAGCCATGCCAGACTCGAAGAAAAAAATATCCAATTAAAAAAAATAGTAGTTGAACTTTATCTGCATTATTTATCAATTTCTTCAGTTTCTAAATTTTCTACTGTACGCGCAAGCCTCAAAAAGGCTATTACGGGGATATTAGGAATTAAGGAAAGTTCAAGCTCAGCTACGATTGCCAGCAAGATGCACGAATTTACCCAGGCTGATTTAAGTGGCCTTAATTTCCATGCCAGATATATCTCTCAGGAAGAGGAAAGACCGAGCCGTTTTCGTTTAGGGGGACTGTTTTGTTTTCCAGGGGGTGAATCTAATTATCTGAAATTTCTGTGCAAAAATGCTCACAAAGCAATAGACAACTTTGATAAGTTTAACCTTGGTCAGGCAAATGGCAATTCCAATAGATAAACTTCCCCCTGTTCCTCATTTGCGCTATGAGGAAGTACGCAATTATATTCAGTCTGGCGATATATTGATTTGTAGCGGTAACTCCATGTTTTCAAACCTTATTAAACACGCTACGGGGAGCATCTGGAGCCATGTGGGGTTTATCCTAAGGGTTGACGCTATTGAGCGTCTCATGGTGCTTGAAAGCGTAGAATCGATAGGCGTGCGCAGTGTTTCTCTTTCGCATTATGTGAATAACTACGATGGCAACGGAAATCCCTACGAGGGGAAATTACTTATCGCTCGGCATTATGATTTTCAGGAAAAAAGTATTGCCAATCTCTCGCGAAAAGCGGTGGATTTATTGGGCAATAATTACGACAAAAAAGAGATTTTACGGATAGCCTATCGAATTGTAAAAAGCGTTTTTCGGGAGAATGAAGAATGTTTACTGCCTCCCAATGATAATAAATACATCTGTTCTGAATATGTCTATGAGTGCTATAAATCCATAGGACTTAATATTCAGCATAACTGTGGGGGATTTATCTCACCGGTTGATTTTGCAGCGACAGAACAGATTAATGCGGTGTGCATTATTTCACCATAACAATTTATTATTATATCCGTATATAATTTCAACAGGACTATTATCATGCGGAATTTTGAGACCAAACAATTCAGAAATCCAGTGAGGATGATCTCTTCTCCATTCTTGCAAAGCAGCTACTTCACAAGTTTTTTGCCAGTAGTTTAAACTTTCCCATTTCTCTTTTCCAAGTATGCTTATCATTGTTTCATTCCATTCCTCCATTGGATCGATGTATTTTTTTTCAGATGTCATTTTAAAGTTTCTCCAGACAAAGTTCAGGTATTCTGTAATCAGCACAAATATCTCTCTTGTCTGTATAGTCGCATATCTTACATTTCATTTTGCCTACACTCTTTAATTTCTCGCAAAATCTCTTTCAGCACGTTTTCAAGTATGTTGACTTTATACTCAAGCGTTTTGACAACAGACAGGATGGTCCTAGTGTTTTGCATGATTATTTTTTCGTGGGGTCTTTCTTTGTAAAATTCTGTAGTGTTGTTTCTTTGTTCTACTATGTTCATTGTTTCATATCCGTAATAGGTGGTAGTAATACGTCTAAGTTTCCGTTATCGATAAATTCAGCTAACGCCAGCGTAATATCATGGTCTTTATAAAATATCTTCCCTCCTCTAATAACTATTCTGTTTGTGTTTCCGCCTATGTAAAGACTAAAACTATTGGTTCCAAAATCAGGGATCATGTTTACTTCTCCTAAGCGAATATCAAATTGAGCTACCCGTTTCATTCTTTAACCTCCTCAAATTCAGCATCTTGCTGGCTTCTGTCGAATCAAAGTAACCGCTTTCAATTAAATTTTTTATGTTTTCTAATGTGTCTATTTTTTCCATAAGTCCGCGCCTCATGTATTCCATCCATGAGAAATTATTGTAAGTTATCTCAATGGTTTTTATTTCTTGTGTAAGGTATTTTAGTATTTTTGACTTTTCAATCATTTTCAATTTCCTCTATTTCTTTTCCGCAATGAGGACAGAATTTAAAAAATACTTTTCCTATCCTAAATTTATTATTGCATGATGTGTTCACTTTAAATGGTATTTTATAGGTTTCTGGATATCTTGTTAGTTTCCATTTGCATTTTTCTGAATCTCTAAAATCTTCAATTAGATATTTTGCAGAAATACTGTCATTTCCCTTTTTCACCTCAAACAAAGTCTTAAATAAAATACAAATTGCTGAAACACTTAATTCATTTTTCTCCAAAAAATCAAGTCTCTTTTTGTCTGTTATGTTCATTGCAATGTCTCGTTTGGGTTACGTATGCGCGCAAAGTAAGTGACATTATTAAGTATATATCCTTTATTTTCAACCGAGCAAAAAACACCTTCTTTATTTGGGTGAAATTCTTTACCTATCACCTGGCTAACTATTTTGTTTTCTAAATATATACATACCGCCATTCTTTCTTTAGTTGCACATAATACTACTTCGTCATGTTTCTTCATCAGTATTAATCCACTTAATGCAATCCATTAATTTTCTCCTGTGAGTTAAATTTTTATCTGCTCCCAAATAATAAGCCCGCGGTAAAAATTGTTATTGAATTTATAAATAGCATACTTATTTTAAGCAGTAATGAATGTTCCATAGTAAGAACGCTAATTGCGCCTGACAGTCCAATTAAATAACAGCCTATTGCGATTGCTTTATCATAAATCATTCTTAAATTTCCTCAAACGTCTGGTTTTCAAGGTTGATGCGAATTATTTTTTCGATTGATAGTTTTGATACGTTAGTTTTATAATCATCAAAAACTGCTTCTCCAGGAAAATTTGGAGGATTAACTTTAAAATTTATTGATTTTAATCTT